>Ga0214921_10004076_pt1 | contig 21873 bp, 19 predicted proteins | sample LL1505_MetaG_FD_177992 | JGI IMG/M metagenome (GOLD analysis project Ga0214921, IMG submission 177992) | Freshwater microbial communities from Lake Lanier, Atlanta, Georgia, United States - LL-1505 | ecosystem: Environmental > Aquatic > Freshwater > Lake | place: USA: Georgia | collected... | reverse complement strand
GACTACGACATATCTGAAAGCATGATTAATGGCATTCCCCCAATTTTGTAGACACTCTTCATAACGCAATTTGACGTCTCTCAAACTCAAGGGGGCTGAGTTGGTCAAGATGTTTATGACGCCGAACTGGATTGTAGAAGCCTTCAATGTACTCAAAGACTTCTGACCTGGCTTCCTGCCTTGTTTTGTATATCCTCTTTTTGATTTTTTCACTCTTCAAGTTACTGAAGAACGATTCCGCCACCGCGTTGTCCCAGCAGTTGCCTCTTCGGCTCATGCTGGGGCTTAAACGATTCTCCTTGCACCAGCGGCTGAACTCATCACTTCCAAACTGAGAGCCTTGGTCCGAGTGGATGATCACCGAACCCTTGGGCCGGCGACGCCATACCGCCATCGTCAACGCATCCAGTACCAAAGTGGTCTCCATGCTGCCTCGCATGCTCCACCCCACAACTGCCCTTGAGTGCAAGTCCAGCACCACCGCCAAGTACAGCCAACCCTCATACGTGCGGATGTACGTGATATCCGTCACCCAAACTTGATCAGCCGAGTCTTGCTGGAACTGGCGCTGCAGCTGGTTAGGCGATACCTGTGAGGGCCGGCCTACCTTGTAACGTGGCCTTTTGTAGCCGCGTACAGACTTGATTTGAGCCATCCTCATGAGCCTTGCCACCCGGTTCTCGCTGCATTGAACTCCTGCTTCCCTCAAATCACAAAAGATTCGGGGGCTGCCGTAGATACCCATGCTCTGCTCATAGAACTCTTTGATCTGCGCTGTCAGGGCTTGGTTCTCCACAGCCCTTGCCGACAAGGGCTCCAGCAACCAAGCATAGAAGCCACTGCGGTGAACGTCCAGCACCCGGCACATCCCGCTCAAAGTGAACTCTGCCCGGTGCTCCTGAATAAACGCGTACTTCACTCGGACTGTTTGGCAAAGTACGCGGCGGCCTTTTTTAAGATATCGCGCTCCTCTGTGGTGCGCCTGAGTTCGGCCTTTAAACGGTTGAGTTCTGCTTGCATTGATTTCATGTCATCAATGGCAACTGGCTCATTGGCGGCCTTGAACTTCTTGACCCAGGTGTACAGCAAGCCGTCCCCAATTCCTAGTCGCTTGGCTACATCAATGACAGAGTGGCCCCTGTCGATAACTTGGCGAACTGCCTCTTCTTTGAATTCAGCTGTGTATTTGGCTCTTTGCATTTGCATTTCTCCCATTCAGATTTTGACAATAATATTTGTCTACTGAATTGGGGGAATGCCAATAGAACTGATCATAGTGAGAATGGAATGAAAAGAGCAGAACAGCAGTTAAAACGTCAAAATGAACTCGGTACCTCATCAAACGGTCAAGGAAATCCCAATATCCTCGAGCGCAGTGTCGAAAGATCGGGGCTAAGCTACGATTCGTTTGTCAGAGCCATCATTGGAACTGCACTTTCTCGACTAGTCATTTGGGATCAAACCGACTTGGACAGATTGCTTTTGACAGCCGAGCGCCTGGGGCTTGATCCTTTAAATGGAGAGATTTATGCAGCCGAAGCAAGTTACGCTTCGGAACTACAACAAGGCTCAAGCAAAGGGTCTGTGAAGAAGGGGGTGTTGATAGTAGTAAGCCTTGATGGCTGGAGCCGCATCATCAACTCTCACCCCCAGTTTGATGGAATGAGGCTGCTAGAGTCTGAACCAGGTCACGATGAACTACCTTTGTATTTTGAGTGCACTATTTTTAGAAAAGACAGAAAAGTTGCGACAACGGTCAGAGAGTACATGTATGAGGCTCACACAGGACAAGGTGCTTGGCTCACTCATCCACGCAGAATGCTACGCCACAAAGCGATGGTTCAGTGCGCGAGGATATGCTTTGGATTGGCCGGAATTCATGAACCGGATGAAGCTCAAAGAATAATTTCTAGCCAAAGCGAATTTCAAAATTCTCCAAAATTGATGACTATTTCGCCAGGTAAAGCAACCGGATCTTTAAAGGGAACTAATTTTGTGAAGAATTGGGTGAGAACTAAAACCGTAGGATCTAATTTGAATCTAAACTTACAAAATGCTACCTGAACTAAAACCCTATCTTACTGCTTTGGCAATGCCACTGACATCATTGCTGATGTTGACTTTCATTGCGGCAACGTTGATACACAAAAGACCTAAGCTTGCACAGTGGATCATCATCCTGTCAGTTACTGTGATGTGGATTCTCTCGACTGAAAGGTTTGCGGTATGGCTAAACAACAAAGTGACACCCGAATACAAAGCAGTCACACTCAAGGAACTCAAAGATAACTCTATTCAAGCTGTCGTAGTTCTAGGCGGAGGTGTGACAGTCAACGTATCAAATAATGAGCAGCAAATGAGTAGAACTTCACTTGAGCGCCTAAGGTTGGGTGCACAACTTGCACGAGACAGTGGACTTCCGATCTTATTTAGCGGAGGCTCTGGATGGGGTAGTGCTACCAAAAATGTAGCTGAGGCTGATGTCGCAGAAAAAGTTTTACTTAGTTCTTTTGGAGTTGTTCTCAAATATAAAGAATCAAATTCAAAGGACACTAAAGAGAACGCATTGAATACATGGAAACTAATGAATCCTAATGAACTAACAAAAATTGCTCTCGTGACGCACAGCAGCCATATGAAAAGAGCAAGCTTCGAATTTAAAAACACAGGATTTACAGTTTTGGAAGCTCCTGTAGGTCAGATCACCCCTACTGTTGAAAATGGATTAAGCTGGTTGCCTAGCTCCTCTAGCTTAGAAATAACTCAAACCCTAGTTCGTGAATTGCTTGCACGTTTTATAAATGATTTTCGAGAAGCGTACTGAAATTTTTATATGCCAATGATATGTTAAAGCGTTAATTACCAAGAGCGCTTAACATGACCGAGTTTCATCAACAATAATTAGAAGTTACTAAATCAGACCCCTTGTTGTTCTGAAATCAAAGAATTGACCGGTTCTTCAAAGCCAGATTGTTTGGACTTTGTTCTTTCAGCGCACTGTAACGTAGTTCTTTACAATCGAAGCAAATTTAACACTCAATATATTGCTGGAATCCTTCGATCTAATAATTGGACCAATACCATTTTTAGCGATTAGCCGAAAGACCTGACTTAGCAGATTTTGTCATAGACACTTGATGCCATTGAGAAGCGAGTAAGTTCATCCTGCTGAGCATCCTCACGTTTAGCTTGCGAAAATCAACTGATATCCATGTACTGTTGATACCACTCTACCCAACATTTTATCCCCTGCTGCAAAGATGTAGTCGGTGCAAAGCCTACGTCTCGTTTTAAATTTTCCACATCCGCAAACGTAGATACTACATCTCCGGCCTGCATGGGCAACAAGTTCAACTTAGCTTCCCGATCCAGAGCATTTTCAAGGGTCTTGATAAAGGTTAAGAGCTCAACTGGCTGGTGATTACCAATGTTGTAGATCTTGTATGGAGCGTAACTAGTTCCAGGATCTGGGAAGTCTGACTGAAAATCTGGATTGGGAGCAGCTATTCGGTCTAGCACACGCACCGTTCCTTCTGCAATATCATCTATGAAGGTGAAGTCACGGAGCATCTTGCCATAGTTAAACACGTCAATCGATCGTCCTTCAAGAATGGCACTACTAAACAACCAGGGCGACATATCTGGACGCCCCCATGGTCCATAAACTGTGAAATAGCGCAAGCCGGTGGTGGGCAAATTAAAAAGGTGGCTGTAACTATGGGCCATCAGCTCATTCGCTTTCTTACTGGCAGCGTAGAGACTAGCTGGGTGGTCCACGTTGTCATGAACCGAAAAAGGCATCCGGGTGTTTGCCCCGTAAACGCTTGAACTGCTAGCGTAGACCAGATGATCAATATTGTTGTGGCGACAGGCTTCCAAAACATGACCAAATCCCACCAGATTGGACTGAATATAGGCGCTGGGGTTCTTAAGTGAATAGCGCACGCCTGCCTGAGAAGCAAGGTGCACAACGCGTTCAAACCCCTCAATAAGAAATAAATCTTCTACAGCTCCCCCATCAGTTATGTCCATTCGTACGAACTTGAACCGAGCGAACGGGTTGAGTTGGTTCAGCCGAGCAAGCTTGAGTTTCGGGTCGTAATAGTCGTTAAGGTTATCGATGCCTACCACCTCGTCGCCACGCTGCAAAAGCAACTGGGCCACATGCATACCGATGAATCCGGCCACACCAGTCACGAGTACCTTCATGCCAACCGCCCAATCGGGAAATATTCAAAATTTAGTTCACGCATGGCCTTCGGCTCATACAAGTTACGTCCGTCAAAAACTACCGGATTTTTGATAAGAGTCTTTAGTGTATCGAAGTTGGGACTTCGAAAGACCTTCCATTCGGTAACGATGAGTAGCGCGTCGGCATCCTTCACGGCGTCCATTGGGCTGTTCGCAAGTAGCAAATCTGAGCGCTCACCATAAATACGGCGGGTTTCATTCATGGCTGCTGGGTCGTAGGCACAGACTGTTGCGCCCCTTTGCCAAAGTGCTTCGAGCATGTCGCGGCTAGGCGCCTCGCGCATATCGTCTGTATTTGGCTTGAAGGCCAAACCCCAAAGTGCAAATTTCTTGCCTCTAAGGTCTTCGCCAAATCTGGCAGTAAGTTTTTGAATCAAAACCCCTTTCTGGGCGACATTGGCATCTTCGACAGCATCCAGCACCCGAAGTGAGACACCATTTTCCTGCGCAGTTCGTCTTAGCGCCTGCACGTCCTTTGGAAAGCATGATCCGCCGTAGCCGCAACCGGGATAAAGGAAGTGGGAGCCGATACGTGGATCTGAGCCAATTCCATGGCGCACCTGTTCAATGTCGGCACCTAGCTTTTCGGCAAGCATAGCTAGCTCGTTGATGAATGAAATGCGCGTAGCGAGCATGGCATTTGCGGCGTATTTCGTGAGTTCTGCAGAGCGCACATCCATCACAACCAATCGATCGCGATTACGCTGGAACGGGGCATAAAGGCTTCGAAGCATTTGTGTCGCACGGTCGCTCTCTGTCCCGATGACGATCCGGTCAGGCCGCATAAAATCTTCTACCGCTGCACCTTCCTTCAAAAATTCGGGGTTGGATGCAATGCAAAACTGGACGTTGGCACTACGAGTCTGCAACTCCTCTTGCAGAACTGAGCAAACCTTGTCTGCAGTACCCACAGGAACCGTTGACTTGCTTACAACCAGTTTGAAAGACTGCATGTAACGTCCAATGCTGCGTGCAGCAGCCAAGACGTATTGCATATCAGCAGAACCATCGTCATCTGGCGGCGTGCCAACTGCTATGAACTGGATCTCACCAAAATGAACTGCTGCTTCCACATCGGTGGTAAATCTGAGTTTTCCGGATTCAAGATTACGTTTGACTATGTCATTCAAACCTGGCTCGTAGATAGGTATATCACCTCTTTGAAGCATTTCTATTTTATGGGCGTCCAAGTCAAGACACAAAACATCATTACCTACTTCGGCTAAACATGTCCCTGTGACCAAGCCTACATAGCCGGTACCTATAACCGTGACTTTCATTTTATTAAGACCTTTTGTTGATACACCGCACTCAGTAGCTCGTCGTAAACAGCAAGCGTATTTGCAATAATAATATTCTCATCAAATTCTAATAAGGCCCTCTTTCTTGCTGCCATTCCAAATTTGCGACGCAAATTTGGGTCGTCATGCAGGCACTGAATAGCCTCTGCTAAAGCCTCAGAATTCCGAGCTGGTACGAGCAATCCATTTACCCCATGGGTAACAACCTCCCTACATCCATGTGAGTCTGTCGTTACAATTGGCAAGCCGCATGCTGCTGCTTCGATAAGACATCTGGGTACTCCCTCACCATAATAACTGGGTAAAACCATAATATCGGTTTTGGCCAATTGCGCAGGCATGTCATCCACATGTCCTAGTGCTTCGATAACACCTTCAGCCGCCCAATCATCGAGCTCTTCCTGCAGTAACGAAGCAGGATTACCATGATCAGGGGCACCGGCGAGAGATAAACGTATTGATAGGCCAGCACCACTTAACTTTCGGGCCGCCTGAACATACTCATAAATGCCTTTGTCCCGCAACATGCGGGCTGCGAGAAGGACTTTTGTTGGTTGACCGTGAACATTTTTCCCCCTTGTTGGCTGGAATCGATTTGTATCTACACCGGAACTCTTGATCAAATGTACCTTGGAGTCTTCTACAATAGCCTCTTGTGTGAATGTCCTCACATCGTCCGGATTCTGCAGTATCAGTCTCGACCTGGTGTTGTTCAATGACCATCGCAATAATCTGCGCAACAAAGGCCTGAGCAGCCGGGCCTTAATCGAGTTGTTTGAGAACACATAACCCAAACCTGCCACAGCATTTATCCGTGCCGGTATTCTGGCAATAGCGGCGGCCAAAGCTCCGTACACAACACATTTAACAGTGAAGTGATGCACTACTTCAGGGCGTTCACGTAGGTAAAGCAGCGCCAATCGCGTGATCACAAGGATTTCACGAAATGGGTTAATACTTCGTCTGTCCATAGCAAAAGGTAACCATCGAAACCCTGCTTCGGAAAGCTTTGAGCCGTAATCTCCTTTTGGTGAAATCATCAACACCTCATGGCCTTGGGCTTTAAGTGCCCTGGCCAATGGAAGGCGAAAGTTGAACAAATACCAATCGGTATTTGCCAAGAGAATAATTTTCACGTTTTCAAGTCCAAATCAACGCCCATGGATAAAACCGATAAGGAAGCCATGCAAAAGCATGGACTGCAAAAAAAAGCCAAACAAACAGCACAGAAGCACTGTAAGCCACCACTGCGTACACCCAAAAAACATTTTGTCCGTTCCGCTGACCCAGTGCATCAGGTAAACGCGACAACACAAACAGCTGGAGTGGAATCCAATACAACGCTACTCTATCCACCGCAGTTGAAGATGGGGAAACCTCTAGCAAACCTACAAAGGCTAGCGCACCCCATGACATCCAGCTCCAGAGCGCGCGGTCGGCCTGCGGCATAGCAAAGCGCCGGCGAAGCAACAAAAACAAAACTGCTGGCAGAGCATTCATGGCAACTCGAACAGCGGCGCCTGCCGAATCGTACTGTGCGTCAATGTACATGGAAGTGAATGCCTCCACCGATTCCTGTAGCAACAAAACAAAAAACAGCAGAGTAGTAAGTCCGACCCAAAAAGTCGTCCATATGCGATTGCGAGTGTTCGCCAGAACAGCCAGAGGCATCAAGATCACGGCGGATTTGTGAAATATTGCCGCCAACACTATAAAAAAAACAAACCGCAATAACTTGCGTTCTGACAGCGCTACCAGCCCAAGCATGACCAGTCCAATGGCAACTCCTTGACGTGTATAACCCATTGCGACCACTATCACCAAGTAAGGTAAAGCTACCACTAGAGCCAGCCATGGGCGGGGCTGAGCCCGACAAAATACAATAAGTCCCGAAGAAAACAGCGCAGCACATGCTGTATTTACCATGTAAAGCCCTAGACCAAACTGAACAGCAAGCCAGTTGAGGAAGCTATAGGCGGGTTCTGTTCGTGTCAAGGCCTGATACAAAGAGTCGTTTTCGGCCACAAGAATGTAGTCGAGATAATTGCCCCAATCCACCCCTATCTGGTCTCGCAAACCAATAATCAGTACCAGCAAGACAAACGCTATTCGCCAATAGCCTGACCAGCGCGTGCCATTGATTTGGACAGGACGTATCCGCGTTAAAGCCAGCGAGGCTGGTAAAAAAAACATGATCCAGTAGGTCAACATCTCAGCTGGTACCTTCCAGCCAACCCTGGAACATCAACACCGTCCAAAGACGAGATGTCCAGTCATACCGGCCGCTCAGGTGCTCTTGCCAAATTTGACGAATAGTTACAACATTTAGATAGCCCTCTCGCTCGAGACGAGCCTCATCAAGTAATTCATCAGCCCAGTCGCGCAAAGGCCCTCGCAGCCACTGCCCTACTGGGACGCCAAAACCCGCCTTGGGCCGCTCAATCAATTCACGTGGTACATACTTATAAAGTACCTGGCGCAGCGCCCACTTGCCTTGCCCTCCACGTATTTTCATGTGTAGCGGCAGGCGCCATGCCAGTTCTACAACCCGTTGGTCCAGAAACGGCACACGCGTTTCAAGGCTCACGCTCATAGCCGCTCGATCCACCTTGGTTAGGATGTCATCAGGCAAGTAGGTTAATGTGTCCCACAACATCATACGGTGCTCAGCCTCAGGCACACCAGCCACCAGGCTGGCATTATGCAGCTTGGTGGGCAGTCGGCCAGCGCCGAGCACCAGGTCAGCGCCTTGTGGCCACTCTGTCACCAAACTGCGGTACAGGTCATCCACGGTCTCTACTGTTTTAAGCCGGTGAGCTAGCTTGTGGGCCTTGTCGCCTAGACGAGACACGCCATGGGCACCGGGCAGCACAACGCTCAGAGCATCCCAGAGAGCTACCGGAATATGTTGAATACCCGCGCCTAGACTCTGCCTCAGCATAGGAGGCATCCAGCCCAATCGACTCCACACCCGTTGGCCCCAAAAGTAGCGGTTATAGCCGCCAAGCAGCTCGTCGCCAGCGTCGCCCGACAGCGCCACCGTTACATGCTGCCGCGCTGACTTACTCACCAGATATGTCGGGATCTGCGAGCTGTCGGCAAAGGGTTCGTCATACATGCCAGGCAGCAAAGGAATCACTGCCTGCGCATCGGCCGCCGTCACGCGCAGGGTATGGTGCTCGGTTCCGAGGTGCTGAGCGACAGCCAATGCATGGGGCGACTCATCAAACCCGTTCTCGTCAAAACCGACGGTAAAGGTCTTCACCGGCCGGGATGACTGTGCCTGCATAAGTGCCACAATGGTAGACGAATCGACACCTCCGGATAGGAAAGCGCCTAGGGGTACATCGGCAACCGTCTGTAGAGCCACTGCCTCACGCAGTACGTATTCGAGGCTGGAAACAGCCTCGGCTTCGCTCTTAATAGGCGCAGCAAGCCCATGGTGCACCGCATCGGTGAGCAGCCAATAGGGCTCGATTTGCACTCTTTTGACGGCAAAGTCCATAGCCGAAAGCGAGAGCAAACAGCCCGGCTCCAACTTGAAGATATCCTGGTAAATCGAATAAGGTGCTGGCACCGCACAGTGCTGCAAGTACAGGGCTAAGGCTTCGCGGCTGACAGGGTTGCTAAAATTCGGATAAGCACGCAAAGCCTTGAGTTCCGAACCAAACACAAAGGCCCCGTTTACCCAGCCGTAAAACAGCGGCTTTTCGCCCAAACGGTCTCGCGCTAGCTTTAGCACTTTTTCTTCACGATCCCAAAGCGCAATCGCAAACATCCCCACCGTTTTTTTTAAAGTCAGCTCAATTCCCCACTCCTCAAATCCAGCTAACAAGGTCTCAGTATCAGAATTTCCCCGCCACTCCTCGTCATTGCGAAATGAGCGAAGTAATCCACGAAGTTCCAGGTGGTTGTAAATCTCACCGTTGAAAATCAGCACAAACCGTCCATTGGCAGATACCATGGGCTGGTGACCTGCTGGCGAAAGGTCGACAATAGAAAGGCGCTGATGGCCCAGCGCAATGCCGTCTTGAGTATCTGTCCAAGCACCAGAGTCATCAGGCCCTCGATGCCTTATGGCCAATGCCATGCAAGTAACCACCGACTCTAAGTCCGTCTTAAGTTTTATATCAGTTGTCAAAAATCCTGTCAATCCGCACATTTTTTATTTCTGACACGAGTCAGTCCAAGTGAACTAGAGATAAGCATCAATGTTCTTCATATTGTTTAGTGACACAAGATACAACTAAATTGCTACAAGTAGCTCAACAACCTTACACTAGCCATCCCCCCAATTATGTAGACACTTTTCATAAAGCAATTTGACAACTCTCGAGCTCAAGGGGATAAAGTTGGTCAAGATGTTTGTGACGCCGAATTGGATTGTAGAAGCCTTCAATGTACTCAAAGACTTCAGATCTTACCTCCCGCCTTGTTTTGTAAATCCTCTTATTGATTTTTTCACTCTTTAAGTTACTGAAGAACGATTCGGCCACGGAGTTGTCCCAGCAGTTGCCTCTTCTGCTCATGCTGGGGCTCAATCGGTTTTCCTTGTACCAGCAGCTAAACTCATCAATGCCAAACTGCGAGCCCTGATCCGAAAGAATAATCACCGTACTCTGGGGCCGGCGGCGTCTCATACAAAGCTTTGACGCTGCGGCGCTCGCGTTTGTTTCTAAATCTTTCGGTTTTGAGTAAATTGTTCAATTGATTTTTGAAAGGATCAACAACACCAAAAGTCGTCTAACATTTAGTGTATGCGGACATAGTCGCCTCTGCCACTTTTTGCTACCGGGTTGCGGTGTTAAAAGACAATCCAAGTTGACGTCTAGATTGCCATATGGAGATCTTGTCGCAAAGGATAAGTCTGCACAATTTGCTGAAGTTCCCTATTGATCACTCCTCACCCATCGTCGCTGAAAAATTAAGCAAGATAGGTCATTGGGGTGACTTACTTTGCGTTGCATTTCAACAGCACGAGTAAGACCTTTATCATGCGAATACTATAAGATCAATGTTTGAAATTTCATAAACTAAAAACAAATAATTTGAATTTGACCTCAATATCATGAACCTCCCAATCAGCTCAACTTCGTTGCAGATACCATATGTTTGTCCAAAGAGTCAGATGCCCTTAGAGGCATTATCTGCAGGTTTACGCGATCCTTCAACCGGGACAATTTATCAAGTTGTTCGAGGCATTCCACGCTTTTGTCCTTCGGACAACTACTCTGAAAGCTTTGGATTTCAATGGAATCAGTTCGATCGTACACAACTTGATGTATTTTCTGGTGCCAAACATAGCCAAGAACGGTTTTATGGAGAAACAGGATGGGCTCCTGAAATGCTCAACCAAAGTTCTGTACTTGAAGTCGGTAGCGGTGCAGGTCGATTTAGTGAAGTATTTCTGAGAACTACATCTGGTAATCTTCATAGTGTCGATTATTCAAGTGCAGTCGACGCAAATATGCGCAACAATATTCAATATAGTGAGCGTTTGCGATTAGCGCAAGCTTCAATTTACGAAATGCCTTTTCCTGATAACAGTTTCGATAAGGTTTTTTGTTTAGGCGTATTACAACATACGCCCTCATTTGAAGAGTCTGTAGCAGCACTTGTCAAAAAAGCTAGAATAGGTGGCGAGATAGTTGTTGATTTTTACCCCATTAATGGTTGGCACACGAAGATTCACTCAAAATATATTTTGCGCCCAATTATGCGACGTCTGCCGAAAAGTCTTTTGCTCAAGATAATTCGGTTAAATATCAATTGGATGCTAACTCTGTTTGATTTTTTGTGTTTGATAGGGTTGGATGCTTTTACTCGCTTCATACCAATAACTGATGTGCGCAATTTCCCTAGCGAATTAACTGACGGTCAACGGATAGAGTGGGCTGTAATGGATACTTTTGATGCATTTTCGCCCGCATATGACAACCCTCAGAGAATAGAAGACGTTAAGGGCATGTTCAATAAACGGGGCTGTGAGGTAATTTTTGCTGGATTAGTGAAGTGCGCTGGGGGTGAGGCTACAGTGGTGCGCGCCATTAGGAAAACTATCTAATTTGTTAATTTAACGCATCAGTTGAATCTCTAACCAACTAAATTTAAGTTGACTCTTCATGTAAGTTCCATTTTTTATCTGAGTCATGACTACAAACTCCTTATTTGAAAAAGCTAGTCATTTCGATGGTGTGACTCCTAAAATTATTGGCAATGGAATGGTTGCACGTGCATTTGCGAACGGTTTGAGATTAAATTCAAATTTAGTTATTTTTGCTTCGGGTGTATCTAACTCTAATTGCAAATCTCAGGAGCAATTCGAGCGTGAGCGTTCTTTGCTATTAAATACAATAGAAGAAACCTCGCAAACTGTCCCTTTTTTGTATTTCGGAACGTGTAGTATCTACGACCCCGATGCGCTTGCAAAAGCCTATGTAGTTCACAAAAGGGAAATGGAGAAGTTGGTTTTATCTCACCCTGCTGGATGTGTTATCAGATTGCCACAGCTTGCTGGACCTAATGCACCTCCCAATACACTTTTATCGGTGCTAGTATCAAAAATAAAAGCAGGCGAAGAAGTTGAAGTTTGGTCAAATGCCGTGCGTAATATTATTGATATCGATGATGTTGTGAAAATCGTTGATACTTTATTGATAAAAGGGTTGGCTAATAATCGTGTTATTAATGTGGCCAATCCATTATCGATTAAGGTTGCGGATCTGATCAATGTAATTGAATCTGCTTTGCACCTAGTTGCAAGGGTTGTTCTTACTCCTAAGGGTGCTCGATATGAGATAGATACAGAGGCCATGCTAGCGGCTGCAGAATCAGCAAAGGTTCATTTTGGTAAGGACTATCTTTTTAAAACTATTGCCAAGTATTACTCATGAAAAAAATTCTGCTTATCATCCCTTCGATGGCCTTTGCTGGGGGCGCCGAAAAACTTGTCGATAGCTTGGCAGGGTTATTGAAAAATGATTACGAGGTCAGCATTGCTAGTTTCGACCCGCCTGGTACAAATTCTTACTTTCAAAATGCAATTCCATTCTATCCGCTGGGCGATGGCCCAAAGTTACCGCTTATGCTTCGTGCATTCACTTATCAGATCGCTGCCCAAAGGCTTTCAACCTTAAAGCGGGATCTACGTATTGAAGTCGCAATTAGCGTTTTATGGAGAGCCGATCTAATCAACGCATTAAGCCGAGGGCGTGAAAAAATCGTGAGTCTTGGTGTAATCAATATTCTGAATAACGGTACCAATGCCAAGATGGTCAAGCTCCGTGGTCTAGTTGGTTTTGTATTCCGCCGTTTTGACAAAATTCTGGCAATTGCGCCTGAGATCGCAACTGAGCTTAGTTGGTTATATAAATTGAATCCCAACAAAATCGGAATTTTCAAAACTTTCTTGCCACCCCCCAAAGCGCTTGCACTGCTTCCCGATAATCGGACTAGGTTTGTGTTTTGTGGTCGTGCTGTTTACGAAAAAAATTTAGATGGTTTGCTGAGCGTGTTCGCACTATTCACGACCAGAAATCCTGGTCGTCAGCTTGTCATCATAGGTGATGGCCCCTTGCTTGTGAATATGAGAGCCTTGGCAATTAAGTTGGGCCTGACCGTTGGAACTCAGGTGAGTTCGGATGCCCAAGTTTTGTTTGTGGGCAGTTCTCCAACGCCCGAGGCTTTTATGGCCGGATCGATTGCCTTTCTCCTCACATCCAGGCACGAGGGCATACCAACCGTTGCTATGCTTGCTGCATCTCTAGGTCTACCTATCCTCGCTGCTGATTGCCAAGGGGGCGGGATGCGCATCCTATTTAATTTCCCGCCTGACCAACCACTATCAGATTTTAAAAGTGTAGTTGGATCATCTGCGGGCGTTTTACTTCCTATTCCTGAGTCCACTTTACCTGACACAATTGAAGTTTGGGTGCGTGCCATGGAGATGGCCGACAGGAACCAGGCACAACGCGAAAAATGGGTCAAGGGTGCCATAAAATTAGCGGCCGAGCGCAGTCCTGAATCCGTTCGTCAAGAGTGGATCTCAACTATTGAATCAGTGCGCATTTCATGACGGTACTGTACATCACCCAAAATGGGATCACTACTTCTATTGGCCGCTCTCAAGTAGCACCTTATCTCTTGGGCTTGGCACGGGCCGGTTTTAAAATTACATTGTTGAGCGCTGAACCACAAGATCAGGAATTGCTCATAGCCCATTACAATAAATCGTTCGAAGCAGTAGGTATAAAGTGGACTCATGTCCTCTACCAAAACAAGCCTGCGATAGTCGGCCCTGTACTTACACAACTGCGCTTGTTATGTGTGGCCTGGAATATTGTTTCCAAAGGTAGTACGGAAGTTGTTCACTGTCGCAGCCACCCCACAGCGTTGATCGGATTTCTACTTAAACAGCGTTTCGACGTAAAGTTCATCTTTGACTTTCGAGACTTCTATGCCGACTGGGGCCTGCAAAATACGCGTGGTATTAAGAGAGTGATCTACCAGCAAATAAAGCGACTGGAGGGTCCAATGGTGCAAACGGCCGACAGGATTATCTGTCTAACTAATCGCGCCATCAACGTATTGAACGACGCCTACCTTGGGGGAGGGCCCGAGTCCTTTGGACGATTCCAAGTTGTGCCTTGCTGCGCCGACTTTGAGCACTTCGATCTTTCAAAGGTGTCGGCCGAGAGCATCAAGTCGGTCCGTGAGAGACTCGACCTTCCAGAAGACGCTTTCGTTCTGCTCTACCTTGGCACCCTGGGGACAGACTATTTGCTCGGGAAAATGATTGCGCTGTTCAGACAGTTGCTGAAGCTTCAACCCAAAGCTCACTTCCTGTTCGTTTCCAATAATGGCGAAGCTCTGGTCCGCAAAGAGTGCGCACACCAGGGAGTGCCTATCGAATGCATCCGGTTCACCACAGCCCCGCGCGAAGTCGTTCCAGCCCATATTGCCCTGGCTGACCTTTCGGTCGTTTTCATTCGGGCCGATCACACCAAAGTGGGTTGCTCGCCTACCAAACTAGCCGAACTGTTTGCTTGCAACGTACCTGTGATCGCCAACCCAGGCGTTGGAGATCTCGATGCCATCATCGACCCATCTAAGAACGGCTCTGTAATGGTGCGAGACTTTTCCGACGAAGCTTTGCTGTCCGCATTGGAGAAAGCCCTTGGTTGCACGAAGGCAGTCTCTTCCCCCATAAACATCCGGGAAAACAGCCGAGTGTTTTCGCTTGATGAGGGAGTGGCTCGTTACCAACGGGTTTATGAGGCATTACTGAATTCTTCATGATATAGTCGTCCAGATGCTGAATGTCGTAATTCTCAACGGTGGTCGCGGTGCAGCAGCTATTATTCCAGCCTTGCTTTCACGGCAGGGCTTGAACGTCACATCGGTAGTGAATGCCTATGACGATGGCAAGTCAACCGGCGCGATTCGCAGTTTTTTCGGTATGCTGGGTCCTTCGGATATCCGAAAGGTGCAGGAACTAATGCTACCTCTGGATGATCCCGATTACGTTGCCAACCTGAACGTTTTCAGATTCCGCTTTCCCGACCAAATGGCTCACGCACATGCCATCTCTCAGTTGCAGGCCTTCGCCACTGGGCAGAGCGATGAACTGACGGGTTCACGCTTCTCCAGCTTCAAGGTCAGATCGTCTCTGCGCGCGTTTGTGCGTGAGTTTTTGGCAGGTTTGCAGACCATCGAAACCGTGCGAGGCGAACGGTTTGATTTCTCCGACTGCTCGATCATGAACTGCCTCTACGCAGGGGCCTTTCTGCTTTTTAACCGTAACTTTGAAGAAACTACCCAGTTCATCGATAGGCTCTTCAAGTTGCGTGGCACGGTACTACCCACGAGTATCGAGGACAAGCAGCTGGTCGCGCTGCGCGAGAACGGCCAGATGCTGTATTGCGAGGCAGAGATCGTAGAACTGCGTTCAAATGTGCGCATCGACCGAATCTATCTGCTCGACAAACCGCTCGATCGCGAGCGCTTCGAGATACTTGCCCTTGATGATAAGCGCTATTACCTTGAGCGTCACCATTGCTTTGTAGGGGTTTCGCCAGGTGTTCGCCTTGCTCTAGAGCAGGCCAACATCATCATCTATTCAGCCGGCACGCAGCACTCCTCTTTGTACCCGACCTACTTGTCTGCAGGCCTAGCTGAGTCTATTGCTGATAACAAGACCGCGCTCAAAGTTTTCGTCACCAATATTGGGGCGGACTACGAGACCCCGACCTACAAGGCATCAGACTACGTCAAGGGTGCATACCGTTACCTGAACCTTTCCGATGCACGTGACTATTCCATGCAAGAGCTATTCGATGTGGTGCTGATCAACCGTAGCCACCACAAGGCCGATGAAACCTATGTGGAGCTAGATGAGGAAGGCTTCGATGAGGTGCCGGTTCGTCGTGTGATCGATAACTTCGAGTCGCCGCATGCACCCGGCAAGCACGATGGCGTCAAGGTCGTCCAAGCCATTATCGATCTTTACGAAGTATCGACGGCACTGGAGTAAGGCATGGAGCTACTAGCCCTCAGGAGCTTGTTGAGTAATAAGCCGCTGCTGATCTTCGACTTTGATGGAACGATAGCGGACACCTCGCCATTGCACGCCGATGCTTTTAGGCAGGTGCTGGGACCACTTGGAATTTCAGTGCACTATCCATCCATCGCCGGCCTCAAAACCGCTGATGTCATAAGGCTCTGCGCACGTGCCAGCGGCCAAGAGCTGAGCGCAGATGTGCTAACGGCGTTGGTGGTGGCCAAGCAGAAATTGGTGCGGCAAATGATTGCGCAGCAGCTAAAGCCCTTGCCCGGTGTGGACCAGTTTCTACAATGGGCTTGCCAGCATCACCAACTGAGCATGGCAACCTCAGGGTCTCGCGGGACGGTAGAACTTGCCCTGAAGAAGCTTGGGTACTTGCAGTTGTTCGACCCTTTAATTTGCTCTGATGATGTGAAGCACGCAAAACCCTCCCCGGATATATTTCTTAATGTTTTAAGCCAAACAGGATTCTTACCTGATCAAGCCGTAATTTTTGAAGATTCCGATGCTGGTATTGCCGCTGCAAAGAGCGCCGGAATAATGTGCATTGACGTCAGAGGGTTAGATTGGAAATTTGACTAAATCAAAGGAGATATTAAAAATGTTAATTTCATCAAATAGTCAAATTTACAGAAATTTAAATACTACTCAAAATAATGCAATAAGAGCATTCAACTCCGACAATGAAATGGATTATGAGGAAATATGTTGCTGCATCTTATGCGGAGGACATAGTTTTGAAGACATAGCGAGAAAAGATCAGTTTGGAATATCGTGCTACACTGTTTGTTGCATCACATGCGGTTTGATTTTTTCAAAAAATCAATTAACGATCTCAGCAACTGCTATATTTTATGATAAGTATTACAGAAAGATATATGAAGGAGTGGATGGCCCCAGTCTGGAACATTCGTATTACAAAAAATTATACGAAGGATGGGTTGCAGAAGTCCCAGCTTTTATAGGAAAATCAGCATTCGTAGCAGAGATCGGATGTGGTGGCGGATGGAATCTGCTGCCTTTTCATAAATTAAATATTAAGCATGTGGGTTACGATTTTGACTCATCCATGATTAGTTATGGACTTGAAAAATATGGTCTCAATCTAAAAGTGGGTGGTATCGACGAGATTCTTCTAGATTGCCGAGAGGTCAATTACTTGATCGTATCCCAGGTGCTTGAACATCTTAAGGATCCATTGAAATTCCTGGTTGATTTGCAAAAGATTTTCTGCAAATCAGGATTGATTTGTATCACCGTACCATCATTAGATTATATGAAGTATTTAGGTGGAAATTCAACTCACTTTGACTTATCAATGAATTTGCAAAATGCCCATAATTTCACGTTTAGCGAAAAAACTTTGAAGACGCTTCTCATAAAAGCTGGATATGAACCCATATTGATTCTGGGAGGATATGCATTGGCAAGGGCGAATTCAAGTCAATTGCATACAGAAAAATATAATTATATTGGTGTAGAAAACTTGGTTGCACTTAGAAGAATTGTTAAATATTCAAGCATAAAATACAAAATTCAATCTTCATTACCAAAATTTATTTACAATATTCTATATAGGACATTTTATTTATCTCGACCATTTAAAACGGCAAAATATTTTTTACTGAATAAGATTGGAATTTTATTATGATTACTTTTTCCTTTGCATGGTTTCACAACTAAAAATATAAAGAAGCTCTTGATTAATAGGGGTAAATTTATTATCATGCTTAAATACACGAAGTCTGTTGTCAACCTTAATTCCGGTGGAAAGCGATATTGCATTAGGCAGTTAAGCAGAAATCTTTTCAGTCTATATAAAAACGAGACGACGCAGTGAAAATCCTAGCTGCGGTGGTCACCCACAACCGTTGCGCCCTTTTGGCGCGTTGCCTTGACCACATCGCATCCCAGACGCGAAAACCGGATTGTGTCATTGTGGTAAACAACGCCAGTACTGACGACACGGTGGGCATGCTTACTATGCGCGGCACCCGGTTCGTCACCCAGGACAACCTAGGTTCGGCCGGTGGTTGGAACCGCTGCATTCAGGTTGCTATCGACGAAAAATTTGACGCAGTTTGGCTTATGGACGATGATGGTTTCCCAGATGCCCATGCTTTGTTGTCACTAGAGCAGACGCTCTCATCTGGTGTTGCCTGCGCATCTTCAATAGTAGTAAAAGAGAATGCGATAGGTGAGTTCGTGTTCCCGTTCCCAAAGTTGAATGTATACGGTTTGCCTGTGTTGTTTAGGCGTACCCGCAAAGTGCACCGCGTGGAGGACCTTGAGGCTTTGGCACTGGATGGTACATACCCCTTTGCTCATTTTTTCAATGGTGCATTGATAGATCTGGCTGCCGTTCTCAAGGTGGGAAATGTCGACTCTAGGTTCTTTATGTTTGGTGATGAAGTGGACTACTTCTTTAGACTCCGCGAGGCTGGACTAGTTTGTTCAGTCATCAAGGCGCTGCATATGCATCCAGATGTAAGCAAACGTCCCTACACTCCGGCCAAGGTGTACTACTACCTTAAGAATACGCTGATACTAAATCAACGTTATTTCGACTGGCCATGGGTTAGACATGGCCTAGCAGTTTCTGCAGTATTGGTTCGCACGGCTCAGCGTAATGGTTTGGCTGAAGTATTTTCTCTCTTGGTCGGCAAAAATTCATCAGCATTTTACTCGGCGATCGTTCGCGGCATAATGGGTAAATTGGGGAAAGACTTTAATGGCTAATTTAAGAGCCTTGGTAGCAGCAGCTGGGCGAGGAACTCGTGCCCGTTTACCGTACCCTAAAACCTTGTATAAAGTGCAAGGCGTTCCAATCCTTCTGAGAATTGTTACCCTTTTGGAGCATTACGACCATAAACCAACAGTAATTGTCAGTCCAGAGGGTAAAAAGCTCATCGCAGATTGCCTGTCCTGTGCCGGGGTGGATGCGTGGTTGGTGGCTCAGCCGAACGCGTCAGGCATGGGAGATGCGGTGCTTCGTTTTTCAGAATCTCCAGCGTTTTCAGATTCAGAGCATATTTTGCTGGTTTGGGGCGACATACCGTTTATCCAGCCCGAAACCCTGAATGTCGTAGTCCGCGATCATTTCGAACACGATAACGATTTCACTTTTGCAACACGCTTAGTTGAATCAGCTTATACGGTTGTTTCCCGGGACGCCGCAGGCAGTGTCGCAGGCGTCGTAGAGACACGGGAAAAAGGTGTTGCTGAGCCTACAGCCGGTGAGCGGGATATTGGTCTTTTCATTTTTCGCAAAGAGCCAGTGTTTTCGGCCCTGCGGGATGACTTGCCCGGTAAATATGGTCTCGCCACAGGTGAGCATGGGTTCTTGTACGTGATTGAACATTTAGTGAATCGTGGATTGCGGGTGGTGGCGCTGCCGGTGGCGAGTGAAAAGGACCTGATCTCGCTGAATGCTAAGGAGGATCTGGCGGGTATCGATTCGTTGACTGATTTGGGTGGGAACAAGGTGCCCGAGTGAGCAGCCATAATTGTCAGCTTCTAGGGTATCAAATATGTAAATCAAACAATGCACGGCATAACGGGATTTTGCCTACTGCTGTAGCACTGAGTTAGCCCCCTGAATGACAGTCCCATCGGTATTCCTTAAACTAACAACTAGGAATAAGACTATGGATATTGGCCTGCCCCCTTGAGATGTACCATTAGTTATGAAGTAGTCCGGTTTTGCAAGGTTTATCTAAAAATTGATTGTTGTTGGAATCAGAGGCAAAGAATTGAATCCTCTGCTGCTGGGCAAATATCAAGTAGGAATCCTCCCAATAATGCTGTGAGGCCTGCCTTCGTTGTAGTCCTTGAGCCATTCAGCAATGCAATCTCTAGCTTTTTTGTTGAGTCGCAACTTATCAATCGGATAAAAATTTTGACTAGTGTAGATTAATGCCAATCAAGTTGTGCCTTCTTCCAAGCATAAAAAACCATAGGAAAAGAGACGCAAGAGAACACGAATAAATAACTTAAACTTGCACCCGAAGAACCAAAATGCGAACCTAATTGCCAGACTAGAATGCCCATCACGACGCCGGACAACATCCCTGCATTTAATAGGACTTCCCTTTTGTGAGCTCTCAAATAAACTGAAATGCTATGCCCCATTAATGAGAATATAGCACCTACTGCTAACATCGAAAAATCAAGACAAGACAATAGTCTGCTCACAAGTTCCAACTGCATCCATGTCATAAGATAAAGTATTCCAAGCATGAGGGCAACCCCTAGTAACATCACCGAAACAGCTAACTTCGTAGCCTTTCGCCACTCTGCATCAAGCTGCTTAAAATCACATCGGGCAATGAGAATTCCGAATCTGGGAGCTTTGGTCAAAATCCATGTGGATGCTATGGATTGAGCCGCGCCGATCAATTGCAAAGACATACCCATCTGTCCAGCTACCACAGGTCCATGGTAGTGAAACAGCACAGGTGTAAACAATCCAAACACGAAATAATTCATTACTCCTTGCAGACCTAGGCGCCATTGCATGGGGAGCATTTCAGTTTTCCAGTTTATGCAGACCGTGGCGGGTGGCTTCAAAAATGGTCTGAAAAAATGCCGTTGACTGACCACAAGGTAATAGACACAAAAGACCGCAGATATCGAACTTAATGCTGGTGCCGCCCAAAGATTAGCCCCAGCCACAATGGCAGTCCAAAAGCTGATATTGCTAGCCATAGATTGCCACACCTTGAACTTAGCGACGGGTGCAACCTGCTCACAGCCTTCAAGCAATGAGAGAAATGGCATGCAACACAACAGCAAAGATGAAAATGCGATATGCAGCAGCCACGGAATCTGCCACTCGATTCCCTGAGCTTGGGCTTTGTCGAGAAACCAATAGCCTCCCCCGCCTGCCAGCGCAAAAAAAACCAATGCAGCGACAGCATACCATTTGAAAACAAATCTGCCCAAACTGACCAGCCTGGACAAGGCCTGCGGATCACCCTCGATGCTTCCGTCCTTGGCAAGACTTAGCCTGGACCATTCGTGGCTTGCCAGGTTAGAAATCACAAGGTACAGACCCAACTCCACAAATGACTGCATCGCCACCAGGCTGACAAACGTGTAATAGAAGCCTTGCACCTCCGGGGGAAAGTAGATGCCGATTAAAAACAGCCCCAGCAATCCGGCACCTGACTGCCATAACTTCAACAGCAGTGAAAAAACAACTTCGTGACTCAGGCCAAAGTGACGAATAAAAAAAGCACGCACAGAAATCCCTGTCAATCGGAATTCCGATCATTCGCCTGTCTGTAGGTCTCGGGCGTCCCTATATCCATAAAAAATTCTTTTGTTTCATACGTATAAATACGTCCAACCAGTTGTTGTAGCACCTCTGTACTGAAATCCGCCACCGAACTTAACTCCCTAGTCAATGTCAAAAGTAATTCTGCAGACAACAAATACACGGCACCATTAGCCAGATTACCCGGTGGCTTGGCAACCTTTTCATGGAAGCTAACCACCACCCCATGCTCATCCAACTCAACAATTCCGCATAACTGTGGGGTTTCGGTGCGAAAGGTCAGCATGGTCATTAAACAGCATGATGGACGTCGCTTGTGCGCCTCCAAAAAACCATCAAAATCAGCAAGACAATAATTATCTGCGTGAATAAGCATGCCATCTTGGCCTTCAAAAAAATCAAGATTGGCAATTAAAGTTCCGGCTGTACCCCGCAATGTAATTTCATGCGCTAAAGTTACTTTGTCGCGATAAGGGCTGGCT
>Ga0214921_10004075_pt1 | contig 21875 bp, 19 predicted proteins | sample LL1505_MetaG_FD_177992 | JGI IMG/M metagenome (GOLD analysis project Ga0214921, IMG submission 177992) | Freshwater microbial communities from Lake Lanier, Atlanta, Georgia, United States - LL-1505 | ecosystem: Environmental > Aquatic > Freshwater > Lake | place: USA: Georgia | collected... | reverse complement strand
GTGGTAGAGAGACTGAGCGGTCGGCCCAGCGAGGAGGAAATTGTCGTCGAGAAATGCCATGTGATTAAATTGCTTTAGCAGCGAAACCACCGTCGACCACGATTTCGGCTCCGGTGATGAAGCTACCGGCGTCGGAGGCCATTAATAAGCAGGCACCGATGAGTTCATTAGCTTCACCGAAACGTCCCATGGGAGTTTTACCGAGAATTTGCGCCACGCGTTCAGGAGTGAGCACTTTGCGATTTTGTTCAGCGGGGAAGAATCCAGGGATGAGGGTGTTAACGCGAACGCCGTTGGGAGCCCATTCACGTGCAAGATTCTTCGAGAGATTGTGCACGGCTGCTTTGGTAGCAGAGTAAGTGAATACACGGGAGAGAGGAACGATGCCCGATTCTGAACCGAGATTAATAATCGAACCTTTTCCTGCTTTGACCATCGCCTCTCCGAATACTTGTGAACCGAGCACAACGCTCTTGATGTTAACGGAGATAATACGATCGAGTTCAGTTTCAGCGATTTCGAAGAAGGGAGTAGCAGAGTTTACGCCGGCACCATTGATGAGGATATCGATTTTTCCGTGAGTGGCTAAAATTTTATCACGGAGAACGATAAGATCGTTTTTATTAGTCGCCTCGCAGGACATGAATTCACCTTTACCGCCTGCAGACTTAATTTTTGCGAGACGAGCGTCGGCCTTAGCGGGGTCACGTCCAACTAAGATCACGTGAGCACCAGCGGAGGCAAAACCTTCGGCGACAGCACCACAAAGTTCGCCCGTGCCGCCGATGATGACGGCCGTGCGACCTTTGAGTGAAAATAATTCGAGAGCGGAGGACATAATTTTAATTAGCGAACGACGCGAGCGCCGCCACCGGAGATTTGTTTTTCAACTTCTTTGCGGGTCACCATGGAAGTGTCGCCAGGAGTGGTTGAAGCAAGGGCACCGTGAGCTGCACCGTAGTTAACGGCTTTTTGAGCGTCATTGAATTCCATGAAGCCGAAGACTAAACCGCTAGCGAAGCTATCGCCACCGCCTACGCGATCGAGGATTTCGAGTTCAGGGAATTTGATTGAGTCGTAGAATTTTCCGTCGTGGTAGCAGATAGCGCTCCAGTCATTCTTGGTAGCGGTGATCACGCGACGAAGGGTAGTAGCGGCGACTTTGAAATTCGGGAATTCTTTAACGGCTGTCTTGATCATTTCCTTAAACGCATCGGTTTCGATGTGAGTGAGGCTGTGGTCAGCGCCTTTGACTTCGAAGCCAAGTGATGCGGTGAAGTCTTCTTCGTTACCGATCATGACGTCGACGTACTTAGCGATTTCGCGATTAACCTCTTGGGCTTTTTTGAGTCCACCGATGGTTTTCCAGAGTGAAGGACGGTAATTTAAATCGTAAGAAACAATCGTACCATGTTTCTTCGCTGCTTTAACCGCTTCGATGGTTACGAGTGCAGTTGATTCGGAAAGAGCGGCAAAAATTCCACCGGTGTGTAACCAGCGAACGCCGAGTTTACCGAAGATATGTTCCCAGTCGATGTCACCAGGTTTTAATTGGCTAGCGGCGGTGTTACCACGATCAGGGACGCCGACGGCGCCGCGGATACCGAAACCACGTTCGGTGAAATTCAGACCATTGCGGACGGTGCGGCCGATGCCATCGTCTTCGCGCCATTTGATGAAGTCGGTATTTACTCCACCTTGCATGATGAAGTCTTCAACCAAGCGACCGACTTCATTATCTACGAAAGCGGTAGCAACGGTGGTGCGGTAGCCGAAACATTTACGGAGACCACGAGCGACGTTGTATTCGCCGCCGCCTTCCCAGACTTTGAATTCACGAGCGGTGCGGACGCGGCCTTCACCGGGGTCGAGGCGAAGCATAACTTCACCGAGAGAGATTTGGTCGAAGGTACAATCCTTCGCTGATTTAATTTGGAGTGCCATAGTGGTGTATGAAATTAAGCGGTTGGAAGTTGGTTAACATCAAAAGCTTTGATGCCGCATTCGTGGGCGATTTCGTTGAGGGCTTCGACTTCAGCTTTCGAGAAGAGAAGACCGCCGGCTTTTTGACTGCGAGCTGCGAAGGTCGCTTCCATTTGTCCGGGGAGGATACACTTTTCGTTTCCGTGTCCGAGAATATCACCCAGAACTGCTTTGATGTTTTGCTGTTGGTTACGTCCTTGAGCAAACACGCCGCTGCTGATCGCGTCGGGGTGAATGACTTGGAAGAAGAAAGCACAATCTTGTTTTTCTCCGGCAACGCGAGTGCGGCTGCGAATCGTAGGGAGTGATCCACCGATGAAACCGGCGACGATTTCGTTGATTAAAGAAAGACCGTAACCTTTGTGAGCGCCGAAAGGGATGAGTGAAACAGCGGCGGATGGATCGATAGTTACTTTGCCATCTTTATCTACAGCGGCGTCAGGAGGTAATTGTTTACCTTCGCGTTTTAATTGTTGAACGCGGCCCATCGCGATGACTGAGGTAGCCCAGTCGATGACGATTGGGAAACCAACAGCGTCGGTGGTTGGGAAGCCCCAGGAGTGTGGGTTAGTTCCGAGGGTTGGGAATTTACCTTGGAAAGGAACCACTTCAGCGAGTGTTGCGGTGCAATTGGTGTAAGCGATGTAACCACGTTTAGCGGCTTCCATGACATAGCCACCGCCCCAAAGGTAGTGAAAAGCGTTGTCGACGGAAACAGTGCCTACGCCGTATTGATCGGCGAGTTTGATACAAGTTTCGATAGCGTCGGTGGCGACAGCTTGACCGAGTTTTTGTTTGGCGTCCCAAACTTCAGCAGCCGCGAAGCGTGAAGATTTTTTAACGACAGTGGCGTTAGGTTTGCAGCCTCCAACTTTGGAGCCGAAGAGTTCGTCTAAGTGTAATGCTTTGATAGCATTGTGTGTGCGAATGCCGTGGCGAGTGGCCATGGAGGACATCTTCGCAGCTTGTGCAGATTCGGTAGCACCGAAACCGCGATGCATGTAGGCAGCGCTGACGAGAGCTTCGTGAGCTTCGGTGGGAACAACGTGAAATACTTCGGACATGGGATTTAATTAAGGGGATTAGTTGGCAAGGTGACAAGTGGGCACGGGAGAAGTTAGACGACTTTCTTAACTTTAACTTCTTTGTTAATCTGAGCGAGGGGCTCTTCGCCATGCATCGCCTTAATTAAATTAGTAACAGAGGCGACGGCTTGGCGCTGAACGCTTTCTGCGGTGCGTGAACCAATGTGAGGAGTCACTACGCAGTTAGGAAGTTTAGTGAGAGGGTGATCCGCGCGAGGTGGTTCTTCGTCGAGAACGTCGGTACCGTATCCGCCCACTTGACCGGATTTAAGAGCAGCAGCGATGTCGTCGGTGTGGACGATTTCACCACGTGCGCAGTTAAGAATGAGAACGCCTTTCTTCATCTTAGCGATATTCTTAGCGCAGATGAGGTCGCGTGTTTCAGGAGTTAAATTAGTGTGGAGTGAAAGATAGTCGGATACGGCGAAAACATCATCCATCGTATTGGCGCGTTTGACGTCGTATTGAGCGGCGAATTTATCGTCCCAATATAAATCGAAGCCGACGACTTTCATGCCGAAAGCACGAGCGCGGATGGCGACTTCTTTGCCGATGCGTCCCATGCCGATGATACCGATGGTCTTGTCGAGAAGCTCGCGACCTGTTTTACGTTTCCAACCGCCTGAGCGAGTGGAGTCGGTGTGGAAGTAGAAATTCTTTTCGAGGGCGAGAAGAAGAAGGAAAGTGTGTTCGGCAACGGTCGTGTGATTAACGCCGGGAGTGAAGAGAAGGGGAATTTCTTTTGAGGTGAGGTACTTTACGTCGATCTTATCGACACCGATACCGTACTTGCTGATGACCTTGAGGCGGGGGAGGGCTTTATCGATGACCGCTTGGGTAATCATATCGTCGCCGCAGATGTATCCGTCAAAATCCCCCATTAAAGCTAAAGTGTCGGCTTCGCTTAAAGGACCGCGAGCGGTGACAACTTCCCAGCCCGTGGCGGCTAACATTTTATGGTGTTCGCCTGGGGTGTCTTGGAATGAGGTGGTTGTGAGGAGGATGCGTGGCTTCATAGTATCGTTTAAATCCAACCTAACTCGGCTGGAAAAGTCAAAGAAAGTATAGGGTCGACACGAAAAAATCCCTCTGTTTATTAGAGTTACCCATGAATAACGCCCCTAATTCAGCCCCTGCGGCATCTCCCTATCGCTGGGTGATTTTAGCCCTCCTGTTTTTCGCAACCACGATCAATTATATCGATCGACAAATCTTGGCTTTATTAAAGCCGATGCTCGATAATGAACTACACTGGACCAATAAACAATATGGCGAAGTGAATGCTGTTTTTCAGGGTGCCTACGCATTTGGCCTTCTAGGTTTTGGATGGTTTATTGACCGTTTTGGAACGAAAATCGGGTATGCGGTCTCGATTTTTGCGTGGTCGGCTGCGGCAGCGGGTCATGCCTTGGTAGGGAGTATTTCTGGATTCCGCTGGGCGCGGATTTCGCTTGGGGTTGGTGAAGGCGGAAATTTTCCTGCTGCAGTTAAAACCGTAGCTCAATGGTTTCCTCGTGCCGAGCGAGCTTTTGCCAATGCGCTCTTTAATTCGGGAACAAACATTGGTGCATTAATTGCGCCCGCGGTTATTCCTATTTTGGCGGTAAGCTACGGATGGAGATCAACCTTCGTAGTCGCTGGTGCTCTAGGTATTGTTTGGTTATTTTTCTGGATTCCGCTTTATAAAAAGGCCCCGCAATTAGCTAGCGAAGAAGTCGCCGAAGAAGTTAAAATTCCTTGGTTTAGACTTTTAGGGACAAGACAGGCTTGGGCGTACATGGCTGCAAAGTTTTTAACTGATCCTGTTTGGTGGTTCTATCTGATTTGGCTGCCTGACTATTTTAAGAAGGAGCAGCATTTAGATATTAAGGCGAGTGCACCATTACTTGTTACACTTTACGGTATCGTTACTGTCTTAAGTATTTTAGGCGGTTGGGCAGTAAAGAAATTTGCCGAAAGTGGATATGATATAGTTAAGGTAAGAAAGATTTCGCTACTACTGTTCGCACTTTGCTCATTACCTATATTCTTTGTTCGTGGATTGGGAATGTGGGAGGCTGTAATCCTCATTGGTTTTGCAGGTTCAGCTCACCAAGCTTGGTCGGCTAGTTTATATGCAACTATTTCTGATACATTCCCCAAGCAGGCAATTGCTTCAGTGTCCGGCTTAGGTGGAATGGTTGGATCGATTGGTGGAATTATTTTCCCAATTGTCGCCGGCAGCTTGCTAGACTCTGATCCAGTTAATGGATATGGTAAGTTATTTAGTATGTGTGCTTTTGCCTACGTAATCGCTTTTTGTATTCACCACATCTTAGTACCTAAGCTTGATATGGCTAATTTAGATATAGACGAAGATGGTGCCGTATATTCGATATGTTCGTTGGCATTATCGATTATTGGTGTCGTCTCACTTATGACCTCCTTCAGTTTAAGTATCTATGGTAAACTGCCTTTAACTGGATTGGTTGTCACTATGATCGGAATTGTATTTTCGAAGATGGGGGAAAAGTCTGAGAAGTCCGACTTGGCTAAAGCTGCTACCTATATTGGTTACATCGGCTTAGCGTTCTCAGCGTTAATCTATGCAGGAGATGTTTGGGCTTACTTGAACGGCTAGTCTCAAATAAGTACAAAAATAAAAAAGGCCTCCACTCGGAGGCCTTTTTTGTGAGCAGATAGTTTGATTAACCAGCGACCACGAAGTTCACGAGCTTACCTGGAACAATGATTTCTTTGATGATGGATTTTCCATCAATGAACTTTTGTACAACAGGATCTGCCTTCGCGAGAGCCACAAGAGCTTCTTTAGTGATGTTCTTATCGACCTTAGTGGTGGCACGTACTTTGCCGTTTACCTGGAAGACGACATCGACGGTGGATTCGATGAGTTTTGATTCATCGAATTTAGGCCAGCCCGCTTGTGTAATACTTTCTTTGTGACCGAGGCGTTGCCAGATCTCTTCGCAGAGGTGAGGGGCGAAAGGTGCGGCGACGCGGGTGAAGTCTTCAACCGTTGAACGTTTTAAGGTCGGAGATTTTTCGGCGACATTCATCAAAATCATCATTTGAGAAATCGCCGTGTTGAATTGGAGCGTTTCAATGTCGTTACCGACTTTCTTGATGGTACGATTCAGTTCGCGGACGAGTTCTTCGGTTTCGTTGGCGCCATCATTAATCTTATTAGAAATATTTCCAGTAGTCTCATCTATCGCGAGGCGCCAGAGGCGACGTAAGAAACGAGTGATACCTGAAATGCCATCGGCGTTCCAAGGTTTGGAAGCTTCAAGAGGTCCGAGGAACATGAGATACATGCGCAAGGCATCGGCGCCATGTTCTTTCACAATGATATCCGGATTTACCACATTACCACGGCTCTTGGACATTTTTTCGCCGTCTTCACCGAGGATGAGTCCTTGGTGGAATAGCTTTTTAAATGGTTCAGGAGTGGGGAGGACTTTGATGTCGTAAAGGAAGCGATGCCAGAAGCGTGCGTAGAGTAAGTGGAGAACGGCGTGTTCTGCTCCGCCGATATAGAAATCGGGATTGCCCCAGTAGTTAAGATTTTCTGCAGATGCTAATTCCTTCGTATTTTGTGGGTCGAGATAACGTAGGTAATACCAGCATGAGCCAGCCCACTGAGGCATGGTGTTAGTTTCGCGCGAGGCTTTGATCCAGAGTGGTCCGGGTTGTGGCTTCGATTGAGCAACCGTTTCGCCATTGGAAATATTATACCAAACCTCGGTCCATTCGGGTTCTTTGGAAAGAGGTGAATCTCCGGTCGGTGAAGGCTGATACGATTTTACTTCGGGTAAAGTAAGTGGGAGCTGTTTAGATGTCAGCGGCACAGCGCAAACTTCCACTCCGTTGATTTGGCAGGTGACGGGTTCTTTCGGCAAGAATTCACGAATTTCAGAGTCGGCAGGAATTTTTGCGTAATCTGATTTTGAAATCCAAAGAATCGGAAAAGGTTCGCCCCAGTAACGTTGACGGGAGAAGAGCCAGTCGCGCAGTTTAAAATTAACCGCGAGTTTACCTTGGCCTTTAGCGGCGAGGTCGGCGGTGATTTTCTTTTTTGTTTCGGTAGCGGAAAGACCGTTGAACGGACCCGAGTTCACCATTGGTCCGTCTTCAGTCCAAGGTTTTTCTTGAATATCGATGGGTTCTTTTGATCCAACTACTTGAATGATTGGTAAATTAAATTGTTTAGCGAATTCCCAGTCGCGAGTGTCGTGAGCAGGGACGGCCATGATAGCGCCTGTGCCGTAACTCATGAGAACGTAGTCAGCAGTCCAGACAGGAATTTTATTTCCGTTAACGGGATTGATGGCGTAGCTGCCGGTGAAGACACCCGTCTTTTTCTTATCAGCGAGATCGGTGCGTTCGAGATCGGATTTATTACGAACTGCAGCGATGTATGAATCGACATCCGCTTTTTGTGCGGCCGTGGTAAGTTTGCTGATGAGAGGATGTTCAGGGGCGACGACCATGTAGGTTGCCCCGAAAAGAGTGTCGGGACGCGTGGTGAATACCGTGAGACTTTCCTTAGGAATATCGGCTAATTCAAATTTAACTTCGGCACCTTCGGATTTTCCGATCCAATTTTTCTGAAGTCGTTTAGTGGAATCGGGCCAATCCAATTGATCAAGTCCTTCGATTAATTTATCGGCGTAGGCGGTGATACGCAGGACCCATTGGCGGATGGGGCGACGTTCGACCGGGTGATTGCCGCGCTCAGAGCGTGGGCCTTCTTTGGTGTTAAGAACTTCTTCGTTCGCAAGAACGGTGCCGAGAGCGGGACAGAACCAAACAGGTTTTTCGGAAACGTAGGCGAGGCCGTGACGGAAAAGTTTGAGGAAGATCCACTGCGTCCAACGGAAATATTTTTCATCGGTGGTGGAAAGTTCACGATCCCAGTCGATGCCGAAGCCGATCATCTGAAGTTGGCGGCGGAAGTTATCGATATTTTTGCGAGTCTGAAGAGCGGGGTGTTCGCCGGTGGCGATGGCGTGTTGCTCAGCGGGAAGTCCGAAGGCATCCCAGCCCATCGGGTGGAGAACATTGAAGCCCGAAGCTTTTTTATAGCGTCCTAAAATATCTGAAGCGGTGTAACCTTCCGGGTGTCCGATGTGTAAGCCTGCACCCGAGGGGTACGGGAACATATCGAGAACGTAGTATTTAGGTTTTCCGCAATTGGTAGGTTCGGTACGAAAAGTGGAATGACTTTTCCAATAGGCCTGCCAGCGCTGTTCGAAGGCGGTAAAGTCGTAGGCTCCTTGAGAGTGTTCCATGAATATGAGCAGATAGGAGACTTGGGGCGATGCTGGCAAGGATTTGGAGAGGGAACTTGCCTAGAGTGGGGGTGCAGTTGTACCGTAAAACGCGATTACTTTATTATTATGGCAGAACACCTACATCCTTACTGGCGAATGAAGTATATTCAAAGCCGCAAAGACCCACAGGCGGGTAGTCCGTTTGCTGGACTATTAGCTTTGGGCGATGATCAGAAGGCGCTGATTCTTCATCGGGGACGAACCTGTTTTGTTATTTTAAATAACTTTCCCTATAATCCAGGACACTTGATGGTTTTGCCGAATCGTGAGGTGGGACAATTGGCAGAACTGACCATCGAGGAGCGTGCGGAAATGATGGACTTGCTGGTTAAATGTCAGACCGTTCTGCAAAAAGTCATGACGCCTGCGGGTTTTAATATGGGCATCAATTTAGGTCGCGCTGCAGGCGCGGGCATCCCTACCCATTTACATTTTCACATCGTTCCACGCTGGGATGGGGATCACAATTTTATGCCGGTGATTGGGGACACACACGTTCTGCCTCAAGCTCTGGATGATTTGTGGTTAAGACTTAAACCAGTTTTTACTGAGCTGAAATAAATGAAGTCTAAAAGTAAAATAAGATTAGTCGAAGTCGCGGTACGGCATCCGTCGATTAAAGTTAGAGATAAAAGTGTGATTAAACTGATTCAAACTTTAGATACAGCGAAGTCCTACGTTTGTCCGGCCGGAGATATTTCGGTGGTTTTTGTAAATGATGCGGAGATCAAAAAAATTCATAAAGATTTTATGAACGATGCTACTGTTACGGATGTGATTACATTCGTAGGAGAAGATCATCCTTTAGAGCCTTTTGCTGGGGAAATTTGCGTTAACCTGGATCAAGCTAAGAGAGTGGCTAAAGCCCACGGGCATACTTTTGAGGAAGAAGTGAGTCTTTATGTAGCACACGGCTGGCTGCATTTGACGGGGTTGCGCGATAAGAAGTCGGCTGATGCAAAAAAAATGCGTGCGGCTGAGAGTTTTGCCTTAGCTTATATCGACCATCATAAGGCTTGGATTAAAGTTTCTCGCTCTCAGCGTTCGAAGTAGTTTATTTCACTTCATGCAAAAAGCCGTCGTCATTCATTCTGGAGGAATCGATTCAACGGTTTTATTGGCACATTTACTTTCAGAGGGGAGAGAAGTGTATGCATTGACTGTGGATTATGGGCAGCGTCACCGTCGAGAAATTGAAGCTGCTAAAAAACTTTGTGAATTTTATAAAGTAAAGCATCAGGTCGCTGACTTGCGTGCTCTGGCTCCTTTGTTCGGTGCCAATGCGCTCACGGATCAAAAAGTGGCTGTGCCCGAGGGGCATTATGAAGAACTCTCGATGAAGGCTACCGTGGTTCCTAATCGTAATATGTTATTTATTTCGGTAGCAACTTCTTGGGCGATTTCTTTGAAGGCAAAGACTGTAGCTTATGGTGCACACAGCGGAGATCATGCGATTTATCCTGATTGCCGTCCGGCTTTTGCTGAAGCACTTGATGCGGCCATTCGCTTAGCAGATTGGCATGAAGTTTCGTTGGAGCGTCCCTTTGTGAAAATGGACAAGACGGCGATTGTTCGTCGCGGTGCAGAATTAAAAGTGCCGATGGAACTCACCTGGTCCTGTTATGTCGGTGGCGATACCCATTGCGGACGTTGCGGAACTTGTGTGGAGCGTAAGGAAGCTTTCAAGTTGGCCGGTGTACCTGACTTGACCGTCTATCAAAGTTAATGTCCTTAATTAGGCAGACTGATGAACTCTGAAGCACTCTGATTTAATTTGAAATTAAACACAATTTGGTTGGAATTGCTTAGTGTTTGCAAAAGCAAAACATTTTATTGTTTGGGGCGTATTGGCTGCGTGGTTGGCGTCGTCGGGTTTGACTTTAGATTTATTACAAGTGGTCGCTTGGGTTAATATGTCGCGTATAAATGCGACAACGCTTTCAACCACTGAGGCTATTAACAAGACTTTGAAAGATAAGCCCTGTTCACTTTGTAAGGTAGTGCAAAAGGCCAGAAGCGCCTCCGAGCAGGTTCCACTAGACAAAGGAGATACTCTTAAGGCGAAAATAAAGTATGACTCTAATTTCGATCAAGGGGCTTATCTAACTTTGCCTAAGGATTATGATTTTATTTCTCAGCGTAATACTGAAGTTTATTCTGATCAGCTAGCCGAGGAAGTTCCCGTCCCACCACCCAAGGTGTAGTTTAAAAATCTCTTGGGCTTCGGCTCACGTGGCTTCATTTACCAATCTCACTTAATCCCAACGGATAAGTGTCGGTGCATGTAGTAGATTAGCCACACTACTCACATGCGCAAAAAACAAAAACAAAAATTATGAATATTTCTTCTTCGGTCGCTCGCTCTACGCCAGCTGCCATTCTCGGATTCCTTGCCTTAGGAGTCTTCACCACTGCACAGGCCTGTCCGTGCGGTTGCGTTAAAGTCTGTGTCGATAATCTTGCTGAACGTCCTGTTGCTGAAGCAGGCGCCTACACGCTCGATTTGCGTTACGACTATATTAATCAAGACGAACGCAATGATGGTGCACACGCACACTTCACTGCTGTTCACCGTAATGTCGTAGCAACCATTGAGACTCAATTATTCGGTCAAACTGTTTCGATTTCAGTACCGCGAATTGATCGTTCAACCGAAACTGCTACTGGCAGAGGTAAAGTTGTCGGTTTAGGTGATATCACTGTGGGGACAAGAGCAGCATGGGAAGGTTATACTGTTAGTGCGGGCATAAAATTGCCCACAGGAAAAGATGACCTCGTAATGTTGGTGCCTCGTCGATATTTACAACCTGGCACTGGTTCTACGGATTTGCTTTTGGGAATTCGAAAAGATTTCGGTTTGGCGACCGATAGTCTAAGCGAGTTCATCCAAGTCCAAGGGCAGACCTCTGTGATCTCGGACCGATATTTCCGTCCGGGAACACTGCTGTCATTAACTGCTGGAGTGAGATATAAACTTACTGATTCCTTTGTACTTTCAGTGCAAGGAACCATACTCCGTCAGTTTCGCGATAAGAACACTCAAAGCACAGTTGATGCTACCTATGCAGAAGACTTGGAAAGTGCGGGCTTACAGCAAATACTTGCTGCGGGTCTTACTTACAAGTTTAGCACTTCAACGAACGCTTATTTATTCTATAGCGACCCAATAAAAACATCAAACTATGTACCTAAGGTTGGAGGTGGGCTGGTTAATCCCGTGCATGCTACGGCAATTTGGTCATTGGGCTTGATGCATACGTTCTAAGTTAAACTAGTTTCATAGCACTTCAGAGGCCTGTCGTACTGCAATGCGACAGGCCTCTTTTATGGCTATTTTTAGGGCTTTTAATAAAGTGCCTTGCGGGGTGGGAGGGGACGGCTCTAATTCGGGGGAGTCAGATGTTTACCTGCACTAAAGTTTATCGAGACGTTCCCTTTGCTCATCGCCAGCACCGGCATAGTGGCAATTGCGCATTCATTCACGGTCACAACTGGGGAATAGGTTTAGAGTTTGGCTGTAAGCAACTCGATGAGCGTGGCTTCGTCGTCGATTTTGGAGGTCTGGCTTATGTCAAAACTTGGATTGATCAAAATCTCGATCACGCCTGTTTGTTTGCCGCGGACGATCCTGAACGCGACGCACTTTTAAAAAATCATAATAAACTTTTTAAGGCACTCATTGTTCCATCGGCATCGACCGAGGGTATTGCTCAGTTTTTATTTAATACACTGGATCCCATGGTGCGTAAGGAATCACAGGGCAGGGCTTGGTTGATTGCGGTGCACTTAGAGGAAGATTCTAAAAATTCTGCTCGGTATCAGCCCGACGTCTAACCATGGCTGAACTTTATCCGGTCAATGAAACTTTCTTGAGTTGGCAGGGTGAAGGTGTGCACATGGGCAGGAAGGCTTTTTTTATTCGCCTGCAGGGTTGCCCGGTAAAATGCACTTGGTGTGATTCCGCTTCTACTTGGCATCCGCAGTACGTACCCAAAAATATTCGTAAAGCTAATGCAGATGAACTCGCGAAGGAAGCTGCTGAATCAAAACCCGATTTTGTTGTGCTCACTGGCGGTGAACCCTGTGTGCATGATTTAGTTCCCTTATTGAATGCATTGAAGGCGGTTAAGCTTAAGGTGCATTTGGAGACTTGTGGTGCCTACATGATACCCGAAGGCTTAGACTGGGTGACCGTGAGCCCTAAATGGGGTAAGTTGCCTGTGGCTGAGTCGTTGGCGAAGGCTGACGAGGTCAAGTTGATCATCGAGGCGGTTGACTCGGCCCAGAAATGGACCGCAGCGGTCGGCGGCTCGTGGACGGCCAAGAGTGTCTGGCTACATCCCGAGTGGTCACGTCGGGCCGATTCCTCAATTTTAAAGGCAATTACTGATTTTGTGAAAGCGAACGGAGCGCCGTACCGAGCTGGTTGGCAGGTGCATAAGCCTTACATGGCCGACTCTTTGGATGCTCGGGCACGTCCACCGGCTCCCTTGGGCGGTGACCCCGGTTTGGGTTTTTGAAAAATAATTTCTTTTTTGCTTCACTCCGAGGGCGAACCGCCTTTCAAAACGGACTCATGAATCGCCACGCAGTTCTCGCTCTTGAAGATGGAACCATTCTTCGGGGCCGAGCTTTTGGCGCAGAGAAGACCTTATGCGGTGAAGTTGTTTTCAATACCAGCATGACGGGTTACCAAGAAATCCTCACGGACCCGTCTTACTTTGGACAGATTGTGACGATGACAACTCCCCAGATTGGAAACTACGGAGTGAATGAAGATGATTTTGAATCAGCACGTCCGCACGTCGCTGGATTTGTTGTACGTGAACTTTCGCCGATTGTTTCTAATTGGAGAGCTACGACTGATCTCAGTACTTGGCTTAAGAAATATGATATCCCTGGAATTGAAGGAATCGACACTCGCTCCTTAACTAAAAAACTTCGCTCCGCTGGGGTGATGAAGGCCTGTCTTTCAACGGAAGCTATTTCTGATGAAGAAGCCTTGAAACGTGCACGCGCTTGGACGGGTACCGTCGGTGCTGACTTCGTTAAAGACGTTACCTGCAAAGCAGCTTATAATTATAATAAGACCGCGGGCGATTGTAAGCCATTCACCGTTGTCGGAACTCATTTAAATAAGCCCAAGAATAAGCCCGTGCAGTATCGTATCGCTGCGTATGACTTTGGCGCGAAGACCTCGATTTTCCGTCGCTTAGTGGATTCCGGTTTCGACGTACAAGTTTTCCCCGCCACGACACCCGCTTCTGAGATTCGAGCCTATAATCCTGATGGGGTATTTTTATCGAATGGTCCAGGTGATCCAGCAGCCTTGAAGTACGCACACGAAGCGGTTTCGGATTTAATAAAGTCTTATCCTGTTTTCGGAATTTGTTTAGGTCACCAAATCATCACGCATGCGATTGGTGCATCTACTTATAAATTAAAGTTCGGACACCGTGGCGGAAATCAACCGGTGAAGAATACCGAAGAAGGACGAGTTTCTATCACCGCGCAGAATCACGGCTTTGCTTCCAAGCCTGAAGAGCTTGAGCGTTGTGGTGCGATTGTGACGGAAGTGAATTTGAATGATGGTACCGTTTCGGGACTACGACTGAAAGATAAGCCCGTGTTTTCAGTCCAATATCACCCTGAAGCTGGGCCAGGTCCGAACGATGCCGACGTGCTGTTTGATCACTTCTACGATTTGATTGCTAAGAGCAAAGCGTCGAAGAAGTAATCTTACAGTTCAACCTGCATACCTAATTCAACCACTCGACCAGGAGGAAGGTTGAAGTAGGCCGTGGCGGAAAGGGCGTTGCGATTAAGCACTTCGAATAACTTTTCTTGGACCGTGTTGAGTGAAATATTTCTTTCGGCGCGTACGATGGTTTCACGACTGAGGAAATAAGTGACCTCCATCGGATTAGGTTCAATTCCAAGTGCTTTGTAGGCGGCGTCGAGGATTGGGTAGATGTCTTGCTTTTCGCGGAAACCAAATTTTCCAGTGATTCTCATGACGGGAGGAAACTCGTTGCGATTACCCACTAAGACAAAGCCGTGACCGTGAATGGTGAGGGAAACACGTTCTTCATTTTTCACAAAGGCACGAGTATCATCCACGGTGAGAGTAACTACGATAATGTGATCATGGAGAACTTTATTGTGCTTAAGGTTGTGGGCGAGGGCCATGGGGACTGAGTTATTTCCGCCTGATAAGTAGACAGCGGTGCCTTTAACTCGGCTCAATTTTCCGGCCTTGAAACGCTCTTCCACGCTTTCGATAAAGAATTTAAAGTCATCATTTTTCTCGGTTTCGGCGAGCTTGCTGCGCATCGCAATACGACCTTTGTTCCAGACCGACATGATGTAATAGAGCACAAAGCCAACGGCGAGAGGCAGCCATCCATTCTCAAAAATCTTGGTGGCATTTCCACAGATAAAGAGAAGTTCCATCATTAAAATGGGAGAGACGATGATGTAGGACGTAGCGATAGGAAATTTTTTAATCTTATGTAGATACTGGGCGTATAATATAGTGGTTACTAACATCGTACCGCATACGGAAATACCATAAGCACTCGCGAGATTTTCAGATGATTTATATTGGAGTACTAAAAAGACTGAACCCGCCAAGAGTAACCAGTTTACAACAGGCATGTAGATTTGACCTGATTCCTGATCGGAGGTGTACGAAATGCGCATCCGAGGTAAGAAGTTTAATTGGATGGCTTGAACGGTGGTAGAGAAAGCACCGGCAATTAAAGCTTGGGAGGCGATGATTGCTGCAAGCGTTGCAATCACGACGAGAGGAATTTGCGACCAAGCTGGGGCCATGTTATAAAATGGATTATAAGAGCCGCTGAGAATGTGAGATTGATTGGCGATGGCCCAAGCTCCTTGTCCGAGGTAATTTAAAATGAGGGCAGGGAAGACGATGAAATACCAACCAGCACGAATCGGTTTTTCGCCGAAGTGTCCCATGTCGGCATAGAGTGCTTCGGCGCCTGTAACCGCTAGGAAAACTGCACCGAGAACGACAATTCCGATGCCAGGACTATTCACCATAAAATCGATCGCGACCATCGGTTTGAATGCTTCGTACACGACGAGGGATTCTTGGTGATGTTGGTAGAGGGAATTAACTCCAGTGGCAGCGATTACTCCGAACCAGAGTAGGGTAATGGGACCGAAATACATACCGACTTTTCCAGAACCACGTTTTTGAAGTGCAAATATACCGATTAAAATGATGACAGCGGTGACAGGGATGAAATAACGAATTAACCCAGCGCTAGACGTAGTTTGTTCTTTAACGCCTTCGAGGGCAGATAAAACGGAAATTGCAGGAGTGATGACTCCATCGCCAAATAAAAGTGCAGTTCCGAAAACTCCAAGTAGGATGAGAACGTTGCGATGCTTAGGTTTACTGGTCGGGTTGTCTGGGCTTGGTTTAACTTTTTCTTGGTCGTTATTTTTGGAGGCAAGAGAGACTAGAGTCATGATGCCGCCTTCGCCGTCATCATTAGCATCCATCATAAATAAAACATATTTTACAGTAACGACTAAGATGAGTGACCAAATGATGAGGGAGAGTGCAGGTACGATTACTTGCTCGGGAGTGGCACCTTCATGTAGTCCATTACGAATACATTCTCTAAATGCGTAAAGTGGGCTCGTTCCAATATCGCCAAAAACAACCCCCAATGCCGCGATCGTTGAAGCCAGCGTGATTCGCTGAATTGGGGTTGAAGAGGTCGGTTTAGCCGTTGCCTCCGGATTGGCTTCTTTCATGGAATTGAGTTATTCACATTGAGGTATCTTTTACCTGAACGCAAAACCAAACCAAGTAGCTGGGGCTTGCCTTTTTGTCACACTTCGGCAATTTTGGGCTTTCCTGCTCCATTTAGCCCCTTTCCAAATAAACAAACATGAAAACCACCCCTCACGCACTGTTCTCTTATATAGCGGAAGCCGCACCAGCCACACCAGCTGATGCACCGGCCAATCCGTTTTTACCCTTAATTGGGTACGCACTGCTTTTTGCAGCGATGTATTTCTTCCTTTTTGCTCCCGCACGTAAGGCGCAAAAAGAACGCGAAAAGCTTCAATCACAATTGGAAGTGGGTCAGGAAATTATGACGTCCACCGGAATTTACGGACGTATCACCCACATCACTGATTCGCGTGTCACGATCGAGTTAGACAGCGGAAAAATGACGATTCACAAAAGTTCCGTTGCTGGTTTAGCATCGGATGAATCCAAAGTGCTTTCCGCCTAACCTTTAACACTAAAAATACTATGACATCCAGGACATGGTTCTGGAAGGTTGGCCTCTCATTGGTTGCACTTGCTTGTGCGGTTTATGAGTTCTACCCAATCGCTCCAACCCCACTCGAAGAGTTTGTTCCGACTCAGGTTATCAACCAATCCGCTGAATTTACTAAAATTCATCAAGAGGCCAAAACACGGGTAGCGAATAGCAAAATCACTACGGTCGCTGCTGATCAAAAAGCCGTTTCTTACTATCAAGCACTGCGTGATATTGGAGAAGGTAAGGGTCGGGCAGCCGCTGTGGATTTACGTCCTTTCTTTTTCGACGAGAAAGATTTTATCCGTGAGCCTGATCAGAACAAAAGAAATATTATCGTACTTAAACAGTTATTACTGCGCTCCCAAGGTCGATTGAAGTTAGGCTTAGATTTACAAGGTGGTGTTTCTTTCACGCTCAAGGTTGATCCGAATGGTGCAGAATCTGGTGTGAAGTCTGGAAACGAAAAAGCTAACGTTTCACATTCTGAAATGGTCAATCAGGCCGTTCAAGTGATGGAACAACGCGTCAATCAATTCGGCGTTGCTGAACCTGTATTACGTCCGGTCGGTGATTTGTCCCTCGAGATCCAACTTCCTGGTGAAGATGCCGCCAATAATCCCGATGTTATCGATGCGTTGAAGAAACCAGCTAAACTCGAGTTTAGACAGGTGTATCGTGGCCGTCGTCCCTTGGATGATGAACGCGAACGTTCGACAAAATCTTTGGAAGATGAAAGCGGAGCTACCGCAGTTTATGAAGTTTTAACTGAGCGTAATGTGGATCGTCGTACGGGTGAGACTCGGGTTTCAAAATATTACGTCCGCAAACGTGCCGACGCAACGGGTGCCATTATTAAATCATCCTCGGCACGTTCCGACGATGGCATGTCGTTCTACGTTGATATGAAGTTTACCAATGAAGGTTCGCAGAAGTTTGGTGATATGACCGCCAAAATTGCGGAAGCTAATGGCCGTACAAATTCACTTGGACAATTAGCGGTCGTTCTCGATGGTGTACTCCAGTCGGCTCCCACGGTGCGAGAAGCCATTCGTAGCACGGGTGCTACTATTACCGGTTCCTTCACTCGCGAAGAAGCGATTAATCTTTCTAACGTTTTAAATAATCCGTTGGAGTTTCCGTTAATCACTCAAGATGTGACTTCTGTAGGTCCATCACTCGCGAAAGACGCTCAGGATAAATCAGTCGTCGCATCAGTCGTTGCGGTTGGTCTGGTTGTTTTATTCATGGTCGGCTTCTACGTTTGGGGCGGATTCATCGCAGTGATTGGCATGGTGCTGAATTTATTCCTTATGCTGGGTGCGATGGCCTATCTTGGAGCTACGATTACCTTACCTGGTGTGGCGGCGTTAGTCTTAACTCTGGGTATGGCTGTTGATGCTAACATCTTAATCCTTGAGCGTGTTCGTGAAGAAGCGCGTGTAGGCAAAGATCGTGCGGCCTCACTGCGCGAAGGATACAATCGAGCGATGTGGACGATTGTGGATGCGAACTTAACTCACTTACTCGTTGCGATTATTCTCGCTACGATGGGTACGGGACCAGTTCGCGGATTCGGTATCACACTGATTATCGGTATCTTTACGACATTGTTTACAACGCTCGTGACCTGCCGAGGTATCCAAGAATTTGCCTTAGAGAATGGAATCATGAGTCGCCTATTCGGACTCCCTGTATTTAAGCACACTCTGGACATTCACTTCTTAAAGTATGCTCGCGTGGCCTTTATTGTATCATGGTTGATTATCGCGCTCGGGATTAGTGAGCTCGCCTACAAAGGAAAAGACGCTTTCGGTAAGGATTTCCGTGGTGGCGAATCGACTATGATTGCGCTGAATGACGCCGTCAAAGTAGACACCAATAAGGTTGTTCAGATAGCCACAACGGTGGGTCTCCCTGACACTACGATTACGGTGCAGAAGCCCATTGGTGGAGGTGAAACGCGACTCCGTATTGAAACTGAATTATCTAAGGACCACGGAAAAGCCGACTTCGCTAATTTAGTTAAAATTGTTGATCAGATTAAGAAAGATTATCCACAAATCTTGAAAGATCCACAAGCTCCCACGGACAAAATATTATTAGTGCGTGAAGCGATTGGCGGATCAGTCAGCAATGAATTACGTTTCAATGCTATACTATCAGTTATCTTAGCACTTGTGGGTATTGGTATCTATGTTTCGTTACGTTTCGAAACCGGATTCGGTATCGCCGCAATGGTGGCGACGCTGCACGACGTACTCATGACGGTGGCACTCTTCGTCTTCTTCGGAGGACAGTTTAATGCCGCACTCATTGCAGCGATCTTATTAATCATCGGTTACTCCGTGAATGATACCATCGTTGTCTTTGATCGTATCCGTGAAGAGTTAGAGAATAATCCAACACGTTCGTTGCGCGATGTCATTCACTTCGCGATCAACCGGACGATGTCCCGTACGATTCTTACTTCATCCACCGTTTTCCTGTGTGCGGTTGCCTTGTGGGCATTCGGCGCAGGTGATGTTCGTCTTTATGGCGAAGTTTTCATCTACGGTGTACTCACGGGAACATTCTCTTCCATTTTCATCGCAAGTCCGATTTTCTATTGGTGGCACAAGGGTGAACGCAAAGGTGTAGATGCAGCGGAACGCCCTCGTCGCTACTCATGGGAGGCTGGATCTGACGCCTAAAAATCACTCTTATGGCCGCTTGGTTATATCGAGCTGCAGACGGTGGCCTGGCCCAACGTATTGCATCGAGTTTAGGAATCTCTGAACCAGTTGCGCATGTGTTAGCACGCATGTTTGCGGATGAGTCGCAGGCTGAACAACATTTGCGTCCGCAACTTTCGCATGTCTCCGATCCCTTTGCAGTCGGCAATCTACGTGTCGCAGCGGAAAGAATTCTTTTAGCCGTTAGTCAGAAACAACGCATCGCCATCTTGGGCGATTACGATGTGGACGGAGTTTCCAGTACGGCGATGTTGGTGCATCTTCTTCGTCGTTTGGGAGCCGAGCCCGCCGCTTTTGTGCCTCGCCGATTAGAAGAAGGCTATGGTCTAACCATGGCGGCATTAGAACGCGTGGTGAAAGAAGCCCAGCCTCAATTATTTATCGCTCTAGATTGCGGCACTAATTCCATTTCCGAAATTGAGTTTTTAAAATCGAACGGCGTTGAAGTCATCGTGGTCGACCACCACGTTGCTAAGTCCGCCCCTGCGGATTGTATTTTAGTTAACCCTAGGGTGAATGATGATGCCGAAGTCCCTTGGCAAACGCTCTGTACAGCCGGATTAGTTTTTAAATTAATCCACGGAATATTAAAAGTATTAAGACTAGCAGGCGATCCGCGTGGGACTAATATCGCAGTCAAAGAGTATCTCGATTTAGCGGCCTTGGGTACGATTGCGGACTTAGTTCCTTTACTCACTGAAAACCGAATCATTGCAGCCCATGGATTGAGAGCTTTGAGTGAAGCAAAGCGTCCCGGAGTTAGAGCACTCATCGCAGTCAGTGGAATGGAGCCTGGAGCCACCCTGAGTTCGGTGGATGTTTCTTATCGGATCGGTCCACGCATTAACGCCAGCGGAAGATTGGCTGATGCTTCATTACCCTTGAATTTATTACTTGCGGAAACCGTTCAGGATTCTGAACGCGATGCGGAGTTGCTTGATCAAATTAATCGCGAGCGACAAGAAATTGATAAGCGCGTTACTGACGACGCGACCGAGCAGGCTAAATCCATGGGAGAGCAGGAGGGCTATGTTCTATTTGGAGACTGGCATCCCGGTGTCGTGGGTATCGCCGCAGGTAAAATCTGTCGGGCTATGGATCGTCCGGTGATTGTTTTAGGAAAAGAAGGTGAAATCGCTAAGGGCTCCGGTCGTAGTATTCCAGGAGTGAATTTAGTCGAAGCACTGAATTCCTGTGCCGATATTTTAAAAACTTATGGTGGCCACCCCATGGCCGTAGGTATTTCGCTCGCTGCTTCGGATGTAGAACAGTTTCGTGCTAAGTTTACTGCTGCCGTTGCATTGCAGAAAAAGAGTACCAACTTGGTAACAGACAGTCGTGATTTAGATATCACACACTGGCTAAAATTAAATGAAATCAACGAAGGGTTACTCGATGACATGGAATTGCTCCAACCTTACGGGGAATCTAATAGTGAACCGATTTTTGGGGTGAGGGGATTTGTTTTTGATAAAAGTCCAACCCAGTTCGGAGAAGGGAATATCAGATTCCAGATTTCACTCTCTGCCCAGCGTCGACTTAGTTTTATTGCTTGGAGGATGAGTAGCCGGATTCCGGAAATCGGTAAATCGGTAGATTTAGCAGTTAAACTTGCCTGGAATCGTTGGCAGGGTCGAAAGAGCATCCAGGTTGAAATTGTCGACTGGCGCTATTCTGCCTAAGAAGTCTTGAAACCTTTAACGGTTTTACCTGTAATACTTTATACCTCTATGATGAAATTTATAACTAGTTTATTAATTTGTTCTTCTGCGTTAGTCGCCGCCGACGCACCTCAGCGTAAGTTGCTCTTCTTTACTAAATCGAGTGGTTATGAACACGCAGTCATTTCTTGGAAAGACGGCGCTCCTAGCTTTGCGGAAAAAGAATTACAAAAACTGGGTGCTGAGAATAACTGGAAATTTGAATTCTCCAAAGATGGATCCAAATTCTCCAACGAGTATCTCGCGCAATTTGATGCTCTCGTGTTTTATACCACGGGTGACTTGTGTGATAAGGGTAAAGACGGCAATCCGCCCATGACACCTGCAGGCAAACAAGCCATTTTCGATTTCGTTAAGGCCGGTAAAGGCTTTGTCGGCATCCATTCTGCTACGGATACATTTCACACAGATAACGAAGCAGATAAAGGTCCAGAGCGTTATGTAAATCACTGCGAAAAAGCTGATCCCTATGTCCACTTTTTAGGTGCCGAATTTATTATTCACGGAAAACAACAAGAGGCTAAGAACATTGTCATTGATCCGAAGTTTCCTGGATTCGAAAAAGTGGGTGAATCTTTCACCTTCAATGAGGAGTGGTATTCACTCAAAGACTTTAAGGATGATATCCACGTCCTGACTGTGATGGACTCACCTAAGATGGAAGGTACCATGTATAATCGTCCCGCCTATCCTAATTGCTGGGCGCGTG
>Ga0214921_10004074_pt1 | contig 21878 bp, 21 predicted proteins | sample LL1505_MetaG_FD_177992 | JGI IMG/M metagenome (GOLD analysis project Ga0214921, IMG submission 177992) | Freshwater microbial communities from Lake Lanier, Atlanta, Georgia, United States - LL-1505 | ecosystem: Environmental > Aquatic > Freshwater > Lake | place: USA: Georgia | collected... | reverse complement strand
GGGTCGGCATCTCCTAAAGAATCAACCGTCAGTAAAACAGTTGTTGGCACTTTGTTTTCTATAACCACAAGTGGCCCAGTTGTAGCGGCAAGATCGGGGTCGGCTAAAAGTAAATCTTCAACCGGAGCTTCGGTTAGAGAAAGTTCTTCTGGAAATTCTTGAATCGGACACTTGCTTTTCAGCGCGCAACTTCCACATAACTGTGGAGCTCGCTTCTGCACTTGCCAACGCGCAAAGCCATAAGGCTTGCCGGTTCCGGTTCCAACAGTCCATTGCCACCCCAACAAGTTTGCCGCCCGCGAACCATCAAGCAAGTGGCGATACATCTCTTCTTGACCATGCAACCAACCAAACTCATTGCGCACAGTCCAATGCGAGGCCAGCCACATGCGACTTTGATTTACCAACCAACCATCTTCGGCGAGTTCATGGGTAGCAAAATCAACGCAGGCCATACCGGCTGGCCAACCATTACCGGGCTTGTCCCAAATTTGTTCAAAGCGCAGATTGCTAAAGAGCCTTGTGCCAATTCGCGCATAGAGATGTCGCGCATACTCTTGCCACAACAACTCATCGCGATACTTTTCGCGGTCTGCAAAAGGCGCCTTCGCCACGTGATCCCAGACTCTTTGCAACGGCAACAAGTTATGGCGAATATATGGAGATAAGACTGAAGCGCCACGGTCGTCATAAGGCAGTACTTGCGATCTATTCTTGGCATAGCCGGAAATATTTAGCTCAGCTAGCGCTTGATCTGCAGCGCTTTGTCCGCCTTGAATCGAACTGCGACCACCACCTGAATGTAAACCCATGAAATCTTGATTAACCAGGCCTTCTAAATCGCCTTTGATCTCAAGTTTTTTCATCTCGCAAAATTAAACCCAGCAGGCTAACTTGGCAACTTCTTGATAAATTAATCCTATGAGCAGAGAATCAAGGCCACCCCGCGCAAGAATTACGCCGTATCAATTACTAGGTTGGACGCCACTTCTATTGGTGGCAATTGGTTCATCGATAGTTGTAGCGCTAAGCGTCATCTCTCAGCAGTAATTTTTTTTGAATCGTATTCGTTAAACAAAAAGACCCCGCCATTTTTGACGAGGTCTTTTCTTGTAGCTCAATAATTGCAATGCTCTGACTTGCATAGGCTAGCACCATATTTATCCCACGTAGGTTCCTAAAGGTTACCTAAAGCACCCTAATCTGTTATAGTTCTGGAAACAGGACAGGAGCCCCCAATGGCCACAAATGTGAAACTCGCAGATGAATTAGTCGAAATGGCCCGCAGAACTGCTGCTGCCGAACACCGCTCTGTTCCAAAACAAATTGAGTACTACTACCGCCTTGCCCAAATCGCAGAGGAAAACCCTAATCTTCCCTTTTCACTTATCCGTGACCTATTGCTAGCTGATGCCGAGGAAGCCACAACCGAGTACAGCTTTAACTAATGCAAATTCTGGTAACTTCATCATTTGAACGAGCCATCAAGAAACTGCATGCCAATCAAAAGAAATCCCTAGATAAAGCGGTCAAAGCGATTGCTTCAAAGCCGGAATTAGGCGACCCAAAGGTCGGAGACCTAGAAGGTATCTATGTCTATAAATTTAAGTTAGTTGATAAACAGTGGCTATTGGCTTATCGAATTGTTTCAGCCGAGAAGCTAAAACTCTTGCTGATTGGCTCGCACGAGAATTTCTATAGAGACCTCAAGAAATCTAACTGAACGCCCCGTAAACTCTTTCCATGAAGCACATTCCGTTTATTAGAGCGGGTTTAATCTTTGCAATCTCACCAATTCTGCTGGCCTTCATCACTTCACTCTTTCAAGGCGGGTCCATGTGGGATGAGGGCAGCGGAACCGGGGGATACATCTGGCTAATGTTCTTAACTCTGCCAGTTGGCTTTTTGCTAGTAGTTATTGGTTTAGTAATGATGGTGGTTCGTAGAACGCGTTGATCAAAGCACTATGCGCCTGCCTACCCGATTGCTACCCTTTGTAACATGAAGCGATTACTTGCAACCATATTGATTGGTTGCCTGGCTCTTTCGGTAAATCTCTCAGTTGCAACTGCGGCCGTTAAACCCGGTGGCGCATGCTCAAAGCTGAAGGCAACAACGATCTCTAATGGTTATAAGTACACCTGCATTAAGAGTGGCAAGAAACTTGTCTGGAATAAAGGTGTAAAAGTTGTAAAGGCAACTCCAACTCCAACGCCTTCACCAACTCCAATGCCTTCACCAACTCCAACGCCTTCACCAACTCCAACTCCAACTCCAACGCCTTCACCAACTCCAACGCCTTCACCAACTCCAACTCCAACTCCAACTCCAACGCCTTCACCAACTCCAACGCCTTCACCAACTACAACTCCGACACCAACTCCTTCAAAAGTCCTTACGGCACTTGAGAAAATGAATCTGGATATCTATAGTCGATATCTCGCCGCTGAGAAGAAGATAAGTCCAAGTTTTAATTACGTTCGTTGCCCAAATGTAGATCCGGCAATGGCAGCAATCACCGAAAATGCCTATATAGATGCCTATTCATTCTGGGCGACGATCTATAAATCCACGGCAAAAATTAATTGGCTATTGATGAGCGAGAAAGACTGGACTTGTTGGTATGAAACAACGGCAATTTTCGAGGGCCCAAATCCGGTAAGCAGATCTTGGAACACTTGGAATAAAGACACTGGCATCTTGGGCCACTGCACTGTTACATCAACTTCTTTCTGTGGTTATGGCACCGGCGTGCGCGAAGGTGGAATCTTCGCTCAATACAACATGATCGGAAGTAATTACAAAATAGCTCCCACGTCCATGACTGTTCACCACGAGACTGTCCATAACTATCAAGCTCAGTTGATCGCCGACAATTACCAAACTTCAAAAACAAACACGGTTGCTTGCTGGTTCATGGAGGGTCAAGCAAATCTCTTTGGATCATCTATCGCGACAAAGGGGGATCCATCTGGTTATAGAAATTTTGAGATTAGCCGTCTGCTAAAGGTCTACCCAAAAGGCTCCTCCTACACAAAAGAAGAATGGGTTGGCGTTCTTAATAAGCTGAAGACCGATGGTGACTTCTGCTTTAAGAACGAGCTTGGCTACTCACTAGGTTGGTTCGCACTTGAATGGACATACCAAAACTATTCAATCGAAGATATGCATTTATTTCTGGAGGCCATCACCAAAGGCTCAACTTGGGAAGAAGCTATTCAAATGGTTTTAAAAATGGATGAGCAGACTTACTACAGCAAAATCGGGCAGTACTTAGCTGATTCGATTTAGACTAAAGCGCGCTGAGCTTCTCTTTAACCGCCATCGCCGATGGATTAGTCAGCGAAGTTCCATCTGAGAAAACCAGAGTCGGCACCATCTGATTGCCATTGTTTAGCGATTCAACTAGGGCGGCTGCCTCAGGGGATTGCTCAATATCAACCTCAGTAAAGCTGATTCCGAGTTCTGCCAGATGTCCCTTTAGTCGCTTGCATGGGCCACACCAAGATGTTGAATACAGGGTAAAAGTCATGGGTGAATTGTATGGTTTAGAAGAAAGCAGCGTCTTTCGGGCAATGCTGGCGTAGGTTAGTCCCATGAGTCTTCGCTTTAGACGGTCAATGAAATTAATGCCCGGTGTGCGGTTGAATTTCAGCAAAGAAACTGTGGGCCTTTCCTTCGGTGTTCCCGGAGCTCGCTACACAATCAACTCAAAAGGTCGAAGGACAGTTAGCACCGGCATTCCTGGCACAGGTATCTATAACGTGGAAACACTCAGTAGTGGCACGCGTAGTCGCAGATCTTCGGCTGCTGCAATTGCGCAAGAAACCGAAACTTGGCAAGCCCCACCTGCACCAGGATTATTTGCGCGCAAACCTGAGCGCGAACTCAATAAGTTCTTACTTGATATTTATAACTCAGATCATCGTGATGATCCGAGCTCGGTAATTGAGAAAGCTAATGCGCTTAAAGAGCTCTACCCAGAGCTGAAGTATCCGTTGGATTTAATCTCCTTCTTACATGGTGCCACCGATGAAAAATGGGAAACCGACGTCGCTAAATGGGGCGCAACGCTATGGGAACAACGCGATGCAGCATTTAGCAATAAGTATGTACTCAAGTATTTCAAGGGCATTAAGCCAGGTGTAACTATTTCACCTGGCATCACCACGCAGCTGCACTACAACGTGCAGACGCTGGGATTTATCTGGTCTGAGATTTTGCAGTCACTAAAGAAGTATGACGAAGCAGTTGCTGTATTGATGCAGATTGAACCTGATCAAATGGTTGGTATTTCACTTGCTGACATTGAAATCTCAGTAGGTGATTTTGATGGCGCAATTGAGACAACCGAAGATATCGAAGTATTCGATGATGCAACCGCAATGATGATGGTCTTACGTGGTGTGGCATTTCGGGGCAAGGATATGCACGAAGCTGCCATTGAATGCTTTAAGCGAGCACTGAAGCAGAAGCAGATGCCCGAAGCTCTGGCTCATCGCGCACTCTTTGAACGTGGCGTTACCTATGGCCTTATGGGCAAGAAGGCGATGGGCGTAAAGGACTTAGAAAAGATATTGGTTGATAACCCTGATTATCCAGAGGTTGAGAAGAAGCTAGCTGAACTAAAGAAGTAGCCGCGATAAGCGACTAAATCGGCGGATACATCTCTAACCCACTGATCACATCGCGATAACCCTGAAAGCCGCACCCCGAAGATAGCCATTCAAAAGGATTTGCTGATGTGGGTCTGCTAGGAATTGATGCTAGCTAACTAGGTATTTTAATTATTTACAATATTATTCAGCCATGCAGTGTTTTGGAGCTCATTAGTGAGAGATAGATTCCTTCGAATTCTGTTGGTTTTTACATTGATCGCAGGCTATTTTTCTATACAGCCAACAGCTCAAGCTGCTCAAATAAAAATTACTGTTTCCATAAAAATAATGATCAAAATTACGTTCGGGGGAGCCAAGCGTCCCTCTTACAAGCCACCTGAGTCAAGTCTTTCACCATTGGATGTGCGGGTCGTACCAGGAGCCACTGGTTCTACATCAGTTGATATAGCCTGGTCGAAACCAAAATCGGGCACTCCTAAGAATGGTTACACAGTCGAGTTAACTAGTATCAACAAAGAAGTGATTCCAAACAACGGTAGCACTTGGTCAATTGAAAAATACAATGTGGCATCTGATGTTACAGAAATGCGCGTAACTGATTTACGACCTAGTTCAATATATGAAGTTAACGTTAAATCTAACGATGAATATGGTGCTCACGATTCAGAACCTGCAAGTTTTTGCTCTCCGAAATTCTACGCATCTGATGCTGGTTGCATAGCAACCATTTCTGCGACAAAAGCCAACTACGCGCCAATTCCAGATGCCAACTTAGATCCAAGTGCGAATACTTTTAATCTGCCAGACAAGTCCAGAAAGAATGGTGCAATAAATGTTTCTTGGTCGGCAGCAAGCAATGTCAGTTCGTACATAGTTCAATGGTTTGGACAGCAGAATGTTCTTGATTATGGTGAAAAAATTGTGCCAGCATCGGAGACAAGAACGACGATCTCGGGACTGCCGGGTAACCATCTTTATTACGTCAAAGTTTTAGCGCTAGGCGCTAATGGTGGTTATTCTGAATCGCCAAAAGTCAGTGTGTATGCCAGCCCGGGCGCTACAGGATACCCAGAACTATCAGGCTCTTTTGATACTTGTATGGGGATCGGCGACTTCATAGTAATCAGCATTAATTCTCAAACACCGCAGAGTCAATCTGACAGACTTGCGACAAAAGCCTTCCTGACTCGTTTCAGAAAACAAGGTGACACAGTTTGGCTAAATGCTGACCAGGTTTTAAAGGATGGCAAGCGATGCTTTACGGTCTCGACTTACCCAGACCCTTCAGAACGGCGTTGGTATTTTCTGCCTGATTATGTATCCAACTACGAATTCCAGGTAGCTGAGGTTTCAAGTTCTCCTACGAGTGGGGCAATTTTAGGAGACTGGTCATATAGCCGTTGGTACGGCCCAAACTCAGTAGCGCTAAATAAAATTGAAGTGGAAAAATTAGGGCCAAGCAGTTGGTTAGAGCGTGACGCATTTGTCACAAAAAATACAAACGCCATACCGAGATTTAATGCAGACCGCGAATATGTTGCAGTAATTGATAAGTTACGAGAAGACCAAGCTAAGCAAGAAGCAGATGCCAAGGCTGCAGCCGAACTAAAAGCTCAGCAAGATGCAGAGGCAAAAGCCTTGGCCGAAAAAACAGCCGCGGAGCTAAAAGCTAAACAAGATGCGGAAGCAAAGGCCGCCGCCGATAAATCAGCAGCTGAACTCAAGGCAAAACAAGAAGCCGATGCAAAGGCGGCCGCGGATCTAAAGGCCAAGCAAGATGCAGACGCAAAGGCGGCCGCGGATCTAAAGGCCAAGCAAGATGCAGACGCAAAGGCCGCCGAAGATCTAAAGGCCAAGCAAGATGCAGACGCAAAGGCCGCCGAAGATCTAAAGGCAAAACAAGAAGCAGATGCAAAGTCCTCTGCTACTAAGAAGACCACGATTACCTGCATCAAGGGAAAACTGACCAAGAAAGTTACCGCAGTTAACCCTAAGTGCCCATCGGGTTATAAGAAGAAGTAATCGGCGGATACATCTCAAACCCACTGATCACATCGCGATAGCCCTGAAACCCGCACCCAGAACATTCCACATCAGGCGGCCACTGCGAAGGCAAGCAACACCCACCAGATGCGTACTTCTCGTGATCAAAATCGTCACCGGGCATTCCCCACAACAACTCACGGAGTAGCCCTTTCTGCTGGCATTCAGGACAAGTCAGCGTTCGCAGTTGCTTACGTCTTGGCGGCTTTGGTTGCATATCTAAACCATATTGATAGCCACTGACATCCCTGTCAGCAATGCGTTGTACCCTGCACTTGGAGGTAAACAAATGGCAGAGATTAAAGTCAGAGGCGCAGATGGCAAGCCAGTTCGCTATGCATCCCTCGATGGCCAAAACCTCAAACTCCAATTTGAATACTACGCACGCCATGACAACGAAGTCGACTACGAAGTAATCCAAACCGTAGCCCCAGAAGAATTCGCAGCAATCGCCAATAAGTTCGGCCTAGACCCAACCAGTGACATCCTTGCAATAGTTCAACAGATCTCAGATGCCGGCAGAGGAGAAGAATTCGTAGCTGCCCTCGATAGCAAAGAGATTAAGTGCGAGATATTTACATGGAGTAGTTGAGGGGTTGAGTACAGACCTGGTGATTAAGAGTTAACGGACACTCCGCATCACCGCTGTTACCTTGCCCAGGATCTCGCAATTATTTCCATCGATAGGTGCGAAGTTGTCATTGGCAGGTAGTAGCCAGATCTGGCCGTTCTTGCGTGAGAATGTTTTAACGGTTGCTTCGCCATCGATCATGGCAGCGACGATTTCGCCATTGTTGCAATCCTTTTGAGAGCGGATTACTACATAGTCTCCGTCGCAGATTGCGGCATCAATCATTGATTCTCCGACAACGCGAAGCATGAAGAGCTCACCGCTACCAACTAAGGATTCAGGCAGTGGGAATGTCTCTTCGATCTCTTGTTCTGCCGTAATTGGGCCACCGGCTGCGATGCGACCTACAAGAGGGATGTATTTGGTCTTATCTACTGAGGTGGAATTCTCGGCCGTCTTTTCATCTGGCATCAGAACTTCAATGGCACGTCCTCGGGTGGCATCGCGGCGGATGAAACCTTTTTTCTCAAGGGACTCAAGCTGGTAGGAAACACTGGCTGTTGAGGTTAACCCGGCAGCAACGCCTAGTTCGCGCATCGTTGGGGGATAGCCCTGGGTATCTACGGCAGTCTTGATCGCTTCGAGGATCTTAAGCTGGCGCCCGGTTAGGCCGTGTGGGCCTGGGGTATCTGGAAGCTCGGAAACATTGGATTTTTCGCTCATGGGTTAAGAGTAGAACATATTTTCGAAAATGTCGAACATTTGTTCGCTTTCGGCTTGCTTTTTGTCAGTGGTGGGGTGTTTACTATGACATATACGAACAAGTGTTCGAATAAAGGCAGTAACTAGATATTGAAGGAGAAAGACCATGAGCACAGCAACCTTCCCCGCTGGCACATATAACTTCGACCGTCCGTCCGCCGGTGTGGGCCTCACCCGTCGTGGTCGTTTAGCGCGCACGCTCTTGGTTCTTTCTCTCTCGATAGTTCTAGGTGCAGGCTTTGCAATGAAGGCCGGAGCAGGTAATAACGTTGCTGGTGTTAATGCAAATTCATCAGCTAGTGCGCAATCGCTAAAAGCAGCCAAAATCAATGGTTCTAGCGCATCTAACAATGGTGCAAGTGATGCGGCAAAGTCATACGTTGTTGTAACAGTTGCTGCCGGTGAAACTCTTTGGTCACTTGCTTCGCAAATGGCAGATGGTGGCGATGTGCAATCACTTGTTGCAGATATTGCATCCGCTAATTCACTTAGCGGTGTCGATGTCGAAGCTGGTCAAAAGCTTCGAGTACCAATCAAGTAATTCGTCTTTAGCCTGCGGCTAGCCCCGCTTGCTGGGGCCCAGGCATGCTCGGCAGCCCTGAGCGTAGCCTTCGCGACACGCGGATTAGCCCCGACACAAGGCACATCCCGCAAAACCCTCAAGTCTTAACTTATAGTTACCACTAGATGTAGTGGTCGACATGAGATATAGTTCCATTAGTAGTGGTTTTCAACCCTACTTATGGGTTTTCTCAGGAAAGTCCATTACACCTAAATTTAGAAAACCGCAGCATTCGAAAGGAGACACGCCGCATGATCTGCCCATTCTGCCGACATGACGATTCCCGCGTAGTCGACTCTCGCCCAGCCGAAGATGGCGCACAAATTCGCCGTCGCCGCGAATGCACCGAATGCGGCGCTCGCTTTACTACCCAAGAGACCACCTTGCTTAACATTGTTAAGCGATCTGGTGCCTCCGAGCCATTTAGCCGCGAAAAAGTTATCGCCGGCGTAACAAAGGCCTGCCAAGGCCGCCCAGTAAATGATGATGATCTTGCTCTGTTGGCAATGCGAGTTGAAGAAACTTTGCGTGCTACCGGTCAAGCCGAAATCGAAGCTCAAGAAGTTGGTTTAGCTATTTTGGCGCCACTTCGCGAACTCGATGAGGTCGCCTACTTACGGTTTGCTTCGGTTTACCGTAGTTTTTCCTCCCTTGAAGATTTTGAAGGTGAGATCGCACTTCTCCGCGCGGCTCCTTCAACTCCCGCTTCAAAGAATTCCCCAGAAAAAAGCACAACTGCAGTTACTTCCTCCGCGAAATAACTGCACCTTCCCGTACGGCACCTACTGAAGAAAAAACCTAGCGATCCCCACTAGGAATAATTTAATAGGAAAACTTAATAGCTTTAAAAGCATTATAAATCAGGGCTCACAGCACTCATTTGTAGTCAGCAGTTCTGATTTAAAAACGACGCGATATAAGAAAATGGAGATTCACATGTCAGATACGGTTATCAACCGAGTAGCAGCGAAAGTAAAGCCTGGGAAGGGCCTAACAATCGAACGTATTTACACCACCGAAGGTGTGCACCCATATGACCAAGTAACTTGGGAGCGCCGCGATGTGGTCCAGACCAACTGGAAAACTGGCGAAACAGTATTTGAACAACGTGGCGTTGAATACGCTGACTTCTGGTCAGTAAACGCGTCAATGATTGTTACAACAAAGTATTTCCGTGGCGCAGTTGGCCATGAAAACCGTGAATGGTCCTTGAAACAGGTAATCGATCGCGTCGTTCTTACCTACACGAAGGCCGGAAGAGAAAACGGTTATTTCAACACTGAACAAGATGCGCAGATCTTCGAGCACGAACTTACCTACATGTTGCTACACCAGATCTTTAGCTTTAACTCTCCAGTCTGGTTTAACGTTGGCACCAAGGCGCCACAGCAAGTATCAGCATGTTTCATCTTGTCAGTTGATGACACCATGGATTCAATTCTTAACTGGTACCGCGAAGAAGGAATGATCTTCAAAGGCGGTTCAGGTGCTGGTCTAAACCTTTCCCGTATTCGCTCGTCAAAGGAATTGCTTAAGTCAGGTGGCACAGCCTCTGGCCCAGTTTCATTCATGCGCGGTGCTGATGCATCTGCCGGAACAATCAAGTCAGGTGGCGCAACACGTCGTGCGGCCAAGATGGTTGTTCTAGATGTTGATCATCCAGATATCGAAGAATTCATTGAGACCAAGGTTGCTGAAGAAGACAAGATTCGCGCACTTCGCGATGCTGGCTTTGACATGGATCTCGGTGGCAAAGACATTATTTCTGTGCAATATCAGAATGCAAATAACTCAGTTCGTGTTAGCGATGAATTCATGCGCGCATACGAGAACGGCACTGGCTTTGGTTTAACTGCGCGTTCAACTGGTGAAGTTATTGAAACAGTTGATGCACGCGCGCTATTCCGCAAGATGGCCGAAGCTGCATGGGCATGTGCTGATCCAGGAATTCAATATGACGACACCATCAATGATTGGCACACCAATCCTGAGACCGGTCGCATCAATGCATCAAACCCATGTTCTGAGTACATGTCACTAGATAACTCATCTTGTAACTTGGCTTCCCTTAACTTGATGAAGTTCCTTAAGGAAGATGGTTCATTTGATGCAAAGGGCTTTGCTCGCTCAGCTGAACTAATCATCACTGCCATGGATATCTCAATCTGTTTCGCAGATTTCCCAACTCAAGCAATCGGTGACACAACTCGTGCATACCGTCAGCTTGGAATTGGGTATGCCAACCTAGGCGCGCTACTTATGGCATCAGGTCTTGCATATGACTCAGAAGGTGGCCGCGCTCTAGCTGGTGCGATTACTTCATTGATGACAGGTGTTACCTACAAGCGCTCAGCTGAACTAGCTGGCATTGTTGGTGCATACGATGGTTTCGCACAGAACGCTAAGCCACATGCTCGCGTAATGCGCAAGCACGCGGCTGCATCATCATCTGCTAAGTCAATGACAACGCTTGATAAAGATGTTTGGGCCGAAGCAAACAAGGCTTGGGATGCCTGTCTTTCAACTGGCGATAAAAACGGCTGGCGTAACGCACAGATCTCTGTGCTTGCCCCAACTGGCACCATCGGCCTAATGATGGATTGCGATACAACTGGTATCGAACCTGACTTTTCACTAGTTAAGTTCAAGAAGCTAGTTGGCGGCGGTTCAATGCAGATCGTGAACCAAACTGTTCCAGCTGCGCTAAAGAAGCTTGGCTATGCCGATGAAACCATCGAAGCAATCGTTGAATTCATTGCAAACAACGGACACGTCATTGACGCGCCTGGCCTAAAGCAAGAGCACTACGACGTATTCGATTGTGCACTAGGTGCACGATCAATCGCGCCAATGGGCCACGTTCGCATGATGGCTGCTTGCCAGCCATTCCTATCAGGTGCGATCTCAAAGACCGTTAACCTGCCAGAAGATGCAACAGTTGAAGATGTTGAAGAGGTTTACTACGAGAGCTGGAAGATGGGCATCAAGGCACTTGCCGTTTACCGCGACAATTGCAAGGTTGGTCAACCGTTATCTGATGGCAAGGCAAAGAAGAAGGAAGTTGAAGTAGAAGCTGTGGCACCTGCCGCTGCAACACGTAAGCGCCTTCCAAAGTCACGTCCATCAACTACAACATCATTTGCTGTTGGCGGCGCTGAGGGTTACATGACTTCAGGTGCATACGCCGATGGCGCTCTTGGCGAAGTATTCCTAAAGCTAGGCAAGCAAGGTTCAACACTTGCCGGCGTAATGGATGCCTTCTCAATTGCGGTATCAATTGGTTTGCAATACGGCGTACCGCTAGAGACTTTCGTAGAGAAGTTCACTAACTTGCGCTTCGAGCCAGCTGGTATGACTGATGATCAAGATATTCGTATGGCGCAATCAATGATGGATTACATCTTCCGTCGTCTAGCACTTGATTACCTGCCATTTGAAACTCGCAGTGCAATGGGTCTATACACATCAGCAGAGCGCACACGCGCCCTAGAAACCGGTGAATACACCCCAGATGTTGCAGCAGTGACCGAGACCTTGTCTCAGTCAGCGGCTCCTGCCGCAGTTGCCCCAGCAGCACCAGCTGCCAATGTTCAAGATGTGAAGATTGAAGAAGCACCACGTGCTTACAACTCTTCAACTGAACTAATGGAAGCAATTACCGGTGTGGCATCCGATGCTCCGCTATGCATGACTTGCGGTGTGAAGATGCGTGCCTCAGGTGCGTGCTACGTCTGCGAAGGCTGCGGCAACACCTCAGGCTGCAGCTAAGACACGCTGATCTAAATGAAAGGTTTAGGGTTTAAAACCCACTAAACTTTTCCCATATTAAAGAAACTACCTTCGCGGGTTATCCGGTTCGCGAGGGTTTTTCTTTGCCCAAAAACGACTCTGTTAATATTTCAAGATGGCTAGCGAGATTGAGTATTTCATTGAGGGCGTAAGCAGCCCCGTGCGCCGACTTAATATTGGTGCGCGCACAATTGAATACTGGGCACCTGAGACAGCCACAGATCGAATTCTCATCGCCCACGATGGTCAATGTATTTTTGATACCAGAACAGCTAAGAAATCAACAACATGGGAGTTAGCTCAAAACTCGATCAAGGTAGCGGCAGAACTAAATGTGACGCCACCTTTGATTATTGGTATTTGGCATCAAGGGCAAGTGGGGGATTCAGTTGCTCGTGGTCTTGATCTTTCACCAGATAGTTACTTTAAATCAGGCATTCCGCTCTTTCCGAAGAATGGTCCATTTGATATCAGCGCAACAAAGGGCGATATATATTTAAATGAGATTTTTAATTCATACCTTCCCGAAGTTTTAAGTCGCACGAATGCTGCTTATTCACCTGAGAAAACAGCAATGATCGGTGCCAGCAGAGGCGGGCTCAGTACGTTGTATGCACTCAAGGACCACTCAGAAAAGTTTCATACTGCGCTGGCCCATTCCACACATTGGACTATTGGTAAATACCCGCTTGTTGAATTAACGGTTGCTGGCTTGCCCGAGCCGGGCAAACATAAAATTTGGATGGCTCATGGCACTCAAGGATTTGATTCAGAGTATGGCGAGTTTCAAAATCATGCTCATAAGCTGTTAATTGATAAGGGATATTCATTCGATCGCGATTTAGCTTTCACTCTTTATGAAGGGGCGGCGCACACCGAATCTGCCTGGGCTGCCCAAGCAGGAGATTCTCTTCGTTTTTGGATAAACAAATCGTTATAAAAATATCGTTGCGAAATCTCTAAATCTCTTGACTTAGGCATACCCCAGCACTAACTTACTGTAAACGTTTACAGTAGGAAGGAGCAGGGCGATGACTCGAAGCAATAAAACCAGAGCAACGATGCATGATGTCGCCCGCGAGGCTAATGTCTCTATTGCTTCAGTTTCACGCTTTATTAATGGCCAGACTGTTCGAGAAGAGATCGAACCAAGAATTACGAAAGCTATATCAGCCCTAAATTTTAAGCCAAATTCAGCAGGTAGAGCTTTGCGAGCAAGTAAAACTCAGCAAATCTGCCTTTCGGTGCCTGATATTTCTAACCCGGTTTATCAAACAATTACTAAAGGTGTTCAGAACATTCTGAATAAAACTGATTACCGCTTGATGTTAGCGCCACGAAACTTATCAGTAGAAGAAAATCTAGCTTTGATCGATTCACTCGATTCCAATTATGCCGATGGCTTTATCTTTCTATCTTTAGTGGATGATCCAAGAATTAGAAAAGCCTTCATGAAATTAAGTATTCCGGCTGTAGTAATTGGTAACGTCGAAGTACATGAAGAAGTAGACACGATAAAAGTTGCCTCAGGCGCAGTAGAACTAGCTCTTGCCTATCTGGTCAATAAGTATGGCGGAGATGTTCTCTTCTTAAATGGTCCATCTTCTACAATTCCTGGACGAAATAGAAAGAAAGGCTTCCTTGAAGCCATGCAAAGCCGTGGGATAGATGGCACCAAGCATGTGGTTGAAGCTGAAAGTTTTAACGTTGAAGCTGGTCTGTCAGCTCTGGGTAAAGTTAAAAACATCAGCACATACCGCTCGATTATCTGCGCTAACGACTTGTTAGCAGCGGCAGCCTTGCGTTTTCTATCGACTTTGAAAATTGATGTTCCAAATAAAATTGCAGTTATAGGAATTGATAATACTGATTTAGCAAGCGTTCTCAGCCCAGCCTTAACTTCGATCGACTATAAGTCTGAGTTTCGCGGCGAGCTGGCCGCCAAGTTCATTTTAGATCGATTGAACGATCCGACTACGGCTTATCGAAAGATCAGTATTGCTCCAGAATTAGTGGAACGGGAATCGGCATGACAAAGCGAATCTCGACAATTAAGAATCAAGACAGATCAGTCAAGATTCTGCTTGCTCCACTGCTCGTTTTAATTATTTTGGTGAGCACGGTCCCAATTATTCTTTCGGTATTAGCCGCCTTCACTGACTGGGTAGCTGGAATTGATGTCGACATCAATTTTGTTGGTCTTGCCAACTTCAAATACATGCTGACAGATATGCAGTTTTTTGCCTCATTTAAACTCGGTTTGATCTGGTCTATTCTGGTGACAGTTCTAACCACAATTATGGGTGTGTGTGTCGCACTGCTGCTGAATCAAAATAAGCGCTACATGTTTCCATTGAAGTTGTTAGCACTTTCCCCTTGGGCAATGTCGCCACCAGCAATTGCCGTTATCTGGATTACTTTAATGAACGTTAATAGCGGGCCATTTAATGTGATTCTTAGAAAACTCAATGTTCCGGCTGGCAAAATTGGTTTTCTGGAAGATCCAACGCTCTTCTTCCCGACCTTACTTGTGATTGGCGCGTGGGCCTTGATGCCCATGATCACTTTGTCCGCGTTAGCCTCTTTAAAAATACTCTCCCGCGAACTTTCAGAAGCTATGGATATTGATGGCGTTACTCCGCTTCAAAAACTACGACATTTGATTCTTCCGCACCTGCGCCCGGTATTGGTACCGTTATTTGCGTTAAACCTGATTTGGAACTTTGGCGCATTCGATTTGATTTATGTGATTCTGGGTTCGTTCCCACCACCAAATTCGGAAATTCCAATTGTTTTCGCATTTAGACAAGCATTTAAATATGGACAGTTTGGATATGCAAGTGCGTTAGGTGTGACTATTGCGCTATTTGAACTAGTTCTTGTCTATGCGATTTTGAGGAAGCAGATGCGAGAGAGCAATCAATGAAAACTTTAAGAGTAATCGGCACCGTATTCTTTACCATCTTCTTTGGACTGCCGCTTTTTTGGCTGGTTTCCACCTCTCTTAAACAAGAATTACAAATCGGCAGTAGTGATTTGATCTGGTTCCCGACTAAGCCAGATTGGGCAAATTACTCCGAAGCGGTAAATCGCAGCGGAATCTTGGTTGCGGCTTGGAATAGCTTATGGATTTCAACGGTTTCTGCTTTTATTACCACCGCTGTGACAGCCCCTGCGGCTTACTTAGTTGCACAATCAAAAGGCTGGTTTTCAAAGGTGGCAACTGGCTGGGTTTTGAGTTCTCAAGTCTTCCCATCAATTTTGACAGTTTTCCCGCTCTTTTTGATCTATGTGAAAATTGGCCTATTTAATACTTTTACCGGAGCCATCATCCTTTACGTTATTTTCAATTTGCCGTTTTCACTATGGCTACAGCGCGGCTTTGTTAAGAATGTTCCAACCGAAATTCTAGAAGCTGGCAGAATCGATGGCGCATCTGGACTCAAAGTACTTCGTTATGTGGTCCTGCCGTTGATCCTGCCCGGCTCAATTGTGGTCTTTATTTATGCCTTTATTAACACCTGGAATAACTTCCTGGTTGCGACTGTGTTCTTGCAAGGAAATGAGAAGCAAACTCTCACTACCCAATTAGCAAGATTTATCGGAACGGAGGGGTTGGGTTTATTCGGACCATTTGCTGCAGCGACTGTGCTCTCAGTAATACCGACTCTTCTTCTGTTCATAGTGCTACAACGAAAATTCACAGCTAACTTGGTCGCAGGTGCGGTCAAGAGTTAGTCGTGATGTTTTAAAAACCAACCAATGTAGGGGGAGAAATGAAGCAAAGTCGCTTTAATGCAAAAGCTAAGCTTTTGTCTTTGGCAGCTATTGGTGCAATTTCAATAGCGACACTAGTGCCGGTGCAGTCTGCATCAGCAGCCCAGGAACTTCGATTCATGTCGTGGGCCTGGCAAGAACCACATATAGCTGTACTAAAGAATTTAGTCGCACAGTGGAATAAGGCAAATCCAAGCATTCCAGTAAAGCTTGAACTAGTTGATGAAGAGGGTCTTTATACTCAACTTTCAACTGGCTTCCTAGCCGGAACTGCGCCAGATGTGATTGACACTGAAGCGGCAGCAGCACTTCAATATGCAAAGAGCGGATATTTGTATAACCTCGCTCCGGATTTTCGTTACTTGCAGAAGGAAATTAATCCAGGAATCTGGACAACTGCGAGCTACAAAGCCAAGTTGTTTGGCGCGCCGTGGATGATTGAGCAATACATTCCAGTAGCAAACGTTGATCTTTTCAAGAAGCTTGGCGTAGCCGTTCCAAAGCCAACCGATACTTTAACTTGGGATGACCTTCGCGCGCTTGCAAAGAAGGTTACTACAGCCGATATGTCAGGAATTGGCGTCGGACTTGGTTCAGCAGCGAAGTTGACCATGGTTATGGGTCCAACAGTCGGTGCAAAGTACTTCACAGGTGTTACAACAGGAGCGAAGGCCCGTCTAATTCAGGGCGATGCTGAACTTCAAATCGTTAAGACAATCAATGACATGATCCAAGTTGATAAGAGCATGAGCAGCAAGTACGTAAGTACTAGCCCTCAGACTGACTTCCTTAACGGAAAGTTGCCGATTTGGTTCACAAAGAACTCATTGGCTAACACCATCGATTTGCAATCAGATATCAAGTACCAATACCTACCAATGATTTCAGGTAGCGGCGGAGCTGCTCAAGCTCCTACTGCAGGAATCTATGCAGTAAGTGCACAAAGCAAGCAAACTAAGAATTCAGTTAAGTTCGTTAAGTTCTTAATGGAAGCTCAGAATCTTGCTCAGACAAATATTGCTGTTGGTGGATCTATTCCAGGTACAGCAAGCGGACAAGCAGCAGTAAAGGCGCTTAAGAAAGATGCAAACTGGCAGTTCACCATGAGCCAAGGTGCAAATCTAACAACAGCCCCATTCTTGTTCGTGCCACAGTGGGAAGCTTGGAAGGGCTCCTTCCAGAACCCACAAGCTAAATTGCTTTATACCGGCAAGATAACTCTTGATGAGTATAAGAAAGCAATAACAAATGGCTGGAATGGTCTCCGTTAAAGACTAAAACATATCTAGAACGTCCCCAAGGCCAGACTAAAGCCTGGCCTTGGGGACACTAAATAACTTGGAGACTAAATGTTTGAAAGTAAGGTTAGAGGCGTAATTGCTGGCGCTGCCGTTGGCGACGCACTCGGTGGAACCACAGAGGGATTTAGCCCCGAGCAAATTAAGACTCGTTATGGCGGGTATGTCGAGGGCATTGAGGGTCCGTTTCATCCTGACTTTGAAACGTTTCGACCACTTTCGCCTTACCATAAAGGCGACGGACACATAACTGACGATACTTTAATGACCGAGTCATTGATTTCGGTCTATGAACTAGTAGCTGATCATCTTGATGCGTTTACATTCGCTAAATACATAATTCCTGAGATGATAGAGAAGTTCAGATATATACCTGAACTTGGAAAAGAAACACTTTTAGTACATCGAGTTTTTTATGCCGAAAAATGGTTAGTACAAAGACTTCACTTCGGTCACGTTGACCCACGTGAAGCCGGCGTTGGCAACATGGTTAATTGTGGTGCAGCTATGTATATGAGCCCGGTTGGCGTAGTAAATGCTGCCGACCCAGTTGGTGCTTATAAAGAAGCAATTGAAATTGCGGGCGCACATCAATCTAGTTTTGGTCGCGAAGCCGCCGGAGTATTTGCCGCTTGCGTTGCTCAATCTTTCGTATTCGGAACTACAGTTAAAGACATTGTCGAATGTTCGATAGATCTAGCAAATGATGGAACCAAGAGAGCAATTGAGGCAGTTGTGAAGGCTGCTGAAGGCGTATCAGACTGGAAAGCGGCAATACCTGTATTACGTCAAGCTTTCAGACCATTTGATACTTTAGAAGATGAATATCGAGTACATGGTGATGATGCTAGAAAACCAAGCCGATTACTTGCGATTGAAGAATTGCCTATAGCGATAGGCATGTTCGCTGTTGCTGGGGGAGACTTTAGAAAGAGCGTTCTTGGTGGCGTTAACTATGGTCGCGACTCTGACTCAATTGCGACAATGGCAGGCTCGATAGCTGGTGGCCTAAATGGAATCGAGAACATTCCAAGTGATTGGTTAAGTGATATTGAAAAAGCTAGCCGCAGAGACTTTTCGCAATCTGCCGACAAACTTTCAAATATTGCTAGAGCCATTGGCAAAAAGGATGCTGATAAAGCCAGAGCAACGCTAAGCGCCCGGGAATTATTATTTTCAAATAAGGGGAACTAATTGAGTCAGCAACTTGATCGGGCCAGAGGCTCGATGGCGGGGTTGGCAATTGGCGATGCGTTAGGCAGGCCAGTTGAGGGAATGTCTTATCAAGCAATCCGTGAGAAATACGGAGCGATTGATGACTTTGTAAATCTCGAACCAGCAGGTAGTGATGACACTGAATATGCACTGCTAACCGCGTCGGCACTACTGCAGTATGGAATTAACATCACCGCCGAAGACTTTGCCAATGTTTGGAAATCAAAAGTCTGCACGCAGACGGCGGCATTTCTAGGCGCTGGCTTTAGTGAGATGAATGCGATTCAAAACTTAAAAATTGGGCTAATGCCACCATTTTCTGGCCAACATAACCATGCCTGGAGCGATGGCTTAGCTATGCGAGTAGCGCCAATCGGCGTTCTAGCAAATGGCGATATTGCGGCCGCTAAGCGAATGGCAATAGCCGATGGCGAAGTAAGTCACTCCGGCGAAGGCATTCATTCGGGTATTGCAATTGCCGTTGCAGTTACTAGCGGCATGGTGGGCAAGGGTTACCTGGAAGTTTATTCAGATGCCCTTAATTCAGTACCTAAAGATTCTTGGACATACCGAAATTTGGTAGATGCTCAAAATATCTTGAACGAAAATGTCAACGAAACGCTTTTTGTAAATGCTGAGAAATTGTTAGAAAAAGTGGCACAAACTAAGTACTTTTTCGCTGACTTGGCGCCCGAAGCAGTATCACTTGCGCTGGCATCTGTTCTTTATGGCAAGGGTGACTTTGCAAAATCATTGTTATTCGCAGTAAACCTAGGTCGAGATGCCGACACCATCGCTGCAATGGCAGGCGCGGTAGCTGGTTCAATATCTGGCTATAAAAATATTCCAGATAAATGGAAGGTTGCAGTAACAAGTGTTGGTGGCTCGTGCTTGGCATTTACCAAAGGCATGGAACCGCTAGGTGTTGCGGATTCACTAGTAGAGATTGGTAACAAGTGAGTCATTCCCCAGAAAGAAAAATTCGTGGAGCGGTATTAGGCCTGGCATTTGGTGACGCCATGTCATTTCCATCAACTACTCATCGTCTTAGACTATTAAATGTAAAGCGCTCAAATAGAATGATTAGCTTGACTCAGTTTGCTTTCGATGAAAAGCAAAATACTTATCCAACTGTCTATACACATGCGCAATCCGTTGAATTTCTAGCACCGCGCCCGACAGATGACTCCGAGTGGTTGTATTTTTCTGCGGACATTCATCTGTCTGGATTAGAACCTAAGGCCGGGTGGATAAAACTGGCAAATAACGATGAAGACTTAAGAGGCAGAACCGGAACTTTGATGGCACTTGATAACTTAAAAGCGGGCAAAATGCCGCCAGAGAGCGGTCATGACAACCCTCATTATTTCGATGACATGGCGATGGTTAGATCACTAGCGGCAGCTCTGATATTTCGCAGGAATGAAGCTCTGGTATTAGAAAAAACTAGATCAGATGCTGAAGTAACTCATAGCGAAGATGGAATTTACTGCGCTCTAGCGCTTGCAACAGTGGCCACGGCGCTACTGGCAGATGAAAGCGCTGAGGCAGCAGTGGCTAAAGCGCTCAAGCAACTGCCCGAAGGAAGTTGGTCTCAAAGAGTTGTGGCCGATGCGCTAACTGCTACATCTGGCGCAAAATCTGTAACCGAAGTTGCCTACATTCTGGAAGATGTTGTAATTGATCGTATTTATTCCTACTCAATTTCTGCCCCAGAGTCCCTGGCTCTTATTTTGTGCTATTTGAGAGTGGCGAAGACGTCTAATGACTTCCTTCTAGCAGGCACAATTAATAAGCGAAAGCTTGATTCAATGCCAGCGCTACTAGGTGCAATTGCTGGCCTGATACATGGCGATGAATGGATCCCATCAGGTTTCATTGCTAACGGATCAGATTTAGACGGCGTCTGCATACCTAGTTTAAAAGGAAAATCATTATCTGATCTAGCTGCCAGAATTATTGGCTAGTTAAAGATTTTCGCTGTATTTCTTAAAGCGCGAACTGCTTAAACCAATCAAGTGCTAATGGGTTAGCAAGTGCATCTCGATTGCGAACTTCGCGACCATTGATTACATCGCCGACAGCTAACTCAACTAACTTATTTGATTTTGTACGCGGCAGCTCAGGGGCAGCCACAATTAGATCTGGCACATGGCGCGGGCTGGCTTGCACCCGAAGTGCAGTCTTAAGTTCCTTTTCAAACTCCGGAGTTAGTTCAGCGCCATTTTTTAGGGTTACGAAAAGGACTACGCGAGTGTCGCCTTCGAAATCTTGCGAAACTGCCATGGCTTCTTGTACTTGAGCGAATGTTTCAACCACTCGATAAATTTCAGCAGTACCAATACGCACACCTTTAGAATTTAGCGTGGCATCACTTCGACCATAGATAACAAAGCCGCCAGATTTTGTTTTAGCGGCAAAGTCACCGTGGGTCCAAACGCCTGGAAAACCTTCGTAATATGCGCTGCGATATTTGGCGTTATCTTCATCGCCCCAGAATCCAATTGGCTTTGACGGAAAAGGCACAGTGCAAACTAGTTCGCCCTTTTCATGGGCGGCAGCTGACTTTCCGGCTACGTCGTAAACATCAGTTGCCATGCCAAGGACTGGGCCTTGTAGTTCGCCGCGATAAACGCCTTGCGTTGGCACACCCGCTGCGAAACAACCACAGATATCGGTGCCACCTGACATAGAAGCAAGATGAACATCTTTCTTTACATCGCGATAGACATAATCAAAACTTTCCGGCACTAAGACCGAACCAGTTGACGCAATCACTTTTAAATTATTTAGATCATGGGTCTGTATCGGCATTAAACCAGCTTTAGCGGCCGAGTCGATGAACTTGGCAGAGACACCAAAGAAATCTAATTTCTCGTTCTGCGCGATATCAAATAAACGCTCAGGGTTTGGATACATCGGCTGGCCATCAAATAACACGATGGTGGCGCCGGCACCAAGGCCAGTTGCTAGCCAGTTCCACATCATCCAGCCACAAGTTGTGTAGAAGAAAACTCTATCGCCAGGGGTTGTATCGAATTGATAGCGATGTTCGGCTACTGCTTTTAAATAAACCCCGGCCGCGCTATGAATAATGCATTTTGGTTTACCGGTCGTGCCACTTGAGAAGAGCACAAAACCAGGGTGGTTAAAGGGCAGTCGAACGAAGTTAGGTTCGGCGCCTAAGTAAGGCTTGATCCAGTTATCAAAACTAGTGAACTCGTTCTCTTGATCAGTGATTA
>Ga0214921_10004073_pt1 | contig 21878 bp, 16 predicted proteins | sample LL1505_MetaG_FD_177992 | JGI IMG/M metagenome (GOLD analysis project Ga0214921, IMG submission 177992) | Freshwater microbial communities from Lake Lanier, Atlanta, Georgia, United States - LL-1505 | ecosystem: Environmental > Aquatic > Freshwater > Lake | place: USA: Georgia | collected... | reverse complement strand
GCCGTGTCGATGTTGCGCCCAGGACCCGAAGGCAAGAAAGAGGGCTGCGTGGTGTTGCTGCGCCCCTGACCGGCGTTGACGACCCGCGCCGTGCGTTGACCGGGCTTTGTCAGCCGCTTATAATTTCTGGCTCGCTTCCCCGATAGCTCAGTCGGTAGAGCAACGGACTGTTAATCCGTGTGTCCCTGGTTCGAGCCCAGGTCGGGGAGCCAAATAGATTCAAGCATTTAGCCCAGCCAGAAATGGTTGGGCTTTTTGTTTTTCGCGCCGTGTAAGCACCATGTAAGCAAAATTCGCTATTAATATTGCGCATGGCTTGCGACCCAATATTGTTCTCATCGCAGGGCTTGAAAGCCAATGTCGTCTCAGCATCAAGCGCTAGCGACCGGACTCGCTCGTCATTCTTGGACAATACCCATGCACAGCAGCCGCCTGACTCGAGGCCAGATCGCGCAAGCTCTAGATCAACTGCCTGCATCTAGAGCGCCATTGGCGGCAAGTACGCTTAAGCAGCGATCACTAACGGCGAAGCAAATGCGGTTCGCCGAGAAGGTAGCACTCGGTTCCTCCAAAGCGGCCGCCTATCGGTCAGTCTACGAGTCGAAAGCCAAACCCGCGACCCAGAGCCAATCCGGATGCCGCCTTGCGGCGGACCCTCGAATCGCCGCACAAATTGGGGCATTCAAGGTGGCGGCTGAAGCGAAGAGATACGCAACGCCTGCCGCGCTGCGGTCTTTAGTCATCGAACAGTTAACAGCGATGGCGGTGAACCCTGACGTGAAAGATGCCCAGCGCCTGCGTGCCCTCGAGCTGCTAGGCAAGGTGACAGAGGTCGCGGCCTTCACCGAACGCCGGGAACTGGTCAAGGTGACAGAGTCGGGCGATGCGCGAACCAGGCTCGTCGACTCTTTGCGGCAAGCCCTGGCTGTGGTCGATGTCCAGGCTATCGAGCCCGACTTGCTGGCTGAGCTCAAGCCTGCCGGGCCGGGCGACGTGGCGAGCGATGCCGGGGAGGGGCTAGTCGATTCGGCCGGCGACGCGCCAACACCCCCCGCCCCCTGAATCGGCCGGGCTCCGCGCAGCGCCATAGCTTAGTATTCCGCACATCCGATCATTTCCGTTTGCGCTTTCGCACATCCGATGCGCTAACTTTGCTTCTCAGCGGCTACTGCCCCGTGCCCACTGCCCCGTACTTTAACATTTGTTAAAGTAGGAATTATCGATAATTGCTTTAGGTAATACCCCCCCCTTGTGTTCTTAGTACTTGACCCCCGGGGGGTATATTTTGCCGACGGCCTGATGGCCACCTATAAACCCGCTCCGGTCCGGAAGCGTTTTCGACAACTACATAGCCACACCATAACTTAGCTATGTGCTTAGTTGCGACTTACTTGCCTCCGTGAAGGTGTGAATGCACTTCTTATTTCTTTTTAGGTCATGAAAACGTTTTCTGGGAGAAAGAATAGATAACCCCTTCACCACTTTCACACTAGCCAGCGGCGAATCTCCAAAGGTTGGCAAGAAGTCAGCGAATCTGTCACGTTCAATCGAGCATTGAGTCGAATCAGGGCAACAAGAACTCTGGGATCGGAACGTATGAGGGGTCCGGACCTTCCGGCCGCAAGCACCTAGCGCGGGTCACCAATGTCTCCCAAGTGCAACGTAGGTTAGCCTCCTCACGCTGCTCAACCGCACGTTCGCGAAGTTGCAGCATGGCTTCTCCGAACCGTGCTGGCCTGGGAACCACCTTGTCGTCGGGAATCAGATGCGCCAACAGGTCCAACGCACAGTGCAAGAACCTTGCATCTTCATTCACCGCGATACTCGCCATCGCTGGAATCAGTTTAAGGCGGGCATCAAGATCAAGCCGCAGATCGTCGACAAAGCCGTAGGTGAAGCACCGATCGTGGATTAATGGATAACCCTCACACCAGTGCTTCCTTAGAGAGTAGAACTCGGCCAAGGCTTGTTCATCGCCTTTGGCGATTCGGGGGATCAGTTCCTTGCCGGGTGCCTGCTTAATCAACGGTTCACGTTCCATGTTTGTTGCCTCCTTTGGTTGAGGGGCAGTCGCGCTCAATAAGTCTAAGAACGCGGGCTGCAATCCCGATGCTGATGAGGAACGCAATCTCCTCCTCCTGATGTGCCAGAAGCTCCTCGTCGGGTTTCTTGACCTCAACGAATCGAATAACCGGCGGGCGGATAAATGTCGTAGAAGTCATGTATAGGCACAAATCTGGCGTCCCGTAACAGTCCTTGCGCTCGGGCAACGTATGGCGCTTGATTAAATCCTTTACACGCCCGGGGCCAATGCCTCGAAATATGGCCTGTAGGCACTGCGCGGACGGTAAGCTGTAATCCATAGAGCGCAACTGGTCCCGAGAGGCATCCACCGCGAGTCGTAAATCCTCTAGCTCGGCATCCGCTGAGATTCCTCGACCGTCCGGGAACGCAAGTGCCATTGCGCGCCAGACGTTAGGGCTGAGACGGTCACCGCCAAAACTAAAACCGTGCGGACTCTTCCTACGCCGCCAGCGCCAAAGCACCACCTGCTCCGGAATGGCCTTTTCTTGAAGCCTGCAATTTGCATCTAAAAAGTAATGAACCCTACCCCCGACGTTTTCTCGGCCGCATACGATGTGACTGATACCAAGCGCCGGAACGCAAGGTTCGTCGTTGTTTGGCATTGGGCGCCCCCTTTAAATGACATGTTCAATCGAGAAATCGGGCGACTGGACCTCTAGCCGCCCCCCCTCAATCAATCGTCCTCGTCGTCTTCCTTGTCCTCATCGTGATCGTCAGTTGAACCCAAAGCCAACTCTGGCTCACCGCGCTCGACTGCCAACCACACATCCACGCGTCGGCGCACCTCATCCTCGAAGTCCGAGTAAAAGTCCGAGCTGACGTCGCTGAGGAAGCGATGCACCTTCCGCGGCGGGTAGCCGGAGTAACCGAAGTTCACATCGAGCACCTGAAGCAGATTCCAACTGCCCAGAAAGAAGTCGATCAACTCCCGCAAGGTCAACGGCTGCTTGCTGGTGCGGGTGCCACGGTTCGAGAGCGTCTCGCCGCCGTATTCGTCAACCACCTGGTAATAAATGCGGTTCTTGCCACGCTTGGCGTACACGCAAGTAACATCGCTCGTCACTGAGTTGATGACAATGCGGGCAATCTCCACCTCCTCATTGCGCCGCCGCGGGAGAAACTCCCCGCCCAGATGACTGGGATGGAATCCTCCCCACGCCTGACGCAAGCCAGGATTCAACTGCTCCGAAGAGAAATCCGGGTCGGTCAAAAAGACGGAAGGCTCGCCCGCCCCCACTGCTGCTTGGTAAAGCCGCCGGCGCTCGGCCCCGGCAATGTCGCTGGGCAGCTTGAGCTTGAGGTCGCGGGCCCAGAAGTAGGTCTTCGGACGGTAGTCCAGGTCGATGCCACTAAAAACAGTACTCATGTGAGTCTCCTCTTTAGCGAGTTCGGCAAAGTGCCGGGGCCGCAATTCGGTGAAATCCCCCAGCCCGTGAGGTGGGCCAGACCGAACGTCACTGCGTTAGCAGTTCGAGTTTCTTGTCCTGCTTGAGCTCGCCCTCTGGCGGCGTGATCGGCCTTAAACGGCTTTCGGGAGCAGTGGCTTCGCGCACGATCTGCCGTCGCCACTTTCCGTCTATCAAAAAATTTACGTGAATTGGTCGTTTACCAGCACTGCGAACTCGGCAGAGCCGCCCGTGACGATCGCCCCAACGGGGATCGACGACGTTGACGGCAAGCACCTCAACCAGAAGGCCGGCGTTCTCGGGCAGATCGGTATTGACGCTGATGGCGATGTCGCCAGGCTGTACTCGACGGTTCATGGGAATCCTCCCTCAGAAGCGCCACACTACAGTTCGCGAGGCTCACAGGCTGAGCCTGCAAGCAAAAAGCCCGCAAGCGTCAGCAAGCGGGCTCCACGAGTCCGTTTAGCTGCACTTGTAAAGCGCCCGCAAGTGGCAAATCGGCGCTGTACGTGATGATGCCACAACCGTTATCGGTGTCAAGAAACGTTGCTCGTGTTCGAAGACGACACATTCTTCCGCGTCAGACTTCCCAGTCGAGCACCGTCATTTTCCTACCGGCTACCACCACCGGTAGGAACGCATCGATTTGACCTTTTTTAATGTGCGCTGCCGCGATACCCAGACTTTCACTGAGTATTTTTCCGCCACCGTCCAAGTTGGTGATGAAAATCGCGACCTCGATTTGTCTCCCGCACAGGATCATGGCTTCTTGCAGTTTTGGCCATACCTTCTGAGGAGAGTACCTGCCTTTTCCAGCCCCCCACGCTATCAATACAACCGGGCAAGGCCCGTGGCCGTCCCCCGGAATAATCCCTACTATTCCTGGAAAGCCCAGCCGGCGGCCTAAATGATCGGGATGCAGCCCCCCCAGACCGACTCCGTCCTCGGCGAGGACGGATGCCAACCCTTCTAGAACCTCCGCAACTACACCCGACAACTCGGTGCCTAGTTCAAATCGTTTCAGTGCCTCATTAAGTCCAGCGACACGCATATCCTCTCCTACTTGTGGGATTCCACCAATCTTAAAAATCGGCGAGTAAAGGCCCAACCGGTTACTGTCTCGTTTAGGGTAGATCCAGTTTTCCGAGAGCAATCTCCGGGTCGAATCCCGCAGATCGGTTCGATCAGCCAACGGCATCTCGGCGCATAGATTCAACAATCGATCACCAATCTGACGAATCTTTCCCTCAAGTCCGAGATTATCTACAGCATATCCGGCCGCGGCGAGGTTTCTGTAGGCACAAATCGCCTCAAAAATCTGGTGAAACTCCGCCTCGACCTGAAACATTGTCTCGAGAATTTCACGAATCTCGTCGCTGCAGCGTTGCATCAATAGAGGGGGGATGCGAGGAAGGTCCGATCGACCACGCGCTGTCGAATTACCTAGGGCCTCAAGAGTCTCCAAACCTTCAGCCATCTTGCCTATGGCCATGCAGTACTGATAAGCAAAAAAACGCAGGAGCGCTTGCTCCCGCTCTTCATCACGCTGGTCAGAACTTGCTGGTGCGTTTTCCCGAGCTCGAATGGACTTAAGCGCAGCCGCAGCCTGCAACTCCCACAAATCAACGAGTTGCTTGAGATGCCGCGCGCTCAAGTTGGAGTCCTCGGTCGCTCAAGGAATTCACTCACTTTCTTGTTCAGTGCGTCGTAATCGGCAGGATTGGGGAGGCGAGGCTTGAAGATCAACTGTTCCGGGTTGCTGAGCGTCTTCCGAGTACTGTACTTCCAACTGTTGAAGCGCTCGATCAAGCGGATTCGAGCATCTACGCTGGTTTCCAGATCATGCTGGCCTTCCCACGAGTGAGCCCGGAAGCAAGTTTTGATGCGATCTTGCTCCTTCTGCACCACCGTCACGAGCATCCGCTTGTCGACGTAATACTCGGTCTTTTCCAGGGGCTGCCATGACGCCTCGCTGTAGTCGGCTGCAAACGCAAACCACGGTGCCTGCAGGGTACTGTCGGCTGCTTTCGCGTAATCGGGCAAAGGAATCGGCGGTCCGCCCCTTGGCTGATCCAGCGCTTGCTGCCAACAGGTTAGGCACTGTCCACACGGGTGTTTTTGGTAGTGCCTCAGTAACTTCGCCGAATCCCAAGTCGCCACGCATCTCCCCTTGCAAGTGCCCTCGCATCAGGGCCAGATAGCCTGCGCTAGGATCTCCGGTCGCCGAAAACTGAAACGACAATAACTCTAATCTAGCAGGTGCACATACGGATATTGGAGGGTCTCGGTTGTTCGTAAAGCTGGGGCTGTGCAAGGACCACGCCGCTGTGCAGGTACTTATACTTGCGGATGGTGTCCTGGACAACCCGGTACGCCGCGAGATCTCCCGGATCGCCAGCCCTTCCCGCAGGCGCCAACCCCTGGTTACACTCAATAACGCCACGTCAATCACTCCTCGTTCCCCCGCTCCCATCAGAGTAGGGCAGTGTCTCTACGTGGGTCAAAGTTCGGTGCAAATCCTTATGACAGGTGGGTCAGTTCTGCGCGCAAATCAACAGACACGCATATTAAACCCTAGAAAGGCAACTCATCGTCGTCCGGCGCTACGGCTGTCCCCTGTGCAGACGCTGTAATGCGCTTAACCTCCACGTAGTCAAGCATGTCGCCGTTGATGATGCCCGAGACCGGCGGAACCATCTTTTCCGCCAGCGTACTCAGACAAGCCCATCTCACGGCTCGACTGACGCCGACAAACATGAGTGGCAGCTGCCGCCGTAAGAGATGCTCGGTGAAGGCCCCCGTATCTAGCCGAGGCATGAAGATCGAATCAAAAGTCAGTCCCTTCGCCTCATGGTAGGTCAACACCTTCGGCCGGGGGTCGCCAAACTGAATTCCCTCACGCGAATCGGTCAACACGTCGATGCCCAGCTCCTGAAAGCCCTTCGCATAGCCGAAAACCAATCTCCGTTGCGGCAACAGAACCCCTACAGACTCACCCTGCGAGAACCTTAGGCGCATCAGCTCGGCCAGCCGGTTCCGTTCCGCCTGCCAGTCAGGAGCGACTATGAGCAAGGGCTTCTGGCGATCGCCTCGCGCGTTTCGTGCTTGGAGCTTGAACTCGTCTCGCTGCCGACTATTCGGCAGGAAGTGCGCAGCAAGCGAAGTAACCATTGGGTTGCATCGAAAGCCTGCGATCAACGAGACGTTCTGCCGGGTCAAACCCAATGCCTTGAGAAGGCCAACCTCCGCGGCCCCTTCGTCATAGAGCTGCTGCTTCCCGTCCATAGCGACCGTGACGTGCTTGGAGACCGCGGCAAGAATCTCGATGGCCTCGAGAGTGAGGTCCTGTCCTTCATCAACGACCACGAAGTCATAAGTACCACGCAAGGCGCCGCGCTTCACGACAGCCTCATGAACCGCGCGCCGGATAGCCGCAAAATCTGGCTGACTTCGCTTCCCCACCTGCTGGTAGGGAAGTCGTGTACCAACGTGCGCCCGGTAGGCGTCGGCACACCACTTGTCGAACGTCGTCACCATCTCCTCAGGAACACCCGTATCAGGCAGAGCAGCCCTGACGAAATCCTTCAGTGTCGTGGTGAAGACCAAAAGGCGGCCGCTGTCGGGACGTCCGCCACCCCGTTGGAACAGGTATCCGAAACGGTGAAGTAGCACCAGCGTCTTTCCCGAGCCGGGTCCACCAGTAATGACGCGATGTCGATCCGTAGGCATCATGGCCGCGCCTTGCTGTTCCGGCGTCAGCGATGAAAACGGAATGAGCCATCCCACGTTCAGTCCCTCGCCATGACGGGAAGAACGCCGTCAAAAGAAGTTGTCGTCCGCACCTGGCGCCGCCTGTTCTCTGCCTGGACCGCAGCTTGTATATCGGCCGACTCCGCCAGCCGGGCTGCAACACCAAGCCAAGCGAGCGCGAAGTCACTTAGCTGACTAACCGGAGCGAAAGTCTCCAGGATCGCCTGGGCCTCCCGCTTCAGCGATTTGGTCTTGCCCAGCTTTTCCACGAGCGTCAAGCGCAGCGTTAGATATGAGGGCTCAGTCCGCCGGGATATTGCTTCATCGACAGCATCCAGCGCGGCCTCCAGCTGCCCTTTATCCCGAAGCGCTAGGGCCATATTGAACAGGGGGGCGCTGCTCGCACCGGGTAGCGCGGCGGCTTGAAGGTAGCGGCTAATGGCCCCGTCAGCGTTACCTCGATCCGCCTCGTAGATGCCTTGAAGGTTGACGGTCCAGGAGTCCTGCTGACCTTGCTTTCGTTGATACCTCTCGAGCCAGGTGATTGCCTCCGCTCGGTATCCCAATTCAGCACAAAGCGCAGCAATTCGAGGCATCAGGTCCTTCCACTCGGTCGGCTCGCGCCGCAGTTGCTCAATCAACTGCTCACGCTCCTCCAGTTTTGCATTGGGGTTGACAACGTTTGAGACCGGATTTTGGATATCAAGCTTCAGCTCAGCCCCTCCGTCAACGTCCTTGAGCCGCGCTATGACGCTGAAGACCTGATTCTCATCAAAACGATAACAAAATACGATCCGGTGTCCCTTGGGTGCACCGCCTACATCCAGCGTTCCGGTCGCGACGACGCGTCGCTCTTGGCCCGCAATGATGCGAAAGGCCACAAGCAAGCTGCGGGTCCGAGCATCTTCGGGTACAGCTAAAGCATCCAGCAATTCAAATCCGCCACTTTCGGGGAATGGCAGCACCGTACCCGCCTTGACCAAGTGCAGTTCACCCTCTGCCACCGCAAGCAGGATGTCTTCCTGCGCAACGGGTTGGATCAGGCCGACGCCACGTGCGGCCAGATGCCAAGCTTGAACGGCGGCACCTCGAGCGACCGCATACTGGAATTCAGTCCGATCCTCAAACCTCAAGTGACTACACGCTGGAAATGCGTTGCGCAGAGCGCGCTCGACCGGGGGCAACAGGGCACTGCCGCCTACGCTCAACAGATAGTGCATGTCTGTCGGAGCCAGGCCAGCGCGTTCGATCGCATCCATCACTGGAGCGAACATCGAGCACTCCAGCCGGTACTCGAACTGCGCTGGTGCAAGGCGATCGATGGAGAGAAATGGCTCCAGCACCGTAAGAAACTGCTCACCGCTCAAGGTGGCCGATTCGGCCGGCAACGTGAGCGTTCTTCCGAGCTTCTTCGACACAATGGAGGTAGCCTGTGGAAACCGAGCAACGGCCGCATTGACCTGCTCCGGTGACTGACCGAAGGCCTCCCGGCGCCAAATCTCGTTGGAGATCTGAATCTTGAGCGCCTCGGCCACTGGCTGCAGCGCCGGCACGAAACGGGCCTGAACCTCCTCAAAGTCGATAGCGAATTCGCTCAGCCCGGATTCTCTGCGCAGTGCTGGCATCAGCACCCTGTGGACGATGGCGAGGTCGATATCTGCCCCGCCGAGGCGGTGATAACGCGATACCGCCATGCTCTTCATACGGATGGGGCCCACTCCCGCTCGTTGCACCTGAAAAACTGCAACATCGCATGTGCCCCCACCGAAGTCGATGACCAGAAGGTTCCGCGGCTGGCTGAGATCGCCTAGCGAATCCCCGTGGCGTACCAGGTGGTCCACAAATGCGGCGCACGGCTCGTCCATCAACCTACCGGCATCCAGACGAAGGCCGGCTTTCTCGCAAGCCCGCAGCGTGTCCAATCGCTGCTGCATCTGGAACGACGCCGGCACTGTCACCACGACCTTATCGTCATACCCCTCGGGAACTCCCGCATCACGGATGCACTTCAACACCCGCGCAGCAACGTCCACGGGGCCTTCGATGCCAAGCTCGCCTGGATAGCTTCGTGAGGTTCCAATTTCATTCTTGCACTCGTAAAACAACGACCGATAGCGCACGATATTCTTCGACGGGTCGCCTGCAAGTGCCCGCAGTCCGCGCGCGCCTTCCCCGACCCAAAGCTGGCCGTCGTAGCTGGCCACGACCGAAGGAATGACCGCACTGATCTTCGTACCATCCAAAGCTGGTTGTGCGATCTCCGCCACTTCAGCTGACGGTAGCCCCACCAGCGACGTGGGAGCGTCCACAACCGCCAAGCTGGAGTTCGTGGTGCCGAGGTCGATGCCGTATGCCCGCAGTGATCCGCTCACAGCTTGCTCCCCCCGTCTACAGGAACAAGAATCCCGATCGTGGTCGCCTTGCGAATCTTGCGCACACTGGGGTTGGTCTCCGAGAGGTTGCGCGTCGGGGCGTAGATGTCCAGACCCATCCCCAGTTCAAACACCGTGCCATTGCTCAGCAACAGCCGCCTGTCGTGTTGGGCGGGGTCACGCTCCCAAGAGAGATCGATGCCGACCATTTCTAGCTGAGCTGCAAGTTCACGAAGTTGGGAGTCGCCTTCGGCAATCTCCATCTCGTCCCGCTGGCCGGTTACGACGCTGAGTCGGGTGACCGGCCCAAGCCGATATAGGAGCTGTGCCACCTCCCCAAGATTTCTCCGCTGGTGGCGCTTGTCCAGGTAGGGATCGATCAACAGTGCACTGTGCGCGCCCCGAATCCATGTCTCCTCAAACAGGCGGCCCCAGGCGCAGTTGAGCTCTCCGGGTCGCAGGTCGAACCGCCGCGCTAGGCGGGTTGCTGCACTCTGAATCGAAGACCAATCGACTTCAGGTTCGGTCATTCCCGACACCGCAGCTGACGCCGGAGCCGGAGCCGGAGCAGACGACAGTACTGGCGTGGGAGTCGGCGCCGATTCGAAGAGGCCTTCCACCGTTAACATCACCCTCTGAAGCACATCTGCCACAGCAGACGCCGCCGACTCGAATGCGGCTTTCTGACCCGTGGAAGCTGCTTCAGCCGCAGCCTTAATGTCTGCAGCGATGCGGTCTAATTCGACTGTCACCTCTGTCAACGCTTTGGCCGGCAGTTCTTCGGCTTTTCCGGTGAGGATGCTTCCGTGCTCCCTGGTGCGAGTTGCAAGATGATCTTCAAGCGCCTTGCGCAGCATCTCCCTTACCGGCCCGTAGAAGTCGCGTACCAGTCGGGTCTGGGCTACTGTGGTCCCCACTCCCATGACGTCGCTGACCTCATTGCGAGCAGCAGAGATGCGCTCTTCAACCTCCTCAGTCACAAACTCGTCCAGCAAATGGATGATGCGCGCTTCCTCGGTGTCGATGAGCTCTTGAAGGGCCTGTAGCGTTCGGGTCAGGAACTCCTCAAGCCTCGCCGCGACGTCGATTCGGATCTCTGCGCCGACTTCCAACTTCTCGCTGATCCGTCCGCTGTCTTCGGCCAAGGCCTTGAGGTGCGCTTGGAATTTGTCAACGAAACTCGAGAACTCCGCTTGCTGCTCACCCAAGAGCGCCGCCACCTTGGGGAAGATGCCGTTCGCCACCTTGGCCTGCAAACCGCGCATATAGCCCCAGTTGCCGCTGCGGCGCGTTCGCCAGTGTCGTGCTGCATCGTCGGTCTCAAAGTCGCCGAGCAGCTTATCGGCGGAAAGCGCGATGGTCTCGATTCGAGCCATTGCAAGCTTCTCGCCCCCCTCGACTGCTCGCTTCAGGACCGCAACGTCTGCCTCGACCCTGCGCGAAAACTCTTCGCCTGCTGCTTCAAAGTCGCTACGAAAGTCGCCGAGCTTCTGCTCGGCCACCTCCTTGTCCTTGACACTGAGCACCGCCAGACGCCGCGCCTCGATCAGGCGCAACATCTGCTCGATTTCTACCGCTGCTCCAGCACGCAGCGCTCGTGCCACCTGCGCCAGGCGAGATTCGGTTGAGAGGATCTCCATCAACTTGCGCTCGACATACGCCATGCCCCCTGGGTCCAGCGCATCGAGCGGGTGGTCTACGGTCTTGCCGTCTTTCGCCTTTCGGTGGTTGATGGCAGAGGTGAAGATGATCTCTACCTCGCCCAACTGCTCTCGATATCTCTCCATCGCGGGCGAATCAGTTCCCCCTTCAGCTAGTTCGGCCAGCGTAGCGTCGATCTGCGAGCGTAATCGCCTGCGCTCTTGTTCTACTCTGCGTGTGATGGACTCCGCCTCCTCGTCGTCACCCTGTGCTTGCTCCAGATGCTGTGAGTAGGTGTGGTCAATTTGGGTGACCACGAAGACCAATTGTTTGATTGACCCGCGGCGCAGCAGCGAGAGGATGAAATCTTTCTCAGTCTGCCCGTAAGACGCTCCGGACTTGGTTAGGAACAGCACAGCGTCCACGTCCTTGACCACGTCCTGCGTGAGGTTCACGCGGAACCGCTCCGGGTCATCGAGCCCGGGCGTGTCGATCAACAGTACGCCTTGTTCCAGCAGCGGCGAAGCCGCTGAGATCTCGATGCGTTCTACCAGGCAGTGGTGCGGGCGCGTTCCGGTGGTGTACTGCTTGAGCGCCTTGCGAAAAGCGGAGGCCTTCTTGGTATCCGAGGGATCATCAAGCGCCAAGTCTTCGAATCGTCCGCCTGGCACGATGAACTCCGTCTCCAAGACCGCGAGTTTGGCCTCGTCGAAGTGCTCTTTGGCATCGTCGTCTGGCTTGCGTGATGGAAAGCGACTCCAGTTCGCCAGCCTTTGCACGTCAGGGTCTTTCGGGTTCTCGGCATGCAAGCGTTTGAGCTCGCTCCATTGCTCCAGGGGAAGGAAGTGCACTCGCGCCTGCACACGTTGGCCGTGTCGGAAAGTGGTGACTGCGGCCGTCTCTGGATTGGTTTCTTCGCCGGCCAGCTTGCGTCCAAGCAATTCGTTAACGAAAAACGACTTGCCCGCTTTGAAACGCCCCACCACGGCTACCCGGTACTCGTGGGGAACTGACTGCCCGTCAAGCAGTTGCCCCAGACTTTGGGCGGTGCGAACGCACTCATAGCCAAGTGCAAGGTGCCGCTCTTTTTCATGGGCCAGGAGCAGTTGCCGAACTGAGTCGATCTCTGCGCGAGCGGTCAGTATGTTCTGCCGCAGCTGGTTGGGGCCAAAGGTGGTCATGAACTTCCCCCTCTATGTCTTGTTCGGATTTGTGAAAGTGATGCCGCTGGATGGGACGATGCGGTCTTTAAAGTCGCGCAACAACCCTTCCATGGGGCTGCCCGATCTGACATGGGGCACCACGGTCTTATCTGAAAGAGCCAGTACGAATTGATTGCGTTGCAGGCTCGTAACGCGAGTCGTGCGCGTCACATCGGAGCCAAAAGGGCTGATCACGAGAAGCCTGCTCTCGCGCAACGCCAAACTCTCTTCGGGCGTGAGGCGAAGAGAACTACGGTCAGGATCAAGGCCACGTGCCAGTACCTTGACCACCCGACCCTTGCGCCGCATCACAGAGCGCAGCACCTGTTGTTCCAGCGGCGAGTGAAAGCCGCTTACAAGAACGCGGCCTGCCTTGACCCATTCCGGCACGTGTTCGAGAGTTTCGATCAGGACATTGCCAGGGCATTCTCGCGAGGCGATCAGGCCGAGCAGCGGTTTCGCCAGCAAGGTGGTCTCGCCAACGCCAACTATTCGCGCGGCGCTTTTGAGGCCGATGCGATGAGCGCATAGGGAAGGTAGGGTGACTGGCGCTGTCTTCATTCTTCTTCGTCGGCCCCGCCCATGCGGTACTTGATTTCGAAGTTGAGCAAGAATTCTTGCTGAGCCGTAGATAGGCCAAATTCTTCACCTATTACTAGATCAATTTGATCTAGAACCCCTTTTGACATTCTTGGATAAAATTCTTCATACAAAACATGCCCAGTAGTTTTCGATGTCTTCTCCTTAACCGCCTTGTTCGCGCGGTAACTCTTCATCAAAGCGCCGGACAATTCGACCAGTTTTTGCCTCCCTTTCGCCGATAGTTTTTTTGGGGAAACGGGGAACGCTCGAAGATCCGCAGGATTCAAGTCACGCCCGTTCGTTGTCAACATAAAGTACCAGTAAAACAGGGTACTGCTTAGCAGGCTCACTGCGATATCGCGCTCTTCCTTACTCGAAAAATATAGATAAGCCTCTCGGCTTGATACCGATGCGACCCCGTTTAATACAAACTGAGGTTGAAACGTCGTGAATATTTTCCAATATCTTCCGCCTCCAATTCGGTAGTAAATCTTGTGGTCTGAAGAGCGTACAAATGCCTCAGCCAAAGTGCCAAGCTTGGACATAATTTGCGGTATAGCTTGAACCTCAAGCTCCGCTGAAATCTTCGGAACTATGTAGCCTCGGAGACGAGTATTTGTGGGAAGGTATGCTGTAGTGTCAAACAAGGAGGGCCTGAAGTCAGACGGCCATTTTCTTAGCGGGGTTGAATATGTGCCAATTCGAGGCGTCTGTGACTTCCGGCTAACGACAATTGTTAGTAGTACCTCTGCCCCGGTAAAAAGTTTCGACGGCCGTTCTGCATAGTTGCTTAGCCATGTCGCGGATGATTCACTTTCGATGACATCTTGAACATCGCTCATTCGTTGCGTACACACGAGGCTTACGGGAACAATCATCCCGAAACGCGACGCTGACGATAGCAGCTCAAACGACTTCTCAATGCAAAATGCCCAAAGATTTCCGCATGTTTCTGTTCTAATCCGAGCTACAGAATATTCATTTCTGACCTTGCTGTATTCGATGTATGGTGGATTTCCGATGACCACATCAAATCCACCTTCGCGCATCACGCCATAGAACTCAGCGAACCAATGCAAGGGCTGATGGCTTTCGCGCCAGGCGGAGAATGCTTTTGCTTTGTTGGGGTCGATGCCATAGTCACGGGCCAGATAGCGATCCAGTTCTAGACTCAGCGCGGATAGCTTGTCGCGCAGTTTGCGCTTGTCGTCCGCCGTGACCTTGCCACCGTGGACCGTCTGCTGCTCGCGGAAACGATCAAATAGATCCGCCAGATCCGCAGTGCTGGCCTTAATTTCATCCCGATGGTCCTGGTCGCTGGCCAGTGTGTTTGCAGCGTCGAACTGGGCTTCTGTGGCGTAACCGACCAGGGTGTTTCCGGCTCGGATATTGAAATCAATGTCGGGAAGGGGCTCCAGTTCGCGCCCGGCATCTACCTGCGACACCAGCTTCAGGAAGAGGCGTAGCTTACAAATTTCCACCGCTTCGGCCATGATGTCCACGCCAAAGAGGTTATGCAGGATGATGTTTTTGAAAATGTAGTACCGACGGGAAGGATGTTTTTCTACTTCGGCTAGAACCTTGGCAAAGTCGGTTTCGACTGACTTACCCAGTTTCCTGGCATCTTCAACAAAACTCTCCATGCGCTCTAGGCAGGCCTCGTAGAGTGGCTCCAGTACTCCCAGTGCAGCAAAGAGGAATGCACCCGAACCGCAGGTGGGGTCCAGGATAGTGATGCCATGGCGAAATTTCTCGTTGGCTCGTTCTGGTACGCGGCCGACGATGGCCTGCCAGACCGCGCGCAGCAGGTCTGGAGAGGAGGCGTTGTCGATCACATCCTGCATAAATTGGCGGATGTCGAGATTCAGCGTGATGAGATCGTCAGCGCTCTTCACATCGCCCTTGGCCAACTTGTCACGCACGGCCAGGCAACGGCGGCGGCGCTCCACATATTCCCGCCAAGTTTCGGTGGGCAGCGTGCCGCGCTCGCCAGTGGCGGTGTGGAAGACCGCTTCGCCCAGGTTGTAGCGACGCTCGAACATGCGCGCCTTTGGGTCTCTCATGCCGGCCTGTACGAAGTCCGGCAGCGCTGATTCCGACACCAGCTTGCCGGTGCCGTCGATCACACCAGCCTTCACTGCCGGGTAGATGTAGCGGTCGGGGTCCGCCTGTAGCAGGTTCCACACGGAGGCCTGTCCATCGAACGCCACCCTGCAGCGTTCGCGGGCCTGCTCGATCAGATGCGGGATGACCGTGCTCTTGCTGATGTACTCGGTAACATCCTCCTTTGTGTAGTACGCCCCCATCTGCTTCTGGTTGATGTACTTCTCAAAGATGTAGCCAAGCACGTCTGGGTTGATTTCGTTTCCTGTTGCCAGCGGGCGATCGTCGAGATGCCAGTCGTAGGCGTCGAAGAACTCGAACAAGCGTTCAAAGGCCTCGTCAGGCACGTCGATCGACGGATAGGTTTCTTCCAACTGGTGAAGTGCAAAGAGCCCACCGTTGAGGTAGGGCACCTCACCGATTAGTTCTGAAACAGAAGCCTCGCGCTCTCGGGTGGGCGTTCCCAAGCCCTCATGGAATAGCCGTCGGAGGAACTGGCGATAGAAGGAATGGAACTTACCCTTGCCCACTGATTGACGAACCTGCGCCAGCCGGTCAGTCAGGTAGTTCGGGTTGCGATCGAGAAAACCCTTGCGTTGGATGAAGTACACGAACATCAAGCGGTTGAGCATCAGTGATGCGTACCAAGCTTGGTCAGTGACGGCAGAGATGCCTGCAATGAAGCCAGAGAAGGCTTCGTGTTCGCTCTTGAAGCGGTCGTAGAACGCTTTTGATACTCGATCACGGTCAAAGGCGCGGCGAAGGCCAACGATGACGTCTGTCAGCGTGACTGCTTCCTCTTCCTCTAAGGACCAAACGATTTGCTCTAGCTTTTGTCGCAGTTGCTCCCCGCTGGTGCCGGCTCGCCAAGTGTGCGTTCTGGTGGCAGTAGGCTGGCCTGGCGCGCGGGACACCCACAACCAAGTCATCATCGACTGCTGCGCGTCCGCAAAGATCAGCAGATGCTCATAGGCAAGCTTGGCTGCTTCCTTTTCAAGCTTCAACAATGTTGCGCGTTGTGGGATGGCCCCGTCGCCGTCGGGTGAGCACTGGAACACCGACACGCCCCGCTTGTGTGCGACCTGAGTAATCGTGAAGGTATGCCCCTCAAGAGTCACTGTTTGGGGTTTCAGTGTGGGGTTATCCCAGCCCAAAAGGTTCACGAAAAGGCGGCCAAGCTGAAAGTCATTCAGCAGACGCTGGAAGCGGGCGGCGTCAATGGTCATCGTAGGTCTCTCTCTCGTGCAGTTCGCGATTTCACGCCAAGCCCATGCTGCAGATCAGCATCGCCTCGCGGTTCGCCTCTTGTTCGTCCACCACGCACAGGCGCCCGTCTTCACGGAGAGAGAGCACCAACTCGGCCAGTTGCGCATCACCGATGCCGGCCTTGAGCTGACGGTTAAGCGTGTCGGTGGCCGTTTTATGCAGCGGGAATCGATAAATGTCTTCCAATGCTCGCTCCATACGGCGCACATGGTCGTCTGTGATGAACAAGTCCCGTGTGTTGCCTAGACTGTTGCGATAGCGCTTCAATCGCTCGTAGGTTTTGAACCGTGCCCCAGAGGGGCGGCCCAAAGCGCCACCAGATGACTTTTCTTCGCTGACGATATGAGCCAGCCCCTTTTGCGTGAGCGCATGGTGGTGTGGAGTACGCGGCAACGCCTCGGCGTCGGGTTTGCACGCTGCTGCCTTCAGGATCGTGAGCTGCGATTGCGTGACGGATTCGCCCGCTTCATTGACCCAGGCGAGTGCGTCGTTGTCCTGTGCCGTGCGCATGTAGACCAACGCCCCCTTCGGAGATTGGGGGCTGGCTTGGTGAGCCTTGGTCGCGTAGACGACCCCAGGCATGCCCTCGATGCGCGCCGCCAGGGATGGGTCAGCGTCAATCGCATTTTTCCAAATCTGGTACGCGTACGAGGCCAGGTCTACCTCGGTGTCACCATCGTCATCGAGGATGCCACTCTTTTCGGTGTAGAGGTCACACATGGCCTGGTCGTTGGTGTCGTCGTCAAAGAACGTCTCATCGGAACCGACAACTTCGGCTTGTTCTCCGAGGCGCTGGCGCACGCGCGCACGAAGACGAATCAAGCGCTCCACCCCATCGGCCGGGATGAACGAGTAGCAGAGAATTTGGTCTGATGTCTGCCCGATTCGGTCGACACGGCCGGCTCGCTGAATGAGCCGGATGATGGCCCAGGGCAAGTCGTAGTTGACGACGATGTGCGCGTCTTGAAGGTTCTGGCCCTCCGACAGCACGTCGGTCGCGATCAAGACGCGCAGCGAATCAGCAGTGGCGATGCTGTCGGACTTCTTGTTGGATTCTGGCGAGAAGCGCCATGCCAAGTTTGTCGGGTCCGCACTGTTACCGGTAGCGTCCTCGATCTGTGTCACCCCCATCGCCACCAATTGCGCCTTCAGGTACCTGGCTGTATCGGCAAACTGAGTGAAGACCAGAACCTTTTCTTTCCGATGGTGCGTCTTGATCAGCTTGGCAAGCTCAGCAAGTTTGGCATCACGGGAAGGCAGCCAATCACCGCAGTGTGTCAAAACGCCAATTAGCGCAGTGGCGTCACCTAGCAGGTCCTTGGCCAGTTCCGGCATGAACAACTGGCTCGGGAGCCACTTGAACCGCTTCTTGAACGGGCCCGAATAAGCCGCATACGCTTTGGCAGCGCGCTCGCGAAATGCCTTCTCAGTGCGAAGGCCCGTGGTGATGCTAGCTGTGACCTCGGGATCGTCCTCGACATCGTCTTCATCTGCTTCGCCAGGCATGCTGTCGTCGGGGTCCTCGTCATGCAGCCGGGTATCGAGCAACTCAGCGCCTTGTGTACCAAGGGGAATGTCGAGCCCGTTCTCTATGGCGTGCAGGACGATGAAGTTACGCAGAATGTGACGCTCGATTGAGAGAGTAAAGGCGGGCCCTGCACTTTCTAGGCGCTTGAATAGATTGGTCCGGCAAAAGCCCATCAACCGGGTACCAGCCCGGGACAGGCCATCGATGATGTTCGCTTGGGTGGGAGTGGGCGGAGACTTCGGCTTGTTGGCCACGTAGTTCGCAAGTCCATAACGCGGCAAGGCCAGTGCGTTGACAACGTCCACCACTGCGCTCGCATAAAAACGCGCGTACGGGTCGGCCGGATCTGCATCGTTGATCGCAAAGGTGAGATTCTTGGGTACGCGCTTGGGAAAGTAGGACTTTGTGCCGTCAGCGAACAGCAGGAACTTGCCGCGCTCGTCTGTTTGAGCGTAGTGCTGCATGATGAAGCCGCGCGTACGCCGGACCATGTACAGGCGCATCAAGTCGCGCCAGTCATCGGCGTCTTCGCTTTTCTCGAATGCGGCCAGAGATCTCACGGTGCATTGATGGCGGCGGACGAATTCATGTTCGCCCCCTAGCGCGCTTATCAGTTTTTCTGGTCGGATACCAATGTCAGTGTCTTCACTCAGGAAAAGGGACAACTGAGAAGAAAGATCGAGGTAGGTCTTGTTGTAGGGCGTAGCAGACAGAAGGATGCACAGGCTTTCGTTGCGCTCGATGTATTCGCGGATAACCTTGTAGCGCTTACCTTCCTTGTTGCGAAGGTTATGCGATTCATCCACCAGTACTACACGGTAGCGCCTGGTCTTTTCGGGTAACTCGGTGATTACCTTCGAGAGCGGCAGCACTTCGGCCTGCAAGCGGTAGCGGTAGACGTAGTCCTTCCACATCGCCACGAGATTCTTAGGGCACAAGATGAGCGTTTCGGTTTGGTGGTCATCCTCGAAGACCTTCGCCAGCGCCGTAGCCATCATGGATTTGCCCAGGCCGACAACATCACCAATCAGGACGCCACCACGCTTGTTCAGGTGGTGCGCCGCAATCTTGACCGCGGCAATTTGAAAGTCGAAAAGCTGATTGCCAAAAACCTTTGGGATGGTGAACTCGGACAGGCCGGCTCTGGCCTCTTGCGCCAGGTGGTAAGCGATCTTGAGATAGACGTGGTAAGGCGGCACCAATCGCTCGCCTGCCCAGCTCTCGTCGATGATGTCAGCCAGCTCTTTGGAAATATCCATGCACCAGTGGTCTGTCCATCGGTCCTCAAACCAGTCGACCAGCTTATTGCACGCGTCATGTTCGAGCACATCGACATTCAATTCGCCTTGACGCGCCAACCCCGCCACTGTGAGATTGCTGCTACCCAGAAATCCTGTCACTGGGTTGTTGGCATCTTGGCGGTGCAACAGATATAACTTCGCGTGCAGCGGGTGTCGGAGGTAAACCTTGACGATCAGCTTCTTGGCGCGAATCTGTGCAGCTAGCTGGCGCAACCCCGCTTCGTCCTCGTTCGTCGGGACGCCATAGGTCAACTGCAGCCGAAACTCTTCCGCGATATTTCTTTTCGCTCTGATCGCCGACTGGTTGTCAATACCTTCCTCCTCCCCCTCTTGTTGTTGTCGTAGCGCTAGTCGCAATTCATCCGTCGGATTGACATGCATGCCAACCAGCAATCGACAGCAATTGCCAAGACCGCCATGCCAACGATCAACGTAGTCAGAAAGGTTGCGCCAACCGCGCAGATTGAAGTAGCCGACACAGAAGTCAGCCCGCTCAGCGACCTTGAGCGAAGATTGAAGCGCAGGAAGAAGAGAAGTCTGGATGTTGTCGAAAATTCGGGGCATTTCATTTCTCCCTGATGGTTTCAGCAGTCTGGCTGTGGATCCACCTATCGATGTCCGCCTTAGAAAATCGCCAACTTCCCCCCACCTTAAAAGCCGGGATTTGCTTGGCCCCCGCCAGGCGGTGGATCGTTAGCTCGGTCACCATGAGGTAGTCGGCGACTTCCCCAATAGTCACGATGGCGTTTTCAGCTGGGCTGGATGACATGGTCTTGGCCAAGTGGGTGGTAGAAAACACCAATATGGTGCACAGCTTTTCAAGCTGTAGCTGAAAGATTGAGATATTGAGCTGTGGAAAAGGCTCACCGGATGAGCATAGGCGGGGCTTGACAGGCAGAACGATCCGGATACAAATGAGCCTGCATCAAGACAAGGCCAAACGGCCTTACGAACCCGCCCCAAGAAAAGGGTGGACGCGAAAGCACATGCTGCTCCAGCCGGAGCAACCAACCGGGAGATGCGTCGGCCCTCATGAAAGCCGTGCTGTCCACCTGGTCCATACATTCTAATACCTAGTAACGCACTGCGACCCCGAGAATCTTTAATCCCATAGGAATGAATACCCTCAAAAGTGCCCCAACTAGGACCATCCCTAAGAAGTTTATTGATAAAACTCTTCGCGAAGTCCAAACGATCTTGGTCGGTTAACGGTGAATTTTCGTCAACACACATCCGTTCTCGAACTTCGTCGTCGACAAATTTCTCCTCGAGAAGTCCTTTGGGGACCAACTCAGTGTAATTTTCACAAAGACACTCAGGATCATTCAGTTCAAGCCAAGACTCCAATTCCTCCAAATGCGGTGGCAACGGCGCCCCGTCGAGCACATGAGCCACTGCTGCATCTATGATCGGGAAAAGGTAGTCTGGAAATGGCGTGTCATCAGGCATTGGGATCTTTTAATTCGTACAAAACGATGCGGACGCAAAGCATTATTTACTCGACTAGGGCGCCAAGATCTCGCGGATGGTTTGCCAAACAGAATCGAACTGAGGACTTTCTGTCCAACCCCTGGATTTGCAGAAATCCAACGGCTTGTGTAATTCTGATGACTCGAAATCAACTTCATCTGTCGCTATAAGCTCGTCAGTTTGCAAATACTCTCCATCCGCCAACCCGATAATTTTTTTACCACCCCAGAATTCCGGAATTTCAAAATCGCCATCTTCGGAATAAAGCTGGTCTTCCGGCACAAGGTCGTAAACAGAACCGATCCACTCATAGCCAAAAGTTCCAATTCTCCAGGTGTTTTCGCTCAGCCGCTCAAGCCCAAGGTGCTCCTCCCAAGTCGACACCATCGAAGATTGCTCACGCAACGCCAATAAAATGATGCCTCCTGAGTTCTTATTTGACTCAAATTTGGCGATTTCTGGCCTGACGGTAGATTGTTTGCTCAAAGGTATGCCCCACCTAATTAGGCAGTCAGTCATAAGTGGTTAATCGTCTTTCATTCCATCGTCTTTGCGCAATTCCGAAAACTTGGAAGCCATCGTTGGGTTGCCATGTACGAGCTTTTTGATGGTGACGTCCTGCGCCTTGTCGTTGGCAATACGAAAACTCCTGACGGTGGCTTGCAGGGACTCCTTGGTTTTTTCCATGTGCTTGATGGACTTGTCGATCTCATCGATAGCGCTTTGGAAATGCCTCGACGCGAGGTCGTAGTTCTTGGCGAAGCCCGCCTTAAAGGTCTCAAGACTGGCCTCGAAATTGGTGATGTCGATGTTCTGGGCCCGCACCTGCGCCAACTCATTTTTGTAAGTCAGCGAGTTGAGCGCCGCGTTGCGCAACAGAGTGATGATCGGAATAAAGAACTGGGGGCGCACCACATACATCTTCGGGTATCGGTACGACACGTCGACGATTCCGCCGTTGTAGAGGTCGTTGTCTGGCTCCAGCAGTGACACCAGCACTGCGTATTCGCAGCCCTTCTCAGTCCGGTCCTTGTCCAGTTCCTTCAGGAAGTCTTCGTTCTTCTTCTTGGTCGCGGTCAGGTCGCTCTCGTTCTTCATCTCGAACATGATCGAGACGATCTCGGTGCCGTTCTCGTCGAGGTCGCGGAAGATGTAGTCGCCCTTGCTGCCCG
>Ga0214921_10004072_pt1 | contig 21889 bp, 17 predicted proteins | sample LL1505_MetaG_FD_177992 | JGI IMG/M metagenome (GOLD analysis project Ga0214921, IMG submission 177992) | Freshwater microbial communities from Lake Lanier, Atlanta, Georgia, United States - LL-1505 | ecosystem: Environmental > Aquatic > Freshwater > Lake | place: USA: Georgia | collected... | reverse complement strand
TAGGGAGTTAAAGCAACCTCTGCACTTGGCCTTGACTTACGATGAGGAAGTGGGTTGCATTGGTGTTCAAACTTTGATCCGAGATCTAGAAGCTGCCAACATCCGACCTGTTGGTTGTTTTGTCGGCGAGCCCACGCGCATGCAAGTAATGACCGGCCACAAAGGTATGCGCGTCACACGATGTAAATTACGTGGCTTAGAGGCTCACTCCTCAATGGCACCGGAAGCAGTGAATGCTATCGAGTATGCCTCACGGTTGATTGAAAAAATTAGGCATATTGCGCAAGGTCTTCAAACTGAAGGACCCTTTGATCCTGTTTTTAAAATCCCACACACCACCTTGCAAACAGGACTCATACAAGGAGGTTCAGCACCAAATATCGTTCCAAAAGATTGTGAGTTTGTCTTTGATTGCCGCACTTTACCGACCAGTAACTCGGATCAACTGATTAATCAAATCCAGGATTACGCAGAAAAACTCAAAGCAGAAATGCGAAAAATTTATCCTCAGTCTGATATCTCTTTCGAAACGCTTGCAAACGCCGCTCCATTAGCGACTTCAGAGGAAGCTTACATCACTTATCTGGGCACCGCGCTGACCCGCAACAATTTGCTGGGCCGTGTTTCGTTTGCCACCGATGCAGGGTGGCTACACCAAGCGGGAATATCTTGCGTCGTGGTAGGCCCCGGGGATATTGAGGTTGCGCATAAACCGAACGAGTTCATCGAAATCAGTCAAATACAAGAATGCTTAGGCTTTTTGGATCGCTTGCGGCAGCGCATGACAGAACAAATACTACTTAGCTAAAGAATTAAACCAGCGGGGTCGATATACCCCTTTGAAAGCTTCATAAAGCTCATTCAGCAATGGTGAGACCAATACATCGATCGCTTTTTAGTTATCGTCTCACGAGGATTAAGGGCATCTCCGAAGAACCCACGAACTACAACCAATTGCACAACTGATGACACGGTTTTCAATTGCCAGGCTGCTCAAATCAACAAGTTCGACTTCCGAATGTGGAGTCTAACTTTTGAGAAATTTGGTTCGAGCCCCAAATCTGGCCTCGAATTTGGGCTGTTTGAATGACGAGTTCGAACGTAAAATCTACTAAATTGCTGGAAAAATTGTAATTTACAATTTTTAGGTTATTACACGAATTATTACACGTTTATCAAAAATACACGTAAGTTATTGATTTATAAGGGATTTTGACGAGCCTGGCTTTCTGTTAATCAGAGGTTCAGTGAGCAAAACTTAGGTCAATGTGTATGCCTATTTCTCATCAGTTTTTACACGTTTTATTACACGGTCACTGGTCTGTGTTTGATCAAAATATTGAGAGTCATTTAATGCGCGAGATCACTTTGCCCTCGCCTTCTGGCAAATGCACTTAAGTTGATTGAATTTCTAATTCAACTTCGCCGCCTAGGTTGAAAGATGAACCCCACCCCTCTTTTTAATCAAGTACCACTATCTGTCTCACACACGCTGCTGTCAAAAAGCCCTAAAGATCTGAACTCATCGATTCCTTTAAAGGTGATATTTTTAGCAACTTTGACCCTATTCAAAGTAACAATCATTTCCCAAGTTACCTTCTGACTTTTATTTGACCTAAGTCAATACCTAAATCTCCTAGAGTCTAAGAATGGCCTCTATGTGCAGGACATTCAAGAAATATAGGCGCTAGGAGACACACATGAGTCACATCAGCCTGAAAACTATCAACGAGGAACATGTCACGCTATGCACTTAGAAGAATCTGTCGTCATTCCTGAAGCATTAAAAGTATTGAATGCGGATGACTGGCGATCGATAGATGCTGCATTTGCTATGAACTTAGATCCACTTTCCACCTCAAAAGCCCGTGATCCAATGTATGACCGGTTGTTCACAAAGATTACTTTGAGAACACCTGCGCCTATTGGCTTGGGACAAGGTTAACTCTTTTTATTGGACCCGCTATGACTGCCGTCGAACTTGACATGGATCGCCCTATCCAGAGCTTTACGAATACTCACTTCGGGATCATGTTTCAACTAGATAGACTGGGAGAATTACCGGCACTACTAGCTCCATTCGAACTCGCAAGAAAAATCGCTGACCAAACCATGGAGTTCTTTAAAAGAGTCATGTTTGAACATCACCAAGCCGAAGAGCTCGCACTGTTTCCTGCGGTATTACAAAGTGCGCAACCTGGAAAAGAGCGCACAAATGTTGAATCTTTGATTGAAGTATTAGAAGCCCAACACCGTGTCTTGGAGTCACTCTGGAAAAAAATTGAGCCAGATCTCAAACAAGTAGCTAAGGGAATGCCTCACAAACTAGACACCGATGCTTTAACCCAATTGGTTAACCATTACAGAGAACACGCACAAATGGAAGAATGCGAATTTCTACCTCTCGCGCAAACCATTCTTAGCAGAAACGCAAACCATATGGAAGCACTGGGCTTGTCCATCCATCTTATACATCCACCTTATTTCTCAGGGTATATCTAAATCTCTAAATGGATTCAACGCCAACTTCAGGTGCGCGTTACGCATGTAAGCCAATTCCAATTGAGCAACTCATGTCTCCTCACCCCAAACTTGAACAAACTGGGACATAGCGGGCCGAGGCTTGAACGGCTTTCGTGAAATGACCGTTCCTAAGTTCAAAAAACATAGCGCATGCTCACTTTCTCGCATCGACAAACCTTTTCTAAATGACTCAGCCTTGAGCGCCTTGCCACTTGTCAATCCGCTACCATAGCCCATGGCGTTTGCTAGCAACATGAGATTTTGAACGGCGCAGCCTGCACTCAATACTCGCTCGTTTAAGTCAATGGCAGGGTCACCCTTGGCTTCATCCACTATCAGTAACATCAACAATGGAGAGCGTAAGGCTTTGTGGCGCGCCTTAGTTAATTGTTCTTCATTAGCTCTCGGATCACGCTCTTTCAAGGCATGTACAAACAGTACTCCCAGATTTTTTCGCATGTTTTTCGGGATCAACAAAAACCGCCACGGCATGATCAGATCATGGTCGGGAGCGGCTGCTACAGCACTGAACAATTGGGTAAGCTCTTGAGCATTAGGGCCAGGCTCTGTTAAACGCTTTGGCAAGATGGTTTGACGAGAGGCAATGACTTCGCTAACAAACTGGATCTGATGCATCGATTCAAGGTCACACATAAAAGTCATGAAAATCAGTCAGTACTTTGGCTGTCATTGCAACAACGGCGATGCGTCGCTTTCTAGAACTAACCCCTTCACTTGAGCCCTGCCAACTAAACGACGCATGTATTGACCTAGAGCAGTCGCGCGTGACTGCCATTGCAAGCTAAAAGTAATTTGCGATAACAGTTGCGTAAAGTCGGGCAGATGGCCTGGATTGATCTCCAGCACATCCACGATATGGAAACCATAGCGCGAGTGCAACAGTCGTGGCCGTAAACCCCTGTTTTGGCTAAACTCATTTTGAAAGAATAACGCTTTTGCAAACTCATGCGCACAGTCTTGTGGCGTCAGCCAACCAAGATCACCACCTTGAGCACCTGAAGGACAATTTGACAGCTCTTTTGCCAATTGGGCAAACCGCTCAAGCGTGACAGTTTTGTTTGACAACTCTAGCAAGATAATTTCTGCTCGGTGGGCAAGTGCCTGCACGTTCACGCCGGGAGTCACCGCAAACAAAATATGTCGTACCCAAATCGCCTGCCCTACCTTGTACTGGGAGTGATGTGTGTCGTAATAACGTTTGGCCTCTTCTAAGGTGGGCTCAGGGCTAAAAACCTCAGACTCCAGCATGCCGTTGATGACATCTTGTTGTTCTGGAGTCAGGTTGGGCGCCTGCAAGTCTTCAACACGCGACAAAAGCCCAAGCTTAACGGCTTCTTGGCGCAGCAATTCGGTAAATGCTCGCTCTCGCAGACTCTCGAAGTCTAAAGACTCATCTTCCTTCTGCAGAAAAATACCGTTGATCTTTGCCAGACCCATTGATGTTTGGTTATGACAACTGCATTCTCTGCTGCCACAACCATCAGTGGCAACGGGGTGGTTATCTTTCGAGATGTTCATAGTCAAGTCATTTCTATGTATAGAAGGGTTTTTCAAATTCTCAACGGCGACTCAAGGGAACTCGCGCCACCATACCCACACGCCGACTGCGCACCAACTGGTAAGGCCGCGTCAAATAAGCTAAAGTCCCAAAGCCACTCCAAATATGGACCAAGCGGGTGAATGGAAAAATGAAAAAGATACTCATTCCCAAAAACATATGCGTTTTAAATATCCAACTGGCTTCGTTCAAAAGTTCAACCGCATCGCCGCGAAAGGTCAATATTCTCTGCGCCCATTCAGCAAGTTTGAGCATCATGCTGCCATCCAGGTGCTGTGCAGACAAAGGAATCGTCGCTAAACCCAGTACAAATTGAATCCACAACATAACTAACAGAATAATGTCGCTGGTCTTGCTGTTGACGCGAATGCGGAGATCGAATAAACGGCGATGTAAGAGCATCGAAACGCCCACAAAACCAAACACACCAAAAATTCCACCAGAGATCATGGCAACTATTTGTTTGTCTCCAGCAGTCATAAAGTGTTCGTAAACAAAGTGAGGCGTGAGCATACCGACACTATGTCCACCTAACAAAAATAACACGCCTACATGAAAGAGATTGCTACCCCAACGGAGTTGCGCTCCTCGTAACAGCTGAGATGAGTCGCTCTTCCATGTGTACTGATCACGGTCGAATCGGATCAAGCTACCTAGCAAAAAAACACTTAACGCAATGTAGGGATAAATTCCAAAAATGAAATGGTCAAAATAACTCATGCAATAACTCCCCGAGTTTGGGTTGAAGTTTTTCTGACAAAGTTTATGGGCTGCGGCTCGCTGGGACGTGCCTGTCCGCGTGTACTGCAACCATCAAAGGCCTCGGGTTCGCTCCAGCTCTCGTCGAGCGACTGCTCTACCGCTAGGGTGACCGCTTGCGCTTTGTGGCCAGTCAAATCAAGCAGGGCCGCAATCACCATGGCATAGGGACTTTCACGTTTAAGCAAAGCACTAAAGATCGCATTCAGGATATGGGCCATTTCACCCAGGAAGTCTTTGGCTACTTCTGGAGTTTGAGTCGATGCAAACTCCAACACCACACACAAATGATCTGGCAATTCATCGGGGGATAGGAATAAACCGGACTGCTCATAGGTCTTCGTCAAATCAATCATGGCTGGACCTCGGTCGCGCGAGTCACCATGCACATGCTCGAACAAGTGCAGGCAAGTCGCACGCCCTCGATCAAATGTCTCCACATAGCGCGCTTCAGCATCCATTGGGTCTAGATTTAGCAAATACGTGACCAAGGTTTTTAGTTCGTTACAGCGCGCTTGACTAAGAGCTGTCTCATTTTCAAGCGCAGTCAACAACATCGCAAGTTGTTGACGCACTTCGGTATCGGGGTAGGACAACAACCGAGACAATGCACGCAGGGAATTACGTATAGGTTTCATGACATGTTCACTTCAGACAACGGGTTGAATAGGAATCGTACGACGCTTATCGCCACCAAATAAACTAGCTTCGGACTGTCCATTTGAGCAACCATTGCCAAATGAAAATCCGCATCCTCCCCTCAGATCAAAGGTGTTCTCGGCGTATTCACGGTGTGAACTTGGAATCACAAAACGATCTTCATAGTTAGCAATCGCCATAACGTGGTACATCTCCTCGACTTGGGCAACAGTCAAACCGGTTTGCTCCAAGACTGCATGGTTTTCTACACCATCGACATGTCTACCGCGCTGAAAAGCGCGCATCGCCAGCATCCGCTCCAAGGCGCGCGTCACAGGTGCAATATCGCCTGCAGTCAATAAATTTGCCAAGTACTGAACTGGTATACGCATTTGCGTTACATCTGGCAACTCCCCGTTCATGCCCATATGCCCAGCGTTAACCGCCGCAGTGATGGGCGAGAGTGGAGGAACATACCAAACCATAGGTAAGGTTCGGTATTCGGGATGCAGCGGTAGCGCCACCTTCCAGTCAATGGCCATTTTGTAAACCGGACTGTTGCGGGCACCTTCCAACCACGATTCAGGAATGCTATCTGCGCGGGCCTGTTCGATAACCTTTGGATCATGGGGGTTGAGAAAGATATCGAGTTGAGCTTGATAAAGGTCCTTCTCGTTTTCTGTACTGGCCGCTTCGGCAATACGGTCCGCGTCGTACAAGACCACACCCAAGTAGCGAATGCGGCCCACACAGGTCTCTGAGCACACCGTGGGTTGACCCGCCTCAATGCGAGGAAAGCAAAAAATACACTTTTCAGCTTTACCGCTTTCCCAGTTGTAGTAAATTTTCTTGTAAGGACAACCACTCACGCACATACGCCAACCACGGCACTTATCCTGATCAATCAGCACAATACCATCGTCCTCGCGCTTATAAATTGAACCAGAGGGACACGACGCCACACAAGCAGGATTCAAACAGTGCTCGCACAAGCGTGGCAGATACATCATGAAGGTGTTTTCAAACTGCCCCACCATGTCTTTTTGCACTTGATCAAAATTAGCGAGGTTCATATCTTTGCTACGTTTGCTGAACTCCCCGCCTAAAATTTCTTCCCAGTTTGGGCCCCATTCAATTTTCTGCATCCTCTGGCCAGTTATCAAACTGCGAGGACGTGCAGTGGGTGTCGCTCTGGACTCCGGCGCTCCTTGCAAGTGCTCATAATCGTAGGTAAAGGGTTCGTAGTAGTCGTCAATCTGCGGCATATTGGGGTTTGCAAACAACCGCATCAGCAGTTTCCATTTGCCTCCCTGCTTAGGTTCGATCGAACCGTCTGCCTTTCGCGTCCAGCCTCCATTCCATTTAAATTGGTTCTCCCATTCTTTGGGATAACCAATACCAGGTTTAGTTTCAACGTTGTTAAACCAGGCGTATTCCACACCAGGGCGGCTAGTCCAAACGTTTTTGCAAGTCACCGAACAGGTGTGACAACCGATGCATTTGTCCAGATTTAGCACCATGGCAATTTGTGCGCGAATTTTCATTTATTTCTCCTTCAAGCTTGCATGTTTGCAGGTGCTTCGCCATCGAGCCAGTCAATTTTTCTCATCTTGCGCACCACTACAAATTCATCGCGGTTGGTACCGATGGTTCCGTAGTAATTAAATCCGTAGCTGAACTGCGCATACCCCCCAATCATGTGAGTCGGCTTGATCACGATTCGCGTGACAGAGTTATGGATACCACCTCGAATACCCGTGATCTCTGAGCCTGGTGTGTTGATAGTTTTTTCCTGCGCGTGGTACATCATCACCATGCCGGGATTGACCCGCTGGCTTACTACTGCACGAGCAGCAATGGCTCCATTGGTGTTGAATAACTCAACCCAATCGTTGTCCACAATGCCCGCACTGCGTGCATCGTCTTCACTCAGCCAAATGACCGGCCCACCTCGGTTAAGGGTCAACATATGCAGGTTGTCGCTGTAGGTACTATGGATACCCCACTTCTGGTGTGGAGTGATGAAATTGAGTGAAATTTCTTTATTTCCGTTAGGGCGATGATCGATCATCTCGTCGATCGTCTTGAGGTCAACCGGTGGACGATAAGTTGTCATGCCTTCGCCAAATGCAAGCATCCAAGGATGATCCAAATAGAACTGCTGCCGACCCGTCAAAGTGCGCCATGGAATGTACTCATGCACATTGGTATACCCAGCGTTGTAAGACACCTTTTCACTTTCAAGTCCCGACCAGGTGGGTGAGCTGATGATCTTGCGTGGTTGGGCTTGGATGTCGCGGAACCGAATTTTTTCGTCTTCGCGATGTAGTGCCAAATGGGTGTGGTCTCGTCCTGTGATTTTGCCTAGCGCCTCCCAAGCTTTGACAGCAACGTGACCATTGGTTTCAGGGGCAAGTTGCAGTACCACCTCACAGGCATCGATGTCTGTATTTATGTTTGGCATGCCGTGTGTCGCACCTTCGGCAACCACCCTGCCATTCAGCGCTGCAAGTTGGTGAACTTCATCAGTTGTATTCCAACCAATCCCTTTGCCACCGTTACCAATTTTTTCCATCAGCGGTCCCAAAGCAGTGAATCGTTTGAAGGTGTTTGGATAATCACGTTCAACCACTGTAATCTGAGGCGCAGTGACACCCGGAATTAATTCACACTCCCCTTTTTTCCACTCCTGCACATCAAAAGCTTGGGCCAATTCTGCTGGCGTGTCATGCATAAGTGGTGTGAGCATCAACTCTTGTTCCACTCCTAAGTGACCAACGCAGACTTCGCTAAAGGCTTTGGCTAAGCCTTTGTATATTTCCCAATCGCTTTTGCTTTGCCAGGCTGGATCAACGGCTGTTGATAAGGGATGAATAAAGGGGTGCATGTCACTTGTATTGAGGTCGTTCTTCTCGTACCAAGTGGCAGTTGGTAGCACGATATCTGAATACAGACAGGTGGTGCTCATCCGAAAGTCGAGCGTCACCAGCAAGTCCAACTTACCTTCGGGGGCTTTGTCATGCCATTGAACCTCGTTGGGTTTAGCATCTTCAGCACCTAGATCTTTACCTTGCACGCCATGCGAGGTACCCAATAGGTGCTTGAGAAAATATTCGTGTCCTTTACCTGAAGAGCCAAGAATATTAGAACGCCAGACAAACATATTGCGTGGCCAGTTCAGTGGATGGTCAGGATCTTCGCAACTCATTTTTAGGGTGCCATCTTTCAAAGAATTGACCGCATAGTCTTTCGGCGGTAGTCCGAGGGCTAGCGCCTCTTTAACTACTTGCATAGGGTTGGTTTGCAACTGTGGTGCACTGGGTAACCAACCCATCCGCTCTGCGCGTACGTTGTAATCAATCATGCTTCCGCCAAACTTAGCCTTGTCCGCCAAGGGAGAAAGAATTTCTTCTACACCTAATCGTTCATAACGCCACTGATCGGTGTGTGCGTAGAAGAAACTGGTGCTATTCATCTGACGAGGTGGGCGAACCCAATCCAATGCAAAAGCCAACGCTGTCCAGCCTGTTTGAGGACGCAATTTCTCCTGCCCCACGTAATGCGCCCATCCACCCCCACTTTGGCCAATACAGCCGCACATCATCAACATATTAATGATGCCGCGGTAATTCATGTCGCTGTGGTACCAGTGGTTCATAGCCGCACCAATGATGACCATGGACTTGCCATGGGTCTTGTCTGCGTTGTCAGCAAATTGACGAGCCACAGCAATCACTTGATCGCGTTTGACACCAGTGATTTTTTCTTGCCACGCAGGGGTGTAGGGGGTATCGTCGTCATAACTGGTAGAAGTTACTTCACCCGCTAAGCCTCTGGAAACACCATAGTTGGCAGCGGTTAAATCAAACACGGTGGCAACCAACGCATACCGTTCTTCACCAGCTTTGCCCAATTTGATGCGACGAACCGGAACTTTTCGCACCAGCACATCATCCACTGCGCTGGCTTGCTTGTTCGCACTGAAACTGGGAGTATCAATACCACCAAAGTAGGGGAATGCCACCTCACCTACTTCGTAGTCACGACCCTCATCGTCCATCAAGCTCAGCTTGAGCTTAACGTCTTTGTCTCCTCGCGCCTCTTTGTTTTCTAGGTTCCACTTGCCTTTATCACTGCGTCCTTCAGCACCCCATCTAAATCCGATGGAACCGTTGGGCAAGACAACTCGATCGTTCTGATCAAAGGCCACTGTTTTCCACTCTGGGTTGTTGTCTTGTCCGAGCTTCCCATTGAAATCAATAGCCTTAAGGTAACGCCCCGGCACCATGACTTTTCGGCCATCCGCCAGCGTACGTTCTTCGAGTTGTACCAGATTGGGCATGTCGGTGTAGCGGCGGACATATTCATCAAAGTAAGCGCTACGCTTGTCAAAGTAAAACTCCTTGAGAATCACATGACCCATAGCCATTGCAATAGCGGCATCTGTGCCTTGCTTAGGATGCATCCACAAGTCCGCCAATTTGCTGATCTCAGCGTAATCAGGTGTTATGGCAACCGTCTTAGCGCCTTTGTAACGTACCTCAGTGAAAAAGTGTGCATCTGGTGTGCGCGTCTGGGGTACGTTAGAACCCCAAGCAATTATGTAGGTAGAGTTGTACCAATCTGCTGATTCAGGCACGTCAGTTTGCTCTCCCCAGACCTGCGGACTGGATGGTGGTAAATCACAGTACCAATCGTAAAAACTCATAGATACTCCGCCGATCAACGAGAGATAGCGACTGCCTGCGGCGTAGCTGACCATGGACATGGCCGGAATAGGTGAAAAACCAATGATCCTGTCTGCACCATATTCCTTGACCGTGTAGACGTTGGCGCTGGCGATGATCTGATTGACTTCATCCCACGTGCTGCGCACAAAGCCACCTAGGCCCCTTTGCAATTGCCACTCCAAGCGCGCAGTGGGGTTTTGCACGATGCTGGCCCAAGCTTCTACAGGACTCTTTGCAACTGCCAATGCGGCACGCCAGTGCTTGAGCAAACGCGCACGGATCATGGGGTACTTAACACGGTTGGAACTATAAAGATACCAAGAGTAAGAGGCTCCCCGAGCGCAGCCTCGTGGCTCGTGGTTGGGAAGGTCGGCCCTTGTACGTGGGTAATCAGTTTGTTGGGTTTCCCAAGTGACGATGCCCCCTTTGACATAAATTTTCCACGAGCAAGATCCTGTGCAATTGACACCATGGGTGCTGCGCACAATTTTGTCGTGCGCCCAGCGATCACGGTAAGCATCCTCCCAAGTGCGATCTTCTCCAATAGTCACGCCATGACCACCTGAAAAAGGCTCTTTAGGATTTGAAAAGTAATTCAATCGATCTAAAAAATGACTCATTTTTTCTCCAATTCAGCAGGTCAATCAAAACCCAAAATCAAATAGCTCAAGGGTTTCTGATATCAACGCCTGGACGCAGATAAAACCACCAATTCAGCACCAGACAAAACGCATAAAAAACCGAAAATCCGTACATGGCAACCTCTGGTGTGCCCATCTTTATCTGTTGACCAATCACTACAGGGGCGATGAAGGCGCCATAAGCGGCTATCGCTGAGGTCCAACCCAATACTGGTCCAGCCTGTTGCCGATCAAAGATGACAGCGATAGTGCGAAAAGTGGATCCATTGCCAATGCCACTGGCGGTGAACAGCAACACAAACAACAACATAAAAGGCTGAAAATACTGTTCTGGCGTAGCCGATTGATAGGCCAACCACATCACGTAACCGACGCAGGCAGACGCCACCACCATAACCGTCGAGATAACTTGGGTGACGATAGATCCCCCTGTTTTGTCAGATAACCAACCCCCGATAGGGCGAACTAATGCGCCAACGAAGGGGCCAATCCAAGCGAATGTCAAAGCTGAAGGTGCATTAGGATTTTTTAAAGTGTGTTGAAGCACACCGTTGGCATCGGGAAGATGGCTGATACCGAAGATCACTGTTATCGAAAGCGGTAAGGCCATTGAAAATCCAATGAAGCTCCCAAAAGTAACGATATACAGCAGAGTCATCGCCCAAGTGTGTTTGTTTTTAAAAATTGAAAACTGCGCGTCGATGTTGTCTTTCATCGTGCCAAAGGCCGTGAGCTTCATCACCATCAGAGTGCTCACGATGATCAGCGGCATGGCTACCCACATATTGAGAACACCTAGGCCACTGGGTGCAGGCAGGTACAAGTACAGGCCCACACCAGCGGGCACAAAAGACAAGCTATAAAGCCAAATGATTTTGAAAAATGCCGAGACTGTGCCACCCATATTGGGTGATACGGTGGTCAGGTTGTTCATGCCAAAAAAGCAAAGTACCGACAAAGGGACCAGTGACAAAACCCAAGCAAAACCAGCGTTTTGCACCCAAGTGGGTGTACCCGCTGCAATCTTGCCAAAAATCCAACCACTGTCTTTGACTAGTGCCATGGATTCACCGCCCAGACCTCCAAATAAACTCACGGTCATGACCAAGGGAATAACGATCTGCATGGTTGTCACACCAAAATTTCCCAAGCCAGCATTCAGCCCCAACGCGGTACCTTGCAAACGTTTTGGAAAAAAAGTACCAATGTTGGACATGGAGCTCGCGAAGTTCCCGCCACCAACGCCAGACCACAAGGCCATAAGTTGAAAAATCCACAATGGCCATTCGGGATGTTGCAATACCACACCAGTACCCAGGGCAGGCGCGAGCAACATAAAGGTGGTCAGAAATATCGTATTGCGTCCACCCGAAAGACGGATCAAAAAAGAGGCAGGAATGCGCATGGTGGCCCCGGCTAAGCCGGCAATTGCCGTCAGACTGAAAAGTTCAACCTGACTAAATGGAAAACCTAGGTTGAGCATTTGAACTGTGATGATTCCCCACATACCCCAAACTGCGAATCCACAAAGTAGCGCAGGCACAGAAATCCATAGATTGCGGTAAGCAATACGTTTACCCTTGCTCTCCCAAAATTGCTCGTCTTCTGGTCGCCAATCGGTGATGTCAGCGCCCTGTTCGGCCTTGATGTGTTGGCTTGTGTCCATGTCAATCCTTGAATAATGGAGGCTTAGATCTAACCAGGAAGAATCTCTGGATGCGCCCGACCCATAATGTTTGTATTGCGAACTTCCGTCCAATACATCCAGATAAGTGATACCCAGACCACGCCATACATCAACATGAATGCGCTACTACGAATTCCTGTCAGATCCACCATGGCGCCAAACATAATAGGAAGCACAAATCCACCCAAACCACCTGCTAGGCCAACAACCCCGCTAATGGCCCCAATGTTGTGTGGATACTCATCCGCGATGTACTTAAAAACACTGGCTTTGCCAAATGCAAAAGCAATTCCCAAAATAAACATTAATAAAGTGAATGTGTAGACACTCAGACCCAATACAAAAGTCTGAGGTCCGGTCACTGTAGAAATCGTGAATTCAGTTTGTGGATAAGACAGCAAAAACAAGCAAATCCAACTCACCCAAAGTACTGACCAGGTGACCTGGTGTGCACCGTATTTGTCACTGAGGATTCCTCCAAAGGCACGAAGTACACCTCCAGGTAAGGAAAAACATGCTGCCAGCATTGCTGCGACACGAATATCTAAACCATATTCGCCGATGTAATACTGGACCATCCATAAAGCCAGCGCAACATAACCACCAAAGACAATGCTGTAATACTGACAGTACCTCAGCACAGTAGGGTCATTCAGAGTTTTAAGCTGATCTTTGAATGACACGCGATGTGTCTCAAGATGAGATGAATCGCTATAACTAAAAAACCAAAATAACACTACTGCCACAGCCATAATCGCTGCGTAGACCTGTGGGACCGTATTCCATCCAAAAGCTACCAAAATCACTGGTGCCACAAACTTGTTAACCGCTGAACCTGAATTACCTGCGCCGTAAACACCCATAGCCATGCCTTGTTGCTTTTTGGGAAACCAGCGTGCCACATAAGGAGTTCCTACTGAAAACGAACCTCCAGCTAATCCGACAAACAGACCTATCACCAGAAACTGCCAATAGGTGGTGGCATAAGACATCAACCAAATAGCAGGAATAGTGACAACCATGAGCAAAGCCATCACAATCCGGCCGCCGTAACGATCGGTCCAGATACCCAATGGAACGCGAACTAATGAACCCGTCAGTACAGGCATTGCCATTAACAAACCAAATTGGGTAGCGTTAAGGTCCAGCATTTTTTTAATTGGTATACCAATTACGCCAAACATCATCCACACCATAAAGCAAACAGTAAATGCCAAAGTACTTGCGATCAACACGGACCACGCCTTACGTTGCTGAATCAATTCACTGGCCACGGGTAACCTCCAAACTCTTGCATCGAGTGTGGTGGTTAGGATGAGAATTGGATATACAACTAAAGATCAGTTTTTATAAAGCAAAAGGAGGATGAAGCACTCGGCCTTCATCCTCCTTAGGTAGCACGGAACCGAGTGGGCCTTAACTCATCGAATGGGTTACGGCAAACACTGCGATTTGGACACGGGAATTCAGATCTAACTTCTTGAAGATATGTTGAATGTGTATCTTGACAGTGGTCTCTGCAATATCAAGCTTGCGGGCTATTTGTTTATTACTAAGACTCTGAGCAATCAATAAAAAAATATCTTTTTCACGTGGTGAAAGTTTATCAAGCAAGAGCTTTGCAGTTGATTGAATAGAGTTACCCATAAGCCCAGATTCGGGGTGCGAATCGATAGGATGACGCAGCGTAGAGACCAATTTGTTCAGCATAGTCGGACTAATGACCGATTGACCTTCATGCACCTTAACCAACGCGTCACACAACTGGTCTGACTCAGATGTTTTAAGCAAATACCCATCGGCGCCACTTTGCAGAGCATTTGATAAATCATCCTCATCTTCACTCACTGTGAGCATCAAAATACGCAATTTTGAACAAGCGGCCTTGAGAGCGACTATCGCATCTACCCCTTTGACTCCAGGTAAATGGTTGTCCAGTAACAAGAGATCAGGCTGCACTTTATCCAGTAGACGTAAGGCTTCACCAATATCGCCCGCTTCACCCACGATATCAAAGCGATCATCTTGCGATAGCAAAGCAATCAGCCCTCTACGAAACAAGGGATGGTCATCGACCACAAATAGTTGAATGGCTGGAATCAACTGCATCATGAAAAAACAACTGATGGCAATTCTCTTGTCCGTAAAGTTGGCGATATAGGAACTAAAAGCGTCACGGTGGTCCCCTGGCCTACTAAAGAGGTAATGTCTACCGTAGCACCAATTTGATTGGCACGCTCTTGCATAATTTTTAACCCAATATTGATCTCACTTCGATTATTGTGACTATCAAATCCGACACCATCATCGCGCACCAAAAAACGCCATGGATCGCCTTTGTGAATTTCAATCACGACCGAATTCGCATTTGCGTGCTTACGAATATTAGACAAAGCCTCTTGCAAAACATGCAGCACGTGAATCTGAACGTCTTGAGGCAGAGGTAATCCTTCACCAGTTGCTTGGCGTTTAACATGAAGACCTGTTTGGTGTTGGAATTTTTGTAAGGTTTCTTGCACCGCACGCTCGATGTCATCTGCCTGTGTACGGGTTCGGAAATGCAACAACAGTTCTCGAACATCCGCAATACTCTCCTTCAAACCGCTATCTAGCTCATTCAATGCTAGATCGGTACTTTTGCTATTTTGTTTGGTAATCGCAGATCGCAGCAACTGAACCTGAATCTTGAGAAATGCCAAAGACTGCGCAATGGAGTCATGTAACTCTCGGGCAAGCAACGATCGCTCTCCAGCAATGGCAGCCTCGCGATCAAGCACCACTGCACGCATGCCTTCGACTGCAGTGGCCAAGTGGCTGGCCAAGGTATCCATCAACTCAACCTCCTCAGCGGCTAAATTGATCTGACTTTTATAGAACAAATCAATCTCACCCAACACCTTGTTCTGCATTCGAACAGGAACAGAAATAAGACTTTCATAACCAATGCGGGCACAGTGCTGCAGAGGCGCGATATCGCTGTTCATGATGGGTATCACCCGAGTACGAGCATCCAATTTAGGGTTACCACAGGCACATGCACCGGCCATCAGACAATTTTCTTCATCTTTCATGATTTGCGGAAATTCATCAGAAGCCAACAACAAAAATTTGGAGGCATCCTCACCCGACCAACGCAAAGCAATGGCGTCAGCTTTCATTAACTTGCGCACACGTTGGGAAAAACCTTGGGTTAACTCGCTGAGCTCGTTAGCTTGGGCTAAAAATACGCTTACACCATAGAGTCCTTCAAGGCGTTCTTTTTGTGCAGCGATACGCCGAGTTTTAGTTGCTACCTGAGCTTCGAGATTGCCATACAACGATTGCAATGTGGCTGCCATACGATTGAATCCGGATGCAACTTGCCCAAATTCATCATTGGATGCTACATCGACACGAACTGAAAACTGTGCAGATTCCAACTTGAGCAAGCCATTCCGCAGATTGCTTAAAGGATTGATGACATACAAATATCCTGTGTAAAGCATGACAACGGCTCCCCCGATCGCAAGAGCCATCATGACAAATTGAAATAAGTTAAGCAGCGCTGTCAAATTAGCCATTTGAGCTTCAATTGACAATACGAATCGGTCAACTGCATTAACGAATTCGACGGAGTACTCAACCAATTGATGGTGAGGCCATGAAGGTTGTATGGTGAAATGAATTTTTTGTTCATGCCACAAACGTTCAACTTCTGTGTAACGATTGATCGCTTCCTTATCCCATGGAACAAACAAAGGCCTAGAGGCATCGCCATTTTTCAATAGCAACATACTGCGATCGAATTCTTGAGTTAGGGCATTGATTTCTGTTTCAGCTAAATTAGCCTGCACCGCACTGGTCAAACGCCAAGTTTGCATTCGCATGCGTCCAGCTTCGTTCAATGCAGCTGCACCTCCGCCAAGTTTCCACGTAACCCACAAAGTGAGTCCGATAGAGATCAAGGCAACCACCAGCAATCCAGTACCCGTTCGGATAAGTTTGTCGGACAATGAGGCGGTGTTCTTCATGGAGGTTCTGTCAAGAGTGTTTTTTATTTTTTAAACTTTGCCGCAGGTAACTTAATTACCTTGTGTTGCACTATAGACCCACCCATTAAATCTGCCAGAGTAATCTTATCTAGTTGTTCGTAAAACGCATTTAATGCATTACTCATGACACTCCTCAAACGGCAACTTGGCATGAGCGCACAGGAACTTGATGATTGATCAAAACACTCCACTAACAAAAAATCAGTTTCAGTTTCGCGCACAACATCACCAATTCTGATCTCATAAGGTGGTAGACCTAGTCGGATACCTCCACCTCGGCCGCGCGTGGTCTGCAAATACCCGGCACCCGCTAATGTCATCACAATTTTGGTCAAGTGACTTTTAGAGATGTCATGTTGATCTGCGATTTCTTGAATAGTTGCCCCCATTTGTCGAGATTCGTACTGCGCACAGTACATCAGCACTCGAAGACTGTAGTCGGTCCATTGAGTCAATCGCATAGTTCATAAGGCCTAGTTCTTGAGGAGTATGCATAAACATGCATTATGTTTGCATGTTTATGCATAATAGATTCATTATCAATGAATATTTAGGAATTTCCATGTCTCAGAAAACTATAAAGCACATCGCCAGTTCAAACCAAAGTCTTGGAACCATAGCAGTTAAGAATCCAGGGGCAACAGCCATCTTCCGTAAATTAAAGTTAGATTTTTGTTGTGGAGGGCATCAAACTTTAGAAAGCGCTTGCTTAGAAAAGGGTTTAAATGCAAGTAAGGTAATCGAAGAAATTCATATGCTCGATCAAAAAGACTTGTTGCCAATAGAACCAACAGCACCCGATCTAATTAAACACATTCTTAATAGGTACCATGAAGAACATCGAAAACAGCTCCCTGAATTAATTCGAATGGCACGAAGAGTTGAAGCAGTTCACCGTGAAAATCCGCAAGCTCCTAAAGGACTAGCAGAGCATCTTCAAAAGATGAAAGAGGAACTCTTTGCGCACATGGATAAAGAAGAGAAAATTCTTTTCCCGATGTTAAAAGCAGGTAGAAACTCAATGGTCGCTCAGCCGATTGACATGATGCGACTGGAACATGTCAACCATGGAATACAGATTGAGAAATTAAGTAATTTAACGTCAAACCACCAACCTCCTAAGGGAGCATGTAATACATGGCAAGCACTCTATGTTGGAACTGCTCGATTTGTAGATGACTTGATAGAACATATCCATACAGAGAATAATCTCCTTTTCCCTCAGTTTGAATCTCATTTGAGTCAAAGTCATTAAGAAGTCTAAACTTTTATAGACCCACCTTAAATGAATACTGAAACTTTGTATTGGCTAAACCAGACTAAAGCTGCTGGCCTAAAGCCACTGAAAATCAAAGGCCAAACGTTATTACCAATAGTTCAAGGAGGAATGGGTGTTGGTGTTTCAGCTTCAGGACTTTCCTCGGCAGTTGCCAAGTTAGGAGGAATGGGAACAATTTCTTCCGTAGACTTACGTCGCCGACATCCAGATTTGATGCAGCGCACTGGTCATTTAAATAAAGAATCCGATGCTCGAGAACAAATTGATACTGCAAACTATGAAGCACTAGACCGAGAAATTAAAACTGCCAAATCAAATTCTAATGGTCAAGGCTGGATTGCTGTAAATATCATGAAGGCGCTTAGTGCATACGAAGGATATATAAAGCAGGCAATAAAAAGTGGTGCAAATGCCTTGGTTGTTGGTGCAGGTTTACCCCTTGATCTTCCTGAATTAACTAAAGATCATGCTGATATTGCATTGATCCCGATTCTTTCAGATGCAAGGGGTGTTCAACTTCTTGTTCGCAAATGGGAAAGGAAAGGTCGATTGCCAGATGCAATAATTATTGAAAATCCAAGGCTCGCTGGCGGCCATTTAGGTGCGGCAAAGGTATCAGATCTAAACGATCCGCGGTTTGAATTCGATGTGGCAATACCGCAAATTCTTGATTTTTTTAAAGCCTCAGGTTTTAAAGATGAAATACCGCTGATCGCAGCTGGTGGAATTAACAGCCACTCAGAAATTCTTCGTCTTCAAAATCTCGGAGCAAGCGGTGTCCAACTAGGTACGGCCTTCGCAGTCACTCAAGAGTGCGATGCATCATTGGTCTTTAAGAAAATATTAGCTCAAGCGAAACCACAGGATATCGTTGAATTTGTCAGTGTTGCAGGACTTCCTGCAAGAGCTGTTCGAACGCCATGGCTAGAGAAGTACTTGCGTATATTGCCCATACTCCAAGATAGAGCGCATCAAAAAGCTAAATGTAATATGTCTTTTGATTGTCTACAACATTGCGGGTTGCGAGATGGTGATTCAAATATAGGTCAGTTCTGTATCGACCAGCAGCTGAGTCATGCTCTGGATGGTGACTTAAAACGAGGCCTATTTTTTAGAGGAGCTGGAGAACTTCCGTTTGCCCAGAAAATTAAAAAGGTTGAAGATTTAATAAGGTTTTTACTAACCCCTGTATTAACAAACAATGTCATTCACTCAGTTTAGTTCTTATGTATTTAATTCAAACTACTTGAACTGAAATAACAGTGAAAAAACGAGATACAACATACCTGCTGCTTAACCTAGTGTCTCATTTTAATTTTTAATTCTTCTTTTTTATATTTATCATCCGCAAGCTCCGATGTGCCCGCATTGAGTACAAAACTCGCATCCGTCTTTCTTAATGACTGCGTGTGCTCCACATTCGTGGCATTTTTTACCAACCATGACATGGGTTGTAGGTTGGCTTAGCAGAGGGTCGTCAAGTGGTGCATTTGGATTTTCAATAATTAGATTGCGGCTATCGATTATTTTTTGAATAGCATAGGCTATCGCTGCGACTTCTGAGTCATGCCACATAGGCACTTGGGTACCATCTTCTTTGAGGTAAGTTCCAAGTCGCACAGGACCTCGATCCCATATGACTTTTCGCATATCACTCAATGCACGGTCTAAAAATCCACCGCGTGCGGCTAATGACAATAGCCGCATACTAGATGTGACCCATTGTTGCGATTCACCACTTTGACCAACTGGCATAAAAAACTCAATAGCGCGGTCTACTTTTTGGGAACCATCTGCACAAGGCACTTGCATGAAGGAGACTAGTAGATATAAGGTTTTGGGACCTTCAGAAGTCCAATAATCAATCTTCTCTGCAACTGCAGGTAATGCACCTTTAGGGCGACTCTCTATCACCGTACGCATAGGATTAGCTTGCACAACTGTAGCTTTGGACGATGCATCTACCGGTTTTGGTCCTGCCTGCAATACAGCACCCAATATGCTGTTGGGACGATATGTTGCAATCCCTTTGAGGCCTACATCCCAGGCTTGCTGATACAGGCCTTTGAAATCCTCGTAAACAAAGTCTTCTGGAATATTTACAGTTTTTGAGATAGCTGTATCCACAAAGGGTTGTACGCTTTGCATCATCTGTATATGCGCAGAAGCAGTCATCTCTAGTGCTGAAACAAAGTAGTCTGGAAGCTTATTGACATCTCCACCAAGAGAACGGTAACAGCGCCATGCGTGATCTTCAACAGCATATTCAACAGTTTGACCATCAGCCATCCGTTTTTTTCGGCGATAAACCCAAGAAAAAGCAGGCTCAATGCCGTTCGACGTATTGTCTGCAAACGCTAAGCTTACCGTGCCAGTGGGAGCGATAGACAAGAGATGGCTGTTACGAATGCCATGCAAACGAATATCCGCTTGCAAAGCTTCTGGAAGTCGACTGGCAAAGTTACCGCTCTTCAAATAGGCCTCAGCATTGAACTTCGGAAATGCGCCCTTCTCTACTGCCAGCTTTACTGATGCTGCATACGCCGCATCTCGCATACAAATAGCAATTCGTTCCGCCATGGAGCGACCTTGTTCGCAGTCGTAGCGAATCCCAAGCATTACCAATGTGTCCCCTAAGCCTGTAAACCCTACACCGATACGACGCTTAGCCGCCGCTTCCTCTCGTTGTTGTGGCAACGGCCAAAAAGTAACATCCAACACGTTATCTAATGCACGCACTTGAATGCTGACAGCACGCTCAAAGGCTTCGAAGTCAAAGCTAGCAGGCGCATCAAAACCAAATGGATGCCTGACAAAGCGCGGCAAGATGACAGGGCCTAGATTGCAACAACCGTAGGGTGGAAGAGGTTGCTCACCACAAGGATTAGTCGTTTCAATAGTCTCGCAGTAAGCAAGGTTGTTGTCTGCATTGATGTGATCTAAAAATAATATGCCAGGCTCTGCAAAGTCATAGGCTGACTGCATTACTTTGTCCCACAGCACTTTGGCAGGTAAAGTTTTATAGACCCATAAACCGTCTTCTCGCTGAAATGCACCTTCAGCTATAAATTCAGCAGAAGGCTCTGCTCTATGCATCAATTGCCAATCAGCGCCGATTTTTAAAGCTTCCATAAAGGAATCAGAAACCCCAACCGAGACATTGAAGTTATTCCAACGTCCTGGTGTACGTTTTGCACCTATGAACTCCAAAACATCAGGATGGTCTATTCGCAAAACACCCATCTGTGCTCCACGTCTTGCCCCGGCACTTTCTACGGTAGAACACGAATGGTCGAACACATTGATGTAACTACAGGGACCGGATGCAATGGAGGCTGTTCCCCGTACGCCTGCACCTCGAGGCCGTATCCTTGAAAAGTCATAGCCTACGCCACCACCGCGCCGCATAGTTTCTGCCGCCTCTCGCAGGGCCTCGTAAATACCCGGAATGCCTTGCGCGTCAAAACCTTGAATGCAGTCCCCTACAGGCTGTACAAAGCAATTGATCAAAGTAGCTTGGATATTGGTGCCAGCAGCACTCATGATGCGTCCGGCACCTATCGCACCAGACTCTAAATTCTCGTAAAAGATTTTTTCATATTGCTGCCGCAACTCAGGACGTTCAGCAGAGGCGAATGCTTTGGCTACACGTCTAAATATATCTTTTTCCGTTGTTTCGCCTGCTTTTAAATATTTTTCTGCCAATACATCTTGGCTTATCTCCTGTGGTTGATTCAACCACTCAATAACTTGATTCATTCTTGTTCCTCTTTATCGAATACGTAGCTCTTTTTGCATTTGATCTGGCGTTGTGAAATAGGCAGCCGTTGAGCCTTTTTGGTCATGGGCTTTTGCAAATTCATGTCTAGCAACAGTTCTTAAATGCACCTCATCAGGTCCGTCCATCAAATGCATGGCGCGTCCCCATGTCCAAAAATATGCCAAAGGCGTGTCAGGTGACAAACCCATCGCACCAAATATTTGCATGGCACGATCTACTACGCTAGTTTGTAGCCGTGCT
>Ga0214921_10004070_pt1 | contig 21893 bp, 26 predicted proteins | sample LL1505_MetaG_FD_177992 | JGI IMG/M metagenome (GOLD analysis project Ga0214921, IMG submission 177992) | Freshwater microbial communities from Lake Lanier, Atlanta, Georgia, United States - LL-1505 | ecosystem: Environmental > Aquatic > Freshwater > Lake | place: USA: Georgia | collected... | reverse complement strand
TAATAGTGGCACTTAATCCAGTATCAATATAAGTAGTTCCTGAAGTGCCAACAGAAGTTGAAGTTGAGCCAGTAACCACTTGCAACACAGAACCAGTAGGTAATGCGGCTTTAGGAATAGACTGACCGCTTGAGCCTGTGGTTAAAACAGTTCCCGATACGGCTGGTAAGGTCAATACAGTAGAGCCAGCAACGGCTGGTTCTTGTAATGTAACGCTACCTGAAGTTGAGCCTTGTAAGACAATAGACATATTGATTCCTTATAAAACAACCCAGCGCTGACCGCTAGGTACGGTTACAGTTACACCACTTGCTATGGTGATTGGCCCAACACTTAATCCATTCTTGCTAGATGTCAGCGTATAGTTTGAGCTAATCGTTAGCGAGTTCTCAAAGATAACTCCACCAGCTTGGGCGCCACCGACACCGCCCCAGGCGCCATTGACATAACCCTCGAATGAGTTGACAGAAGTGTTATATCTAAAGTACCCATTGGCTGGTGAGCCATCTCTTTCACCAGTTGTGCCAGATGGAATAATTGCTGATCCAGTAGTTGCTGTGTAGCCAACTGCCAATAAGTTTGTTCTTGCACCACTAGCGGTTGATGAACCAGTACCGCCATCGGCTACGGCTAGATCGGTAATGCCAGAGATTGATCCACCAGTTATTGACACATTGCTTGATGCTTGAGTAGCAATAGTTCCAAGACCAAGGTTGGTACGAGCTGTCGTTGTATTGGTTAAATCAGAAAGGTTGTTTGCTTTAGCAAGATAGTCTGTGCCGGATACATAGGCTGCTACCCAAGCAGACCCTGTGTATACCTTCATGGTTCCTGATACTGAATTGAAGTACAGAGATCCAGCGACTAGAGCGTTGCCGTCATTGTCTAATGTTGGATCGCTAGTCTTGCTACCAAGATATCTGTCATCAAAGTTATCGTATGCTGCTAGTGTTGCATCACGAGCTGCCTCGGCTGCGGTCTGTGCGTTACCAGCTGCGGTAGCGGAGTTGGCTGCGTTGGTTGCGTTAGTCGATGCATTCTGAATAGCAACAATGTTTGTAGCGTTTGTGTTAACTGCTGCAATGTTTGTGGCTACTGTAGACACGTTAGCATTGTTAGTTGCAACAGTAGATACAGCTGCGTTGATTCCAGCGACTGTAGTTACATTAGCTGATATTCCAGCGACTGTAGTCACATTTCCAGAAACACCAGCAACTGTCGTGATATTTGCATTATTGCCAGCAACTGTATTGATGTTGCTTGAGTTACCAGCAACCGATGTGACGTTAGCACTAATCCCGGCTACTGTGGTTACGTTACTCGATATCCCAGCAACTGTATTAATGTTTGCGTTATTGCCAGCAACTGTGTTAACGCTTGCTATATTTGTAGCGACAGTATTAATATTGGCTGACTGAGCCGCTACTGTGGTTACAGCGCCAATGCTTGGGCCAGCCTCTGGGTTACCAGTTGTTGAATTAAAGGCTAGGACTGTACCAGCACGAGTTGCCTTAGCTGGCAAGGTCATGTTGATGTCTGTAGGATCTACTACTGGAGCCTTGAGGCCACGCTCTGCGGTCTCGGCTACTTGCTGTGCGTAGATGGTCTGTGAGTCTAGGTCAGTATTAAGGGTGCTGGCGAACAAGTCACCGCCTGTCGTATAGTCGCTAGTGCGCTGAATTGCTCTTGCGCCAACAATCGTAATATTGCCTGTGCCAGCAGTTACTAGGGTAATTGATCCTGTGCCGTTAGCATTAATGGTTACGCTATAATCTGTGGTCAGAGTCAGCAATGTACTGCCCCGATATACAGCGATATCGGTATTAGCAAGAATTTCAAACGTAAACGAGTATGGCCCTACACCGGTATTGGCATAGACCACTCTTCGTGCTACGTTAGATATCGCATAATCAGCCATAATATTTCCCTAATCTAGTTGATTTTTTCATAAAAGTCTATTGCGTTACTTTGGCACACCATAAATCGGTAGCTTTGCCTCAGCCTCTTGCGCCCTAATGGATATCGCTGGGAAACGCTCAAGCAAGTCTTCTTTTGCTAAGTTAACAAATTCTCTGTATACCTCTCTAATAGTCTCTTGTTTCTCATTCTTTCCAAGAGCATTAAAGCCAGGCATATTGGCTGTTTCAACAATGGCCTTTTGCACATTGTTATCGCCAATCTTTACTTTGCCAATTCGGCTTAACCAGTATTGGTATTCCTCTGGTGTAATCTTTACCTTAACATCGCCAACATCAATGATACGTTTTGGCTTTTGAATTGGAAGACCCAAAGAAATAATTATCTTGTCAGATGTTCTTTGCTTGCTTTCTTGATACCTAATACCAGATAGAGAGGATAAGCCTGGATTAGATGGATCAGCCCTATACTCTAGTTCGCCAAACATATCATACCTTTCTGGCAAATCTTCAGAAAGTCCTGGGGTCTTGGATCTGTATTTGTTTATGGCTTGATGGGCAGCCTTGGTTATCATGTCTTCGTTTGGATCAGCTGCTACATCTCTTGCTGTTGGATCTACAATCCTTGCAACCGCACCTCTAGCCGAACTGAATATACCAGCCGGAGAACCCTCTATTGCATAGGTTGCGCCACCAGATAAGATGGCCTCTATGGCCGCCTTAAACGATGCTTTTGGATTTTCTACAGTTGATGAGAACGCACCAGTTACAGAACTTAAAGCTGTTAACCAAGGTTGCTGACCAACGTAATTGTAAAGGCCCCATACAGCACCAAGCACAACTTGTGCTACTAGGTCTTGGTCATCCTCGTACCTTGCATACTCAACCGCATCAGCCACCATAGCCAATGAACCAGCTATGGGATCTAAGCCTCTAAATGGAACGTATAGTTTTCCATCCTGTCCAATTGATGGATCCATACGCATCTTACCGAGGAAAGCAACAAACTCCTGATCCCACTCGCCATCAGAAAACACAAACGAGTATGGCCTCCACCCGCTCGCCAAGTAAACCGATCTTAGGTTTTGGTTGGCTGGGCCACCGCCAGTTATCCTACCATCAGCGACATAAGACCCGGCTCCTATCATAATTCCAGAACCCATAGCCCACTTAGCCATAGCAAGCTCACGAGTTGCGCCACCAGCGGCCATGTCTTTTCGCCATTGGCTTGATAGTGGGGCAATCATGCTGTTTTGCATTGATTCGCTAGTAGCCCAAATTGGGGTCTTGACGAATGGCAAATTAATTCTGCCAATCAAACTTTCTTGAGCTAACTCTTGTATTGCTTTTGATGCGCCAGTTAACTTTCTGCTAAATGTCAACATATGACTAAAATCTGTGGCTGCCTCATCAATTGCTTTTGGTGTGTTTACAAAGATATCGCTCATGGCTTTTAGGCCAATCTCTTCTATCTCGTCACTAGATTTCCCATCCAGCCTTGCTTGACGCTTGGCTTGCTCGGATGCCCTATAGGCTTGCGTGTAAAGTTCGGCTCTATAACCAAGAAACTTAGTTACCTCATCCATTGCCATAATTGGTCTGTTGCCTAGCAATGATACAAACGTTGCGTATGCATTTATGCCTTTATAGTAGGTTTCGTCTTCTATTCCTAATGGATCAGTAACAAACTTTTTAAAGTAACCGGATGGCGGCCCATAGTCTTTGGCGTTAAACTTACCAGACTGCACCTCAAATTTAACACCAGCATCACTAAGTACGTCTTGACCCTCACGCATTTCTCTAGTGGTTCCTGTTTTTAATGCAACCCAGCCAAGACGTAATGCATCTCTCCAGGTGTGAGTTACTGCGGCTAGTGCAGATGCAGCCTCGCCTATCTCAACCTCTGCCTGTAATCCAAACCCACGCTTAATCGATCCAGCTATTCCAGCTAACTGCCTAGTCGCTAATGTGCTGGCCATGAATGTTACGCTTGAACTTAAGTTAACAAGGTGTGTGCCTGTTGCGGAGAGCAATCCATTTTTGTATGTTAAATCCCACAGATCACGCAAAAGTCCAACCTTAGATACTTTGTTTAAGAGACCCTCTTTTGATGATGTCTCAAGCAAGTTATCCATTGCGCCCATCAAATCCCTTAATCCTTTATCAACATTCGGGTCAGCAAGCAACCTCTTCATTTCATCAGAATCTGGAGCTGGTATAACAATGTTGCCGGATGCGGTTGTTTGTGCAGCTTTAGTTCTAATAGATATGCCAGACTCTAGGATTGCGCTTTGTAAATTTAAACGATAAAGCAGCTCGGCCTTTAACTCTTGGTTGTTAGGATCAAGAGCAGACTTCTGCATTGTTTCGTAAAACTGAGAGACGTTATTGTGCGCTGCAAACCTAAACCGCATATAGTCAATAGGCAAGTCACCATACAGAGATTTAAGGTCTTCCATCTCCCGAACAAACGATGTGCCAAAGCCACGCTCTACGGCTAACTTTTGCAACTGCTCAAAGGTGGTTCTTTCTACCTCAATGCCGGATGCTCTGTTGATTGCATCTACTACCCGCTTTAGGTCATCTGGTCCATCAATGCGGTTAAGGTTTTGTAATAGCTCTGGTGGCACACCCTCAGTCTTAGCAAGGGGCAAAGCCTCCTCAAACTTTTGGATTGATATGGGTTGCTCTATGCCCTTAGCTTTGGGTACTTTTAATGGTACATCTGTGGTAGCTGGCTTAATTATTTCTGGCGGGACAACCTCGTCTACCGCATTCTTGCCCTTATTAGCCAATCCCTTTGTCTCTTTGCTAAACATCTTAGCAATGTTTTCAAAGGGGGTAAACTTGCCAGCGACTTGAATAGACTGTGATTCGTCAATATCGCTTGGCTCAAAATCAAGAGGCTGGATATCCTGTAAATTGATTCCAGCGCCCTCATTGGGCATTTCAACAACTGGTTTAGGTTGTACATCACCCTGACCAGATAGTTCGTCTAACCGCTCGTTTAATGGCTTAATGGACATCATTGTTCTCCAATGGCCATACCGCCAGGTTGGCCTGTTACGCTAGTTGTATTTCCTTTGGCAGCTCTGCCTCGTTTTCCGCTCCCCATGTCTCCGGCATTCCCTCCGGGTACGCTAGTCCCAGATAGTTTTCCCTGGTCAGCGGTAGGCTGAATTTCTTGAGCAGCTCCAGAACGTAGTCCACTTCTTTCCCACTCTGGGGGGTTGATTCCATTTGCTGATTTGAATACTTCATCTCTTGCCTCCGTTTGAGATATCTGTCCTTTTCTATATTTTAACCAAATACTATCAATTAATTCAGAATTTTTTGCATTTTTAAATGTGTCTGGGAATAAGCCTCTTACCGCCTCCCATGTAATGGACTGCATTTCTCTTGGCAATACACCACGCTCTTGGGCAGCTCTGCGGTAGGCCTCGGCATACAGGCCATAAGTACCTTGTACCCCAGTTACGGAGCTATTTTTTGGCCCAACCTGACCAAGCACATTTGAGCCAAAATTATGAGCTACCTCTGTAGAGGCTCCAGACAAAGGTCTAAGCAAGCCAGCGGCAACGGCATGAGTATCAATGGTTACATATCCAGCCGGATTAGTTGGGTCATAAATATTGTTGTAGAAATTGCGAACCTTATGCATTGTGCCAAGGTTATTGCTAATGTTCTCTAATGTTGGGTTTTCAAAAATGTTAATTGCTTTACCAATCTCGTTTAAAGAACCCCAACCAGTTTTGTATGGCACACCCTTGTCAGTCAACCTAACTCCAGCAAACGTGCCTTCTGGATTTACGATCTGATGTTCACGAGGATTATATGTTTGGTCATAGGTACGCAACCACATAGCCTTTAATCCTGGATCATCTAGCTCTGCTAATGTTTTCCCACGAATTGCATCAACCATTGGTGCGTATTGTGGCTTAGACCAAATTATCTTAGCCATATCATCCATTGAGCTATCCCATTTAAAGGATTGCTTATTGGTCATTGTGTCTAAAACACGCTCGCCCAAAGATACGTTCATAAACCAATCTTTTTGTGGAGACAGTACAGCTAATACACCAGAAATTGCATTGTCATTGGCCCCATATTTTCCTGTCCAATCATCCACAATATTACGAGCGCCATCGTACCAGAGCTTGCTGCGTTGACGAGTTTGCTCTGGAACCTTGTCATACAAATACAAAAGGTTATCTTTTACTTCCGTAATGAAATCTTCTGCGCGTTTTTCTGGGTTTCTTGCTTTAGAGGCAAAATTAGGATATTTCTGAACTAAGCCCATATTGTGTTTAAATGCCTCTGGATCTTTTTTAATTGCATTAAAGTCAACAATTAAATTAGATGCCAATGGATCTTCTGCTGCCTTAACTGCTGTTGGCAGTCGAGTGCTTACAACATTTGCTCTTGGTGCTACTGGTGCAATATCAGTAATTCCGCCAATAGAACGCATATAGCCCTCTGCCATTTCAGCAGCTTTTGGTGCTACGGCTTGACCAGCTTTAACAACTCCTTTGCCACCAGCCTTTGCAGCTGCTCCAGCAATTGGCGCAATATTTAAAAGCTCTAGCGCTGGATCAGGTTTAATCCTAGTTGTGCCAGAGATAAAGCCACCAGCCCCCTCAACAGGATAAAAGCCTAGAGCCATATCCTCTAATACTTTGCCAGATTCTCCAACAGTTAAATCTTTGAGAGATATCCTTCCCAATACTGGTATATCAATACCAACTTTATCAAGCTGTACACCAGCCTTGGTTAGCAATTCACCAATATATCCCAATGCCTCCTGGGCTTTATTTTGTGGGATTGGCCTAGCTACACCAAGCTCTGGTTGAACGTCTGTCCTAACTTGCTGTGGCTTAAATCCAGACACAGTAACTTGACCAGTAGTCTCGGCAGTAGGGGCTGAGGCCAACATAGTATCTTGAGGTTGTTCTTCCTCAACATCTGGATACATATTGTTTAAATATGCATCAACGTAGGTTTGTTCAAATTTAGTGTATGCCATTATTGTTTTCGCAACTCAGTTTGTAAACCAATTAAATAGTTGTACTGACTCTCATCAATAATCTTTCTTGTACGCAAATCATCTAGGCTTGTGTTTTCATCAATTACAAAACCTTTTTCAACTTTGTTCTTTGTAACCAACGAATCAACAACTCCAGAAATTTTATTTCTTGCTGATTCTTTTTGTTTGTTTTTCTTGTCATCGTTGTCATATCTTTGTATGGCAGCATCAGCAACGGCAAGTGGATCAAATGAGCCAGTATCTAATATCTGCGCTCTTTTAGCTTCGTTATAGTATTCTGTTAATTTTGCTTCTTTAGCAAAAGCATGAGCATTGGCTGCGTTTTTACCAACACTAACATCTGGCAATCCAGCGTTTCTGCGGATAATGGTGGCTGCCTTGCCCTCATCTTTTTCAGTTCTGTCTATCAGTTGTTTAGATAGGTCTGCAAGTTGTCTTCCGCTTATTCCAGCTCTAGCAGCCTGTTTACGCAAATCATTTAAATCAGTAATAACACCAGTTTTTACTTGTAGGCTTATATTTGAAAAAACAGCAGAATCAGCATCTGCCGATGGATTTAAGAATCTTTCCATTTGATCTATTGACAACACTTTTGACCTTGCTATTTTTAATCCAATATCACGTTTTTTTATTGCACTAGTAGCTGGATTGTGATATTCAATCAATAGATCGTTTACCATTTCTTCGTTTTGCAACTTTTCGATATCTCTAGCAGCTGCTAGTGATGACCTTCTATCTGTCATTACTTTAAGAACAGTAGCGCCCAGCTTATCTTTGTCTAGAGTTTTGTATACCTCGCTAAGATTGCCAACATTGCCAGACTGAATTCTTGCTAAAGTTTCTGCTGGATTTTTAGAAGACTCTAATAAATGCTCAACAATATTAATATATATTTTATTGTCTAATTCATCCATTTTTGCTTTTACAAATTCTGGTCTTGTGCTTCTTCCAATTAAAGCTGTTGCATTTCTTTTTTCTACATTAATTCTTTCTAAAAGCATTTTTGGGTCTTCTTCTGCTCTTATGGTATCTTTAATAATTGTTGAATATGAATTAAGAGATTGCTCTGCAATTCTTTCGTTTTCCATTCCAACAAGTTTTAAATATTGTTCCGTTGCTTTTTTGTAAACAGATTGCCCAGCAGTTGTTATTGACGTACTAAATTTCATTGCCTCATCTGCATCAATAGATGCTAGAACTTTACGATAGCTACCATTGCTCGTAGTTATGGCTTTAATTTCTGTTTGTATTTTATTAAAATCAAATGCACCAGAATCAATAGCTGCACTTACTGCATCTAAGTTTTGTCTAGCTTTTGCTTCAAAATCAATGCGAACTTGTTGTGCTTGAATTTTTCTAGCTGCATCGCCAAAGTATGTGCCAGGCTTTGCAAACAATTCAGATGGGCTTTGTCCTTGTTCTTGTGCTTTTAATACTTGCTCCATTGTTGGTGCGTTTTCTACACCATATTGAGCGCCCTCTCTTTGTGCTTTTTCGGCAGCCTCTTTAAATGCAAACCCAGCCAACCGATCCAAAGCAGAATTAATGCCTTGAGTCATGGCTACAGACTCTTTGAGATTAGCAAAGTCTAGACGTGGAATATCTGCTGGCAAATAGCCAGTTGGTTGGTAGCGTGGAAGTTCAGCCATGATTGTTTAATCTCTCCAAGTTAAGCTGCCTTCACTACCGCCAGCTCCACCAAAACCACCACCGCCGCTTGGTGCGCCGCCAAGTTTGCTTCCCATAAATGCGGCTTGACCTAACTTGCCAGCAGCCTCAAAATAGCCAGCCTGTTCAGCAATTTGTCCAGCGCTTTCATACAGAGTTGCTTGTATAAGGCCACTACGTTTTGTCATATCTGCATTTTGCAAAGCAAACGCAAACTCTTTGCCACCCTTAGTATTGTTGATGGACTGTATCAACCCGGCAGATCCTTCAAAGCCTTGTGTGCCACCAGCAAAACCACGAGCCACTACTGCTGCATTGGCTTGGTTAGTACGTCTAAGGATCTCGTTAGCTTGTAGCTCATACTGCACAGCTCTGCGGTCAGATTCAACCTCTGCCTGTTTAGCTTGCATCTGATACATTTTGTTGCGGTCTTGTCCAGCCTTTATGGATCCGGCTGCGCTAACTGCTAATAATGCTATGGCTGCTACTTCCATATTATGTTCCTTGGTGTGTTGCTACTTTGTACTCTAAACCGAGCAAGGTCATTTTTAATGGCACGTCTTGCTCAATAGTAATCTTGCCTTCTGTCGTATAACCCAATATGCCATGCAATGTTTTTGTGCCTGTATATTCGTCAACTGCCTCATCAAGAATATCGCCAAACGCTCTGAATGGTACTTGGATTGTATTAATCTTTAGGTGTTGGGTGTTGGCAACCAATGCGTTAACCTCAACAATTCTCTTCTTAAATCCAATGCGTGTACCTGTCTGTAGCTTTAGGTCAACTGGCATGGTTACAGCTCGTACTGTAATTGGTAAACCAACCTCGTATTTTGTTGCTGAAGAGCGTGGGAATGTGACTGTGCCACCGCCCGGTACTGTTTGATTAGCTTGTACAGATCCGTCAAGAATGACGTTAACTGTCTCTGTAGCTACATGGCTCATTGAAACGGATGCAGCAGCTCCACCAGTTTTAGATGAGTCTGTTAATAAATCATTGTCAAAAGCCTCAACGTAATATTGAAATGTGCCGTTTACATTGCGTTTTACAACTGTATAGATGGTTGAGATATCTACACCAACATCAACAAACGAACCATCAACTGTTACGAACTCTGATGGGGCAATAACATTCTGGGCGCGCAATAACGAGAATACGGCCATTGTGCCGTCATCGCCATTGGTAATTAGCAATAGGTCGTTTTCATCAGTAGCCACAGACCTACGCAAAGCAATACGAGTTGGGTTACGCAAGAGATGGCCAGCAAGTAACGATATCTTTTGCGTGACGTATGTAAGTTGCGTATCAGTATAAGCAAACTCATTTAATGACTTCCCTTGTCTTTGTACAAATAAAGTTCCAGACTCCAACTGCTGAATGCGGATACCTTCTTTAATACCATTACGGCTCGCTGTTTTAACAAAAAAATTCGTTGGAGTAATTGGGTCAAGACCATTTTGCGGAACATAGAACTCACCGCCTGTGGTAAACACTTGCAAGTCTCGGCCAGAGATAATGTCAACAATAGCGTTAAACGTATTCGTATCTAGCGTTGCCTCTACCGCATCATCATCCAAACCTTCTGTTGGGTCAAAGTCAAAAAACAATCCAACTTTAGAACCCCATACTGTAGATGGGCGCGACTTCGATCCACCAAAATATAGACGGCCTTCATGGAACGTTACCGAGCGTGGCCAACCCTTACTGCTTGACCATACGTCTTCATAGCCAGACTCGTATTCCCATGAACCATTAGCAATTGCAGATGTGTTAAAAAATGGAAACTCAGTAATTGCATCAACTGACGTGCCAGATGTGTATTTAACAATCTTGGCTCTGCCTTGTGGGGTTGCGTTGACATATTGACCAACGCTGCCAGCAGTAAACACGCTAGACGATGCTGTTAATGTAACCTTACCCGATACAGCAGATGGTGTTAACGTACCGGCTGGATTAGAAAAAGAAGCGGTGAAAGCATACTTCGGAATAGAATCAAAGGTAATAGCAGAAGCAGTCCAGGTAGCATCAGTACCTCCTCTTACAATTTTTACTGGGTTGATATCTGGATGAACCACAATCAATGTATCGGCCGACTGAGTCCAAACGATATTTGTTAAACGTGCGCCAGTTAAGCCAACTGACGATGTGTTGAGATATGGGTTACCAGAGCCATTAATGTTTGTAATAAGAGTCTTGTTTTTGAACACATACATCCGATTATGCGTAAAGCAAAGCATATAGGAATCCGATGTGCTGAACTCAAACTCAACTAAACGTGTACCGTTAGCAGCAGAATCTGTACTTGTATTTGGCAATGCAGCAATATACTTTGTGCCGGGTCTACGTCTAATGCCACCTTGTGGCTGACAGACTACATTGGTAGCCTCTTCTAATGCATTTTGATACGCAGTCAAATCAACCCTTGCGCGGAGCAATGGGTCTAATTCTCCAGTAGAAAAGTTTGTCTGAATGGAGACAAAGCGAGCCATTAATACCTCACAGCAATAAGTGAGAAATCATTAATCGCATTGGTTGGCTGACCTTGGCCATCAATATTCATGGCTTGTCTAAAGTACCCGCCCCTACCGTTTTCAGCTGGTGACCCAATAGCAACAGACTGCCAATATTGGCTTTTCTCTGTCTGATCTGTAATGGGCAAAGCAAGATGCCAGGTCATCATATATTTGAGCAACTGCACAAAATAACTGGGCATATCGTATTCGGGTACTGCATATTGATAGTCAATATAAACTTGCTCATAGTCAGTCAATAATTTGCTGCCCATGATTCTGTATTCTTTGCGTGGCGGTATGCCAACAGCATTTGTGTCATATACGGCTCTAGGAGCGCCTAAACGGTCTCCAGGCAATTGATATTCATATCGGTACTCATTGGTAGGAGTTGTTACCAATCGAGCAATAGAGGTCTTTTTAAAGCTAAATGACCAAGGGTAAAGCATGAGGGCTTGATTGCGAATATCCGCATATAAGCGGTCTGCAATAGATGCCTCATCGGTTCCTTCGTTAAATGAGGAGATAGGCTTTGCGCCTAACATTACGCAAGCATCAGAACAAATTGATAATGCGGTATCGCCAGCTGCCATTTAAATCTCCAATGTAAGAATGGGCTATCGCCAGTTTTGCCAGCAATAGCCCACCTTGATACTAAATACTGTTAGTCAGTATTGGTTGCACTTACAGTTGTGCCATCAGCAATATCAACTACACCAGCAGCACTATTAGCACGAACATAAGTCAGCACTAAAGATGGGGTTGTGGTGTCGTAAACAAAAATGATGTCACCAATTTTAACCATTGACGAGATTGCATTGAAATACCCAGAGGTATTTACAGTTGCTTGCGTGTCAGCGGTTTTATACAAATACATCGATGGAGCATTACCAGCCTTCGATGCACATACGGTTACTAAACCATCAGCAGAATATGCCATTTCAGTCTCTCCTTAAATTATGCTTCGCGAGCGGTGATTTGGACAATACCTTCAGCATCGATGGTAATTGCACCAGCGGAGAAAATGCTGTTCACGAGGAACGAGGTCTTCTCAGGGATGTAATTAATTTCGGTGCGTGGGGCAATACCTTCTGCATAGCCTAGTGCATCTTTGTGGAATGCAAAGCAAGTACGGTCATTGGAGCCGTCAATTGCTAAACCACCTTCAGAACGGTCACCGAGGATGTGGAAAGTAAAGCCTAAGAACGTATTGATTTCGCCAGCAACAAGTGCTTTAACAGTATTGAAGTCAGAGCTGGTTACTGCTGTCTCAGACAACAAGGATGCCAAACCATTTGCGTGGAGGATAATGTGACGGCCCTCTGGAGGAACGTTGTTTTTATCCAACAACTTCTTGGCTTCGCGTAACTTTGCTACGTTCATGTTGGTGTTAGCACCACCAACGCTATTAGCAACAGTCAATGAAGTGCTAGAAGTAGACAATGCATCAAGGATCAGCTGGTCTTGACGGCGGCCGATAGCATTGGACAAAACTTGTACCAACTCTTGGCGCTCATCAAAATTGACTTTAGCTTGAGAAAAGATATCGCTGTATTCAGCAGCGTTCCAGTCTTGCAATGTGCAAGTTACGTTGCTAAATGCTACGTTTAATGGGGTTACGTCAGATTGTGCAATGCGGGGAGTTGCAACACCCTTGCCAACCTTTGGGAACTTAACAGTAGAACCTTCAACTCCTTTACGCTGACGAACAGCACCTACCAGCATAGCCTTGCCCTGGAAAGCCTGTTTTACCTCAGCATCAAATAGAGTTACAAAGGCATTAGATAATGAAATGCTCATGTATTTCTCCTAAAAAGGTAAAAAAATAAAATAGGTTTTTGCTTTGGTGTGCCTGTTGCCAGGGCCTATGCTTGCTAATTACGTTAGCCAATCGTCAGATTCATCTGCATCAAGGGCCAATAAATTGGTATGCCTTAAATGAGTTTCTAGCAGAAGTGTAGAAAAAATACAACATCTAGTTGCATATTTTTAATTTTTACTAAATGTTGATGAAAAAACCCCCGGCAAACTGCACCGGGGGGAGGGTCACTCTCGTGAGGAGATTCCTTATTTTAGCCGAAATTCTGAGCAAACATTCGCTCAACTTTGGCTCTGTAGGCTGGATCTGTCTTGTACTTAGGATCGCCAACCATCTGGTACAACTCATCTTTCGATGGTGCACCTTCAATGGGTACTGACTCGGTTGGGATGCGAGAGCCTTCATAAGTCTCACGCAATTTCATCAAAGCCTTTAAGCCCTTGGCTGTACCGCCCATGTACTTAAACTCTTCAAAGTCATCTTTACCCCAAACCCCTTTGTTTACAAGGCCTCTAGCCCAATCAGTCATTCCTTTAATAATGACATCTGCGTTAGGGCCAAGAGCTGCCTTTTCTTCGGCAATTGACCGGGTAACAGTTTCTACCTTCTCTGCACTCATGCCAACAACCTTGCCAACCAAACTATCTAAGGCGAGTTGCGATATCCCATTTTCCTTAGCCCAATCCATAACATGGCTGCGAATTGGATCGTTTTCTGGAATTGCACCAAATGCGGATGTGTCGTACTTACCATCTGCTGGGGCTTTGTGTTTGCCTTGCGATATCTGCTTACGCAAGTCCATCCACGATTTTGCTATGCCCTCAAGATCGGGCGCGGCATCGTCTTTCTTCCAAAAATTCTCAGGCCACCAATCAGGCCGGTCTAGCGGAGTATCGTCTTCTTCCTCTGCTAGATGAGATATCTGTGATGCTTCTGGGTTTTGCTGCTCTGTACCTTGGCTGTCCTCAGTTGTTACTGAGTCCAGTAAGCCACCTTCTTCTGTGGGCTGGACTGCTTCGGTAGTTTCCATTTTTACATTTTCCTCGCTTTATGAATCCTTGCTTCAAGATCCCGAATCACGCTGTTTTGTCCTTCTCGGTAAAAAGCATAACTAGGATCAGCACCAGGCAAGGCAACTGGCTGCTCTAACAAAGTGGTTCTTAGCCACTTCATTAGTTTTTCGCCATCCTCTGAGCTGAAAACTCGGAGGCATAATTTGTTTAAGTCTTCTACTGATTGGTCAACATCACGAATATCTGTAACGATGCTTTCTAAGCCAGCCCATCCATCAATATTCATTCATTAGCCTCCAGCCATCTTTAGCATTTCTGGTACAGCCTCTGGATTCTGCTCGGCAACTTGTGCGGCCTGTTGGGCAATCTGCTTGAGGTTGTATTCTCGCTCAACTGCATCATTACGCAACTTGGTTGGGATGCCTAATTTTTCAGCAATGTAGTCTGTAATCTCGCCCATCTTAGGAGTTGCCTGACCCTCTGGGCCAAAGCCTTGAGCCATTTGCACGAACTGCATGACGTTGGTTACATCCTCCATGTTCTGAGCCATAGCCAATGGGGCAACTGGTGCTACTTTAACTTCTAGGCCGTTGACGCGCAATGGCATATCAATGATGCCGCGGTCATCCATTACTTGCAGAATTTTTGCTACTAGAGGAATCATGGTCTCATTAATCAATCGGCCAAATGCAGATCCGAGGTTCTGGCTCAGTTCTTTCATGCGTTCTACGACTTCTGTTGCGGAGCGAGCGGACATATTATCCGGAGGCAAACTCTCATCCAACAGCATACGCTTGATGTTTTGGACTAAGTCATTAATGATTAATTGAGATACGTTGAAATCCCCAGAGCGTGGTAGAGGTTTTAATGATTCGCCTTGTGGGCCACCATTACGAGCTACTGGGATAATTGCTCCGGGGATAATTTTGACAGTTGCTGGATTAAGGACTCCATCATCAGCAGCTGTATATACACCAGATATGGCTAAAGATGCATTTTTCAATACCAACTCTTTAACCTTGTTTAATGTCTTGATGTCAGGCAATGCGGTAATCAATGGGCCTCTGCCATATATTTCACCAGCAACCTTCATATAACGGCTTACCACCCAAGGGCTCGTCTTTAATCTGCGATAGACCAACTCTTGCTTAGACTCTTTGTGGATAACGTGATAGCAATAGTCACCACGCTTTGGATCAAATACTGTAGCCTCAATCAACTCAAAGTCTTCTGTTGGCTTGTTGTCTATCTTGGTCTGTAGATCTGCTGGAATATTGGCATCTTTCCATTGCTGGATAATTGCCTCACCTTTTATGCGCATACGTCTGTATACATTGTCTACCTGACCATTAGCGCCCTCTTCAAATGCAACCAAGAACTGTGGCACAGGAATGAAGTTGATTGGAGATGTGTCATCACCAGGCTGAACCATCATTACCGCAGTACCGACTGCAAGGTCAAGCAAGAACTCGCCCATTGCAATATCAAAGTTAGACTGCTTGAGAGTTGCAAACATTTTGTCTGCATAGATATCAAGAGCTGCTGAGGCTTCTGCCTTGCGGTCTTCTGGAATATCTGGGCCAGTCTCTAATCTGCACCACTTTCGCTGTGGTGGAAAAATACCCGATTGCAAACGATTAGCAAAGCGCTGAGTTGAATTAATAGCGGTTGCATCAAACACGCGGTTCATCTTCTTAGCACCGCCAACCTTACCATCATAATAACCGTCATAAAGATTACGCTGTGGCAGAGCAAACTCGTATGCCTCATCGTATAGGTCTCTAAAATCCTCTTTCTTACGCAGCGCAATATCGTGGCGCTTGAGGATGTCTTCGGGTTTTAATCTCATCATTTCAGCCATATCAATCCTTTTTGTGTCTATTTGCAAAGTTACGAGCCGCTTCTTTGCTACCGAATCCCCACGCTTGCAATGCTTTCTTTAAGCGAGTTGGTCTGCCTTTCTCATCTACTAAAGGCCCAGCCATCCCGCCAAAGCGAGCAGCAAAAGATACCCTTCTTGGGTTTGTTCCAGCCTTAACTGGGGCTTGTAGGTTGCCACCTTCTTTGCGCTCAAAGTATTTGCGCCCAGCCTCATTAAGGCCACCCTTTGGGTTTTGATATTTTTTTAATGTCATTCGTACCACTCAATCATTACATGAGCCATATGTGCTTGACCGCTTCTGTTTGTTAGTCGAAACAAATATGTTGTTAATGGAGAAAGAACATATTGAAATGAAAATGCAGCAGATCCTGTTGCTTGACCACCAGAACCGCCAGAAAGAAATTCTCCAGTTAAAGGTGTTCCAGTAGCAGTAACTGTTGGATTAATTAATATTGCACTTGCGCTTGTGTTTGCAGATGGTCTATATCGATTAATTGCTGTAAACGATGTGCCGCCAGTTACAGTTGCGTTTTCATAAATAATAAACTCCGCATCACCGCCACACTTAACGTCAAATACTAGGTGCGGAGTCTTGCCTGTAGCCCAAGCAACAGCAATACTGATTGATGCATCATTGGCTAATTTATTTGCGCTATCGTTTAAAAAATATGCGTAAAATGCTCTGCCCTCATGCAAGCGAACATGATTAACATCAGCCATAACAAGCGGCTTCTCTGATCCAGCAACAAGCTGGTTACCATCCTTATCAATATACGTTGGTGTAACAAATATTGATTTGGTGTTATCAGACTCCCGCTGGACAGTAATAGCCATTAATCTTCTTCGCTATCAAGTTCAGATGCTTTATACAAATCTTCATCGTTTGGCTTAGAGCGGCCAGCCTTTTGAGCAAGCATCTTAGCCACTTTCTTTTGGAATGGTGTCAACTCCATAGGCTTTTTATGTTCTTCGCCTATGCCTTTATGGTCTTCACCAAACTCAAACGATAGTTCTACTTTCATTTTTTAGCCGCTCTCATGTTGTCTACAAGATTTGGATATGGTCTGCCAGCTTTCTTAGCCATTGCTTTAGCAGCAGCCTTCTGTATGGGAGACAGCTTTTCTGGCTTGCCTAAACTTTTGGGTCTTTCTTTTTCCCAGACTTCTTTCATTTTTTCCTCGCCATTCCAGCTTCGCTTAATGCAATTGCAACAGCTTGCTTTTGAGATTTAACAACCGGGCCACCTTTGCCAGAATGTAGACCGCCAGCCTTGTACTCGCGCATAACTTTGGCTACTTTCTTTTGCATTTTTACTTTGTTATCCAAGATTATTTCCTCCACCTAAAGTCTCTTGCATACCCATCTCTGGGTTTAGACGTGCATCCGATAGTAGTTGACGGCCTCTGCGTTTTGCGCCACGCATCTTTGCGCCAGCTTCTTCTTGCGCCTGTGTTGGTTTTTGTGCTGCTGGCTCTGGTTTTGGTTCTGCTGGTTTAACAACTTGGCCTCCACCGCCGCCGCCACCTCCAAATACTCCACCCATGCTTAGCTCACTTTCATTTCGTTAGAGCCAAGCGTTTGAATGCCTGTCTCTGGGGTTAAACGTGTATCGGATAGCAACATACGGCTACCACCGCGTAATCGTGCTTTAGCGCGAGCTGCATTTTGCTCTGCGAGCTGTCGCTTTTCCTCTTCGGCTTGCGCTCTAATTTTTTCGTTTTCTGCTTTAGTCTCAGCAGCTGCACGTTCTGCGCCGCTGGTGTCTGGAGATCCACCAAATAATCCACCCATTTAAAACCTCGTCATTAGTAAGTAATCCACCTTGTCAGGGCCGTACATTCTTAGAACTGCTTCGGTTTCAAACTTTAATGCTTTCGCATAACGTATTGCCCGAATATCGTCAGTTCTAACAGTTATTTGCAATCTATGCAAGTTGAGATATCTGTTTGCGATATCTACAAAAGATCTGCCACACCTAAGCATGGATGCTGGGTACTCTCTAGCTTGATTATCAAATATGCTCCACATCTCGCCAACTCCACCCCAAAACAGGACAACCCCAAAGATGGCTATCGGTTTATTGCGATAGAACGCAGTAACCGCTGTGCCGAGCATGGACTGACTATGTATCATGGATCTAAGGTCATATCCCCTAGCCACAGCCAACAACTCAGGCTGAGTTGTATCGAGCTGGTCAAAATGGTCAATCACGAATGGTAGATAAAACACCCCTCTCTTGGGATGCATCTGCTCATTCATTACCTCATAAGGTATGGTAACTTTCATCGGGCAAAGATATCAAAGTCGCTATTGGCCACCGTTTGGGCTACAAAAGTCTTTGATGACACATCGCCTGGGCGGGTCATGCGCTTGTATTCACCGCCACCGAGCAAGAGATATCCAAAAGCATCGCCAACGTGGGAGTGTTCATTTTTATTTGGGCTATCCCTAAACCGCTCCTGACCAGAGCCGACTGATACCCGCTTGAAATGGTAGCCACCCGCCAAAGACTTGCGTAGTAGCTTGCATTTGCTGTCAACCATTAGCCCTGGCTTACCGTTGATAAGACGTTGCATGGGCGCGGCAGCGGATTCTCTGCGAACCTTGAAGTCGTTTGATGGGGTTGGCTGTGCCTTGAGGCCAAGAGTCCTTAAAAAGTCAAAGGCCGTTACCTCATAGATCGCATCTCTAGCCATACCAGCTGGATCACCCCACACCAATACTTGCATTCCTGGGTACTTTGCGTTGATTTCGGCTACGAGTTGATGGCCAAAGCGCTCTAATCCCATGTCAAAGGTCACAATCTCATCAATAATCTGCCATCTACCATTAGGCAACCTCTGTCCAATAACCGCAGCTGGTGTCAAACCAAAGTCTAGACCGATCTGAATCGGCACAGAGTTGTCTAAAATTGTCTCTCCACTCATGAGGTTATCGTCATATTCTGGCCAAACCGACTTACCCTCTTGGACATAGGTATATTTGCCTTCGGCATAGCATCGGATCCAGTCAATGTTCTTACCCAAGAGCATTTGTTGGTAGTAACCCGGAGGCAGATTGGCTACGTTTTCAGCCTTCTTGTTTAACTGCCACCACTTACCAGCTGAGAATATGCAATCGTTAGCCTCTGGGTTTTCGGGCAGATCGTCTTTGCTAACTTCAATGACACCGCCCGGCTGCTTAAAAAACTTCCAAGCATATGGGCCTGTCATCTTTTCTTTCTCGGCCATCCTAAACCACCAATGGTCATCGTCCATTGGGTTGGTGTCCATCCAAATGCCATGCCAACTCGCACCACCATCTCGCTTGGTAGGGTATCTACCTACTCGGTGTGTAAGGCCATCAATTACAGCCTTGGGCAACTCTCGCGCCTCATTGACCCATGCACCAGTCAACTCTAAGGACAATAGCTTTCTAACGTCTTTTGGTTGGTCAAGCGCTAAGAAGATTACCTCGCAATCAAGACCCGCAGCTCCATCCCTTGCCGGTAGTCGGATGTGGTGGGTAATGGGTGGGGTATAGAGCATTGGCCCAAAGGTATTCTCTGGGAAAAGGTCTTGCCAGGTCTTAATTGTGGTTGTCTTGAGTTCGGGGTAGCTATTGCGTACAATGACAAAACGGGTATATCGGACACCATCGATAGGGGAGGGCTTTTGCTGAATGGCTCTGATAAATATCTCAGCAGCGCAAGCATAGGACTTGCCGGATCCTACTGGCCCCATCATCCCACGCACGAATGCATTGCTTGTTAGAAACTTATAAACCTCTGGTGATTTGGAAAAATCTAAACTAATACCGGTTGATGGTATTTGTTTGCTTGACATCTCTTTTGTTTTAGCCATTGATTTTTAACACTTTTCAGTTAATATAAGCTAACTTTATCATTATAAGGTATGTCATGGTACGAAAAGCGTGTAGTGACGAAGAATTTATTTCTCTTTGGAAACAATATCAGTCCCCAGAAAAACTTAGCCAGGTTATCGGGATTAGCACTCGCAATGTTTTAAAAAGGCGCAGAAAGATAGAACAAGAATACGATATTGTTTTAGATGCTCTGTCACCAACTGGCCAACCTAAGATTTACATTCCTGATGAGCAGATGCAAGCTAACGTCACCATCGACAATGGTGTCATCTTAGTTGGCTCTGATTGCCACTACAACCCAGAGTACATTACGACAGCTCACCGCGGCTTTGTCCAATTTGTAAAGTATCTAAAACCAAAGATTGTGATTCTCAATGGAGATATTGCGGATTTCGCTAGTATCTCAGCGCATCACCGCATTGGCTGGCAGAATGGCCCCACAGTCAAAGAAGAGTTAGATGAAATCCAAAATAGGCTCGGAGACATTGAAAAGGTGAGGCCAGCTGGCTGTAAGTTAATGATTACGATTGGTAACCATGACCTACGATTCTCAGGCAAGCTATCTAATGTTCTCCCACAGTACGAAGGGATTAAGGGCTTTGATATTGCAGACCACACCCCGGATTGGAAATGGTACTGGTCAATCATGGTCAACCAGACTTGCATGATTAAACACCGCTGGCATAACGGAGTTCATGCGGTCTACAACAATACGATGAAGTCAGGCACGAGCTTTGTGTCTGGCCACCTACATTCCCTCAAGGTAACCCCTTGGACAGACTACACCGGCACACGATATGGGGTAGATACTGGAACGATGGCCTGTATTAAGGACAGCCAATTTGCGTATACAGAAAACAACCCAGTCAACTGGAGAGCTGGATACGCAGTATTGACCTATATTAACGGCAAACTCATGCCCCCGGAGCTGGCAGAGGTCATTAACGAGGATGAGGGTCTCATTTATTTTCGCGGCCAATTAATGAAAGTATGATCCAGCTGACATCTACTATTCTCAAAAATATATACACCATGCTTGTGGTGTGTGAACCTTTTGATAAATGGGATATGCCGTTACCAGAAACCATTAAATTTATCGTAGATCACGATCCAGAGACCATGGGAACGTACCTCCACGATGACGGAGCGGACAAATATGAACACGTCATTACGATATCTGCCGCTCGTTGTGGCTTCTTGGAAACAGCGATCCGGACGATGGCCCATGAAATGATCCACGCTAGTCGGTGGAATACATCAACTGCTGCATGGCAAAAGCATGATAAGACTTTCAAGCATCGGGCATTGCTCGTATCCCAGTCTCTGGGCTTTGATCCCCTAGAGCTTTAACCTATAAGTTATTAAAGATAACTTTAATATAACTTTAAGGTAACAAAAATGTTTCCTTAAATGTACATATGGTAACCATTATGTACAAAAAAGCTACTTAGTGGCTAATATATAAAGCCCTACATTACTAAACGCATAGCCGCTATATACGACTGCCATCGGCACATTTCCCTTAAATCCTTGCTCTACAGCTATGTAGCCATAAATCAGACCTGTAACGATAATCAACCAGGCGCTCATTTATTGGCTTTTCTCAGCGCAATATGCTTTTGTAGGATGTGCCAGAACTCTGATTTTATAATCATTTCTCACTCGCTTTCTTTAGTATTGCTTTAGCAAATTCAATCCATCCTTCATTGGAATCAATAAGGTTTACAACTGCATTACCTACTTCAATTATTTCCTCATCACTTAACTCTTTTATTTGTGGTGTTTTTAGCAATTCTTCTTCCAGTTCATCAACATTTTTTGACAACTCCGCTATTCGGTCTGCTTGCTGTTCAATGATGTTTTTGTATTTAACAACTAAATTAAACAATGTATCTTTTGATAGGTCGTTTGAATTCATCTTAGTCTCCCGCCCAGCGCACACCAGAGCGCCCAAGCCTAATGTTGATACTGGATTCCATATCGTTGGCTAGTCTGCACAGCTTTTCGTTATCAGACTCTTCATCGTCTAATGGAATAAAGCCAGCAAAGGGAACTGGCTCAGTATTGGCACAATGGTGGATCTCATCAATGGGCAACCGCTCGCCGCAATGCTCACAACTATTACGCATCGCTTCTTCTCTATCTTCAGTCGTAAACGTAGTCATCACAATCTCCT
>Ga0214921_10004069_pt1 | contig 21899 bp, 19 predicted proteins | sample LL1505_MetaG_FD_177992 | JGI IMG/M metagenome (GOLD analysis project Ga0214921, IMG submission 177992) | Freshwater microbial communities from Lake Lanier, Atlanta, Georgia, United States - LL-1505 | ecosystem: Environmental > Aquatic > Freshwater > Lake | place: USA: Georgia | collected... | reverse complement strand
GATGAGTAGTTCCCGCAAAATGATGAGCCAAGAGGATGCCGATGCTGGCCGAACCGGTATTCCCATAACCATCGAGGGCGATGGGCATCCGGTCCGGAGGAATTTGCATCATCCGCTGCATGTATTGAAGAACCAAGCCACTGGCCTGATGCATCAAGTAGGTCGAAATCTGATCCTTGGATAGGCCGTTGCGTTGGATGAACTTCTCCAAGGCCGGAACCACCGTCCCAACCGCAAAATCAAAGATGCTCAGGCCATCCATGTGCAAGAAGCCATCGGGCTTGGTGCACAGTTGACCGGCGTCATCGGGCTGCGTACCCAACTCAAAGGTCCAGGTTCCTTCTTGGCCTGCCTTGGCCTGCTTGGTCAAACGCATGGCGGTGGCCCCGTCGCCAAAAAGCAAGCGGGTGGCTCGGTCGCTGGGATTGACCAAACGACTGTGCGTTTCCGAACAAACCAGCAAAACCTCGTTGATCGAGTCCTGTTGCAAAAGCATCGCCGCCTGATACAGCCCCCAAACCATCCCTGCACAACCCATTTGCAAGTCCCAACAAAGCGGGGCGGCTCTTTCCGTTCCTTTGGTCCATCCCATGGCCGATGCAATTCCAGAAGCATTCCCGGGAACCAAGCGCTCGGGTGTTTGGGTTACGCTGATGATGGCATCGGGAACAGCGTTTCCAGAATCATCCCCCACCCAGTCCAAGTCCCTGCAAGCCGCCAAGCCTAATTCCAGAGTGGTTAGCTTTCCTTTGCGGACCCTAGAAATTCCTGTCTGATGGGTAACACGTTCATCCCAATTGGAATCAAAAGATGTACTCCATTGATCCAATCCCTCCGTCGCAGCAGGCACAGCCGCAGACAGCTCCGACAGATTAAGAATGAATAAATTCATTTTCATGAAAGAAAAGTGAATATCAATCTAGAATTATCGATTATACTTATATTTATTGAAAGGATAATTTTATTTTTTAAATAAACAAATTAAATATATCAATAACTATTATGGTTATTAATTAGGATATTCTATCTCCTGAGCCGTGCCCTAAAATTGTTTTAAATATTAATACTAAATACAATTTAATACTGAATTTTTTAATCATACTCGCGTCAGTTTGACTTAACAGCAAAGGATTAGACATGTCAATCCCATGTATTTGAGAAAGTCCAGTTATTCCAGGTCTTACATTATATACACCCAGATTAGTACGAAATTCAATTAAATCAGTTTGATTTAATAAGTTAGGTCTTGGACCTACTAAACTCATACTGCCAAACAAAACATTGAAAAGTTGTGGAAGCTCATCTAATTTAGACTTTCTTAAAAATAGTCCAAAAGGCGTTACAGAACTTTTATTAATAAGATGTGTGGGTAGAAATGCTGTGGTTTTAAACATTGTTCTAAATTTATACAACGTAAATGGTTTTCTGTCTTTGCCCATGCGTTTTTGCTTAAAAATTGGGGAACCGTTATCGAAAATGCTAATTAAAAAAATAACTATCATTAATGGAAATAGCACGACTATTCCAATAAAGGCAAAAGTAAAATCAAATAAACGAAACATAAATCAATTATTGAATTTCAAAATTTCCTATTACGGGCCTTGGTTTCCAACTATATGAAGTAATTGCTTTTTCAGTAGAAAATGTTACAGTGTTCTCAATTATTTTAATTCTATAACTATTGATAGGAATTAATGGCACAAAATCACCAAAAAAAGCAATTGTACGAATAATCCATTTCGGTAATAAAAAAATTCGTCTTTTTAAACGGAATGCAATATAATCTTCTAGTTCAGAAAAAGTAGGGTTAATATTATCTGTTAAGTTCATTTCTCCGTGTTTCCCATAACATGAAAAAAGGAACTCTGATATATCCTCTGCCAAAACCATAGAACGTTGTGATTCTCCATTACCATACCGAAAATAATATCGATGACGAATTGCTTTTATCATTGCGCCTAAATTACCAGGAGGGTTAAAGCCAACAACAAGCGGTAATCTAAGGATTATAAGATTAACATTATTATTATCTGCCCAATTACGTAAATACTTTTCGGCATTAAGTTTAGATTGTCCGTAGGCATTAAGCGGTTTCTTGACGGAATCCTCGGTTATTAACTCACCAACAGTAGCCCCATATACAGCAACAGTACTTATGAAAACAAAAGTATTTGGAAAAGTCTTTGATTGAGAAATTGATTTACAAATATTGATCGTACCAATTTCATTTACTCGATAAAATAGTTCTTGACTATTATTTTGATTAATATGAGCAAGCCCTGCATTGTGTATAAATAAATCAACTTGGGGAATTAAAATATTTCCTTGTGTTATATCCCATTTTATATCGGATAAATCTGATTTTCCTAATTTAATTAAAAGTATATCTTTTTTCTTAAGTGCCGCTTTACAAATATATTGTCCTAAAAAACCTGACCAACCTGTAACACAAACTTTCATAAATTAGAGAGATTTGTAAAATAAAAAAGAGTTGAAAACAGCGATAATTCGTAACTTTAAAAGTTTTAAGCAAATAAATCTTCGTATTTTTTAGCTAAATTTGAATATAGCCTATTATCCCTTAGGAAAATTTGGCCATTACGACCAATCCTCACTAACTCTTCTTTTGAAAGATTCTTATAATAGAATATTGCTGTTTTGAGAGATTCCAAATTATTAAATGGAACAAACATCCCACACTCAGCTTCATTAAGCATAGACTGAAAGCCACTTGATGCGCACAAAATTGGTTTACCAGCATTCATATAATCAATCCACTTGTTACGTGACAATCCAAATCTTCCGATACTAGATTCCACGCTATCAAAACAAATATCAACTTCATTTAAAAAAGATCGAACATAAATTTTCGGTATAGGATCTAAAAATTTAATATTTGGATAAATGGAATATTTATTTTTATATTTTTCTAAATTTGATCCTTTTCCCAAAATATATGCCTCTATTTTGTCGGAAATTGGAATTTGCTTGATGGCCTCAAGTAGAATTTCAATGGGGTTATTTGGATTTAATGTCCCTGCATATCCTATTTTAAATGTATTAGGAGTAAATGTTTTTGTTAGAAATTCCTCATCGAGAGTTTTAAAATCGCAATTGATAAAATCTTCATTTATTCCCTGAGGAATACAAACACACTTCTTGTAATTTGGTTCAACCTTTTCAACATGTTGTTGTAAATTAGGCATAGTACCTACAATTACATCTGCATTTCGATAACCGAATTTTTCTAACACACTAAGAAGCCTAATGAATGGGTGATTTGTGGAATAACCACCTAATTCAATACCAGACAATGGCCATATGTCTCTAATTTCCAAAATAAATTTTGATCTGTAAATCTTAGATAAAAAAAAGGCTGAAATTATACTTAATAATGATAGTGAAGAGGCAATAATCACATCTGGTTTTTCAAATTTGCTTTTAGGTGTAAACAAAACCATTATCTCAAATTGTATCCAGGAAAGTACGCGCTTAAAAGATGAAGAAAATTTTAATTTCAAAATATTTAGCCAAATTATATTTACTCCATTGATATTTTCAATCATTCTACTACCCCAAAAGCGAGGCAAATTATCGACTAAATGATTTGAATTAGATGTAAACAGATAAACCTTATGCCCTTTTTTTACCCATTCTTCCCCTAATGAATAATGCCTGGTACCAAAAAAATTGGCCACAGGGCTTGCATATTTACAAATAACCCAAATAACCTTTTGTTCCATTAAGAGTAGTAAATTCTTATACGTTCAACAACATAATTTATTTGTTCACGTGATAACTCAGGATAAATTGGTAGTGAAAGTATTTGATTTTGGTAAGTTGAGGCCACTGGAAAACTATCAGAAAGATGCCCTAAGTATTTGTAAGCTGGCAAATTTGGCAAAGCAGTGGGATAATGAATAGCAGTTTCAATGTTACTCTCTTTCAAATGTTGGGCTAAACCATCACGGTTTTCGGCTCGGATTACGTATAGGTGAAAGGTATGTCGACAATTCTCTCTCCTTTTTGGTGTGACGATGGAGGGAATTTGGCTCAGAAGCTGATCATAAATATCTGCACACCTAATACGTGCGGCTGTCCAATTAAGAATATGTGGCAGCTTGGCGGACAATATAGCAGCCTGCAGTCCATCTAAGCGGCTATTTATCCCTTCTATTTGGTGTTGGTGCTTTTTCAGCGCACCATGTCTAGCATACATCTTACACTTTTCCGCTAAGACAGCGTCGTTGGTGATGATCGCACCTGCATCCCCATATGCCCCCAAGTTTTTACCCGGATAAAAACTGAATGAAGCTGCGATACCGAATGTCCCTACTCTTTTGTTCTTGAATTCAGAAAAATGGGATTGCGCACAATCTTCAATAACAGGTAAATTATATTTATCTGCTATCCGCATTACTTCATCCATGTTGACTGACTGTCCATGCAGGTGTACAGGCATAATGGCTTTAGTTTTGGACGTAATAGCAGCTTCAAGTAACTTCTCGTTCAAACTGTAATAATCAGGATCAATATCAACAAAAACCGGCCTAGCACCTGTTTGTGTAATAGTTTCTGATGAGGATATCCAGCTATTCGCAACCGTGATTACTTCATCTCCTTGACCTATTCCCAACATTTTCATGATTATATAGAGCGAATCGGTGCCATTGGCAACTGAAATACAATGACCAATTCCATATAAGGCTGCAAATGCATCTTCAAAATCATTTACTGGTTTACCACCAATAAAAGCAGTATTGCTGATGATATCGTGAATAGCCTTATCGATTTCTCCTTGAATTGATAAATATTGGGCCTTTAAATCTACAAATGGGACTATCATCATATTAAAGTTCTTTGATCAACTTGGCTGGGTTACCGACATAAATTCCGGGCTTGGTAATGCTCTTTGTCACGACTGCACCGGCACCTATAACAACACGATCGCAAATATCAACAGGAAGTATGGTTGCATTGCTCCCAATGCTCACATGATTACCAATATTTGTTGGCTTCCACAAGCTTTTATCCCCTTGTGCTGGACCTCCTTTTTGAAAAAGGTCATTTATGAACATCACTCCATGACCAATAAAACAGTCGTCGCCAATATTCACAAGCTCACATATAAAAGTATGCGACTGTATTTTAGTACGATTACCTAAAGTTACATCTTTTTGTATTTCAACAAAAGGACCTACGAAGCAATTATGGCCAATCGAACATCCGTAAATATTAACTGGCTCAATAACTTTTACATCCAGGCCAAAATTAACATCTTTAATGCCTGACTTATAGAGAGTAGGGTTCATATCTGATTCCGTTTAGCCGATTGATAAATTTTATCAATAATCTCAACGGTCTTTAATCCTTCAAATGAATTGGTAGATATGGCGCTCCCGTTTTTCAGCACATCAATTACATTCTCATATACTTTATCGTGGTTCGACATCGAGCCTTGATATTGCCCATAATTATTTGCGGTATTACCAGCGGGCAAATCTTTAATCTCCAATCCCTCAATATTTTGGTATTCAAGCTCATTCAAATATTGTCCCCCGATTTTCACTGTACCTTTTTCAGCAAATATAGTGAGCGACCCTTCCATGTTTTTTCCATAGCTGTTTACCGTGTAGTTGATGGTTCCCAGTGCGCCATTGTAAAATTCCAACGCAACCACGCCGGTATCTTCAAATTCGATTATACCCTGATGTGCAAAATTACCAGTGAGCGCATGTACAGTTTTTACATCACCTATCATCCAATACAATAAATCAACAAAGTGGCTGAACTGGGTAAATAAAGTACCACCATCTAAATCGGCTGTTCCTTTCCAGGAATTGTGGTAATAATCAAAATTTCTATTCCAAAAGCAACTCAATTGTACGCTGTAAATTTTACCAAGCGCACCCTTATCAATTGCCTCCTTAATAGCGGCAACCGGAGGGTTAAACCGGTTTTGTTTAATCGCAAATAAACGACGATTGTTTCTTTCCGCCGCTTTTATCATTTCACCGCAATCGTATACATTAATGGCCATCGGTTTTTCACACAAAACATGAAAACCAGCATTCAAAGCCTTGATGCTGTGTTCGGCATGTAAGCCATTCGGACTACAAATCGAGACAACGTCCACTTCCGTTTCAGCTGCTAGGAGATCATCTATATATTGGTAGGCAGTAGCGCCATATTCTTTGGCAAGAACTTTAGCTTTACCTAAATCAATATCACAAACAGCTTTCAGCTGACCATTATTTGCGATGTGCTCGGCATGGCGTTGGGCAATCCTCCCACAACCAATGATAGAAAACTTAATTTCCATAATTATTATTCAACTTCCTTTAAAACTAAATTCTGAACAAAAATACGATAACTATGCCACTCCTTACCTCAAACATGTCATTATTAGTCGACACTTAATACTTTGATGCCAAACTAAATATTAAAACATCCCTTACTGATAAATTTCAGCATAGCCGGTTTCTTCAAATTCCCATCCTAGACTGCCGGAATATCGTTCTACATCCTTTTGTTTCTCTGAAACATGAACCATTTCTGTTTTGGTCACAAAATCTGAAAGTTCAGTAATACTGTTTGCATCCAAACTCCAACCACATTTTTCATCTACTACTAGACCGGATAAATAAGTCAAAGAAGAACTGACAAGAACCGGTAAACCCGCGATTAAATATTCACCAAATTTATTAGGCAAACAGTATTGATAACTCAGACAAACTTGACCTGTGATAAAAAATATACCAATATCAGCACTCGAAGTATAATCAATAATTTCAGCAGGCCTGACAGCCTCTTGAAAATGAATATTACCTGCTGTTTTCGCAACTTCTTTAATTACACTTTCACTATCACCATAACCCATAAAGACGATGTGTTTATCTTTAGGAGCGTTGCCAAATACCTGCAATAATGTATCTATACCCCGTTCTTTCGTCAGTATACCTTGATAAATATACAAGACATGGTTATTAGGAATATTAAATTTTCCCTTTAAAAGAGTTGATTTTTTACGCGGTAATGTTAACCTATTTGGCATATTTCTGATTACATAAACATGTTCTAGTGCATATTTCTTTTTATACCAATCAGCAATTGGATCACAAACCACTATGGTTTTATCCGCAAATCGGATAAGCTTTCTTTCTAGCCATTTAGTTAATTGTTGGCCTTTACCCCTGAGTCCAACTCTTTCTGTTTCTAATTCATGCGGATCATAAATCAACACTTTTGTATGACCAAACTTTTTGAGTAAAACTCCAGTAGGCAATACCAATAAGCTGTGGCAGTTAACATACTCCAACTTTTTACTTCGATAAGTAAAAAATATTCTAATTATAAACTCTATGTAATTAAATACTTTGGAAAACCGGCCAAAGTGACGGGCTAACAACTTAAATCTGATTACTTTTCTATTCGCATCTATCGCTTCTTCTTCCTTTAGCCCATTCTTCCATAAGGATGAAATAATAATTTCATCGACCAACTTTAACTTAATCATGCTATTTGTTTCTTTCATGATCCTAGTTTCAAACATGAAAGGGGATGGATAGATATGGAGATTTGTTATCATTAATTTTTAAAAGCTTATTCAGAAACTTAGATTTACCCTAAAAAGAACCAGTAGAAACTTACACTAAAATGCATAAACCCACAAACCCGTAAGCATTCTCCACCACTTCTCATAGACTACCAGTAATTGCTCCCTATTTGCAACAGTTCATCACCATAATATCGTGGAAACATTAAAAACAACATCCTTTCACCAGCATTTAACAGAGAAGCAACCAGCCTAGATTTAGCAACCGCTTCAATAAAAATATTACCATCTCTTCACATTTTACTTTAACAAAACCCCTGATGCTTCTGCCGTTACAATGCTGTTTTAGGGATTTTAATACCCCGGTATTCGGGAAATTTTCATTATTCTTGCCATTCAATCTGTGAATACACCCATGAGGCACAAAACCTTTTAAATTATAGTGTTTCTGAAAAAAGCGATAACCCTGTTAACTATATCCTATGCCTTTTTCAAGTCGTATTTAACTAATTCATAGGAATTTAAATGACAACTAATCTCAAATCAATTCAACTCTAAAGTTTTGAGTTGATCAATATCAACGTATAAGCCTCCTTGTCATCATCTCAACATTGCGTTAATAAAAGAAAAAATAGGCTAACGATGCCAAGATTATTCTCTCTACGCATCATTCCAATCGTTTTATACGGTTGACTATAGGCATCATGCTGAAAAAAAACCAATGAGCCTCTGATTTCTTCATTGTTAAGATAACGTTTAGCCCTATTCGAACTTATCCCAAAATTCTTATCTCATAAAACCAATTCACTGGTAACTAATACACCTCGAAATATTACCTTTGCATCACTAACCTTTTGGTCCAACAACTGGGAATTATTATATATTTATATGGATTGGCAAGTATACTTTCTTCTAATCTACAATCAGAATATGTTGCTATTTTGGCATTTTTTTCTTTCGAAATATCAACAACATTCTCCACCATTTCCCAAGGGTAAATAGTTTCAGTATTGTTATATTTTATAATATCACGCATTTGAGAAAGTATATTTCGCTATTTGAAGGTATTGAAAGGTCTTAAAAGACTACCAAGGCAACTTATGATAATTTTGATTTCAATTTATAATATTGACGGACAATTTTTTTTGCGCGACCGAGCGTAGTTAACGCGTCTATACGGTGTTTACCATAAGGTATGTTAATAAAGATAACTATCCTCCTGAAAGCCAAAAAAGGTTGAATGATTTAATATAAACTATTTAAGAACCACCTTGCTAACGCGGCATTAAGTTTAGTTTACGAAGTTTGTTCAAGTAACTTTTTATTCGCATTACCAGTTTATAATCATTCGGATAGTCCCTGAAACTTTTAATAGGCGAATTCATTATAGCCTCAAATTTTTCAGGTGTCAATTCAAATTTTTTGATGACGTATGCCAGATCTTCTTTGAGCATATCAGCAGAATAATCTTTCGTTTTGAGTGACTCCAGTGCTTCTTCACGTCCCAATTGTTTTGAATTTACCAGATCACTCAAATGACAGATACGCTTATCAATACCAAACTTTACAGGTAAAACATAAGCCTGATAAAAACGTGTATATATTGATTCATAATGTTTACCGCCATAATAAACCCAACCGAGTTTATTCTGAAGTATGTCCATTACTTCATTTTTATTGTAGTCGACGTAGTTTAGTATCGAAACCACGCGTATCCCTTTTACAACTGAGTAGTATAATAGATCCAATAAAGAAAAATGCGGATACCCCTTTAAGCGCCTATTTTTTCCAAATATTCTATTTACCGATCGAATGTATTTCCAATCAGAATGACCATAAGCCCAGGATAAAACTGCAGCCGACTCGGTCGCAAAATTCATGCCATTGATAATATATTTGATATTTCTTTTATTCGCCTCCTGCCAAAGCAGGGCATTTATAGCGTGATCCGTTGGTATTTCACCATCAGGAGTCGATGCTAGCAAAAATGACAGTTGTAAATCCCTGAAAGTAGTCCAGTCCATTACATAAGTATATAAATCAATACCAACTTTTTCGAGGGTTTTTTCAATATTGCTAACCGCCAGTTCAGAATTCCAACCATTGTCAAAATGTACAGCTAAGGGACGCAAACCAAGCTGTTTGGTGAGATAAGCCACATAGGTGCTATCCACACCTCCGCTTACACCAATAATACAGTCGTACTCTTTGCCTTTTCCTGCATTTTTAATAGAACTTACAAGCGTAGCGAGTCTAGACGAAGCTTCTTCACCGTGATATACCCGCGTCGATAATTGTGCTTCATATCGTTTACAGTGATTACAAACCCCCTCATCATTGAAAGTGATATCTGGATCTGAAGTATCCATCACACAACGATTACATTGTTTATAATTAGGTCTTTGTATTTGTTCTGACGAGTGAATCATGCGCTTAAATTTTCTGATTTTCTATATTCCGAGTAAGTAATTAATACGGCTTTATGTTTACCATGAAAAACGAACATGCTACCCACAGCTACCGCCGACGCACCTTGATCGACTGCCTTACGAAAATCGTCGAGTGTAGCAGCACCACCGAGGGCAACCAACAGGATATCTATGGCTTTGGCAATTTTTTCAATCATTGCCAGGTCATACCCTTTGTGCAAACCATCCCGATCGATAGAATTAAAAAGCAACTCTCTTGGGACCAATTCCTGCATTTTTTTGCGCAAACTGTATAGGATTCTGTCTGGTATCTCCCTTTACCAGAGTGATTAAATATAGTTCATTTTTCGAATAATTTGGACTTTACATCCATACAAAACGACAACCAAAGAACTTCCGGCAATATATGAAGCTTATTTGATAAAAATTGGGTTGATACTAACGACAGTATTGAGAACTACTTTTTCTATGCCGATTGAAAAGAGTTTCTCAATCGGCTGGATATTGGATATTCTGTCTCCATATGCTAAAGGTATAAATGCCTTACTGGCTAAATCTTTGATTAAATCAAAATTGAATTCTCATAATTCGGGCGTAGCATTAATATCAAGTGTAACAATTTCATCTACTTTTTTTTCAATAAAAATGCGCACAGTATTTAAAGAATTGCCAACATATTTGGTCTTGTAAAATTGAAAAGTTTTGACCCAACCAACTTTTCTAAGCATTAAACAAGGAATACCCCGGTTTTCAGCATATCTATAATTCATTACAACACTATATTAAATTCTTTTTCCCACAAAGCTATGCTGTAAAGCTTCCAAGCAGTAGTATTGTCCATTCTCCCGAAATCGCGGCTGATAATGTTCATATCACAAATGGCATCTAAAATTGAAGAAGCTTCAACAGCTTGTTGCATAATAGGTTTATGCTGACGAATCCAAATTGTTTCAGGAGCTTCAAAAGCAAATTTATTCTTTCGCCAAGTAATATCTTCCGACATTTTGTCATCCATAAATTGTCGCAATATAAATTTTGTCCAGCCGTTGTGAATTTTCACCTCTTCGGGCAAAGATAAGGCAAGCCGGGCGGTATTAGAATCTAGGAAAGGTAATCGGGCCTCAATACTGTGCCACATACTATTTTTATCTTCAAATTTGAGTAGGGCTGGAAGATTATATTCCATCAATTCTCGTTTCTGCATTTCAAAAATATCCTTGGTCTTGTTATCATGAAAACGCACTCCTGCCGGAAAAGCCGGAATATTTTTGAGAAAATTATTTCGTTGTTTATAGTTCAAGTAGCGCAAACGTGCAGATAAAAAGTACATGAAGTACTGAATAACTTTTAATGGACGCATCAGCGCGTTGTTTTTAGCAGAATTACGCGCTGCTTTGAGCATATACATCAGGCCCTTTTTCCGATATAAGGCAATCAAAAAGGCAGCATAATAACGCTCGTAGCCAAGCAACGTTTCATCTCCTCCCTGCCCGTCCAATAAGACAGTAATTTTATTTTCGCTTGCAGTTTTCATAACATAATACTGCATGACGATAGAGCAACTTGGAAATGGTTCCTCCTGAGCTTTTACAACCTCAGGCAAAGCCGATCTAAAGGCTTCATAATCGGGCTTTACCTGTAACCAATGTAAACCAGCATGATCAACTACTTTTTTCGCATACACCGATTCATCTTTGACTGTTTCCTCACTCACAGCGGTAATAGCGCGGAATTTTTCCGTGGTTTGAAGTGCATACTTGCCCGCAGCCAATGTTGCAACAGTGCTACTGTCTAAACCACCACTCAAACAAGTGCCAACCGGTACATCGGAGCGAAGCCGTAAATCTATTGATGTTACTAGGCTTTGACCATAAAGTGCTGCAGCTTCAGCTACGTTCAAATCAGTCAACCCACTTTGACGTTTGAGTTGATAGTATGGATAAATTCTATATAAATCGGTGGTTAGATCGTATACTAAATTGTGAGCTCCGGGCAATTTTTGAACTCCTTTGAAAAAAGTGTCCTGAAGTGGTTCTACAACGTTTGAAAAAATATATTCCGTCAGTACCGTTTTATTCACTTCTGCCTTTAAAAAAAAGGGTAACAACTGACGAATCTCAGAGCCAAAAACAAAAGCATTTTCAGTTTGAGCATAATAAAATGGCTTAATACCGAAATGATCTCTGGAACAAAAAACCTTATTCGCAGCAATATCGTAAAGGGCAAATGCCCACATACCATTAAACCTTTCTGTACAACCTTCTCCCCAAGCAACATAGGCCTTCATTACAACTTCGGTATCCGTTTGCGTAAGAAAGATGTGGCCTAAAAATTTCAGCTCTTCACGTAATTCAATATAATTATAGACTTCCCCATTAAAAACTATAACACAATTGTTTTCCTGATCCTGCATTGGTTGATGCCCATCCGGCGACAGATCTAATATGGACAATCGCCGGTGTCCAAAACCAACACGACCATCGTTAAAAATACCCTGATCATCCGGTCCCCGATGGGCAATTAGGCCAGTCATATGTTCCAGACCTGCTTGATCAACTCTTTTACCGAAGCGGGGAATATATCCCGAAATGCCACACATTATATTTGCTATTAAAATTTATCCCAAAGCGACCCATGAATGATCTAAACTTGTCCTTTTTTTTCAACATCCAGTATTCAGAATGAAAATGCCTTTCATGTCCTGATAGGGTTTCATCCCCCTCCTGCCCACCTTACATGACAATACACCCTTATTATTTTGATTTTTCGAAACAGCATATTGCATGAAAACTGCTGACTCTCCAATAGGTTCTTCTTGTATCAGGGTTACTGCTTCAAGGTAGGTTCTAAAATAATCTTCGCTGGATACTGAATAATCAATATTACTATTTACAGCATCAGCCGCCATTTGATTAGATTGGCTGTCATCGGTATATTTTCCAGGAGATTTAGCTTGAATTCCCTTAAAATTGGCACCTAGTTTAAACTCATTAGAGGCAATCTCTGCAATAGAGGAACTATCTCGACCCAAGCTTAAGCAAGTATATACTTCAACATCAGATCTTAGTTGCAACTTTATAGCATCCATCAAATCCGTTTTACGTTGCCAAACAACATCTTCAATATTTAATTTACCTATTTCAGGTTAATATTCCGATGAATAAAAATCGCTTTTCTTCAGGTTCACGATGAGAATCCATATCAGTGATTGTCCTTATTTCTCATAGCTCTACAGCCGAAATATTTTTATTATTATTACTGAAATACCACAGATATTTTTGTCATGGTGTTTGTATTAATATTTAAATATTTAAGAGAATGCTTACTTCATTGTCCCAATTATAATTCTCATTGGCCAGAATAACTTTTCTTTTGGCTTCTAAAATATCGTTTGAATTTATGTTTTCCAGGAATTCCTGTAAACCCTCAATAGACGAATTAATACACCATCCTGTTTGATTATTATTCATTTCTTCTTCAATGGAAATCAAATTTTGGCTAATTAAAACCGGAATCCCGCTTTTTACATATTCGAAATATTTATTGGGCAACGAATATTTATAACTGTCCGATATTTCTTTTGTTATAAAAAACAACCCTATGTCGGCATCGCTTGTATAATCAAAAATGTCTTCAGGATTCACTGCAGGAATAAAATGAATATTTTCAAATTTTGACCCAAAATCAACAATAGCATTCGTGGCGGGACCATAGCCCATAAAAACAAGGTGTTTCCTGCTATCTTTTAACATAGAAAATGTGGTAGCGACTTCAATAACACCTCTGGAATTTTCAAGAAGCCCCTGATAGATACAGACTATATCCGAACTGGAAAGGCCTAATTTTGATCGTAATTTTTTATTAATTGATTGTTTTTGATTGTCGAAATCAGGTATGTTTCTAATTAAAGATACTTTATCCGTTTTATATTTGTTTTGATACCAATGCTGGATACCGGGACTTACTACTGTAGTATGTTTAATAAATTTCATCCCTACTTTCTCGAAAATTATCAAAAATAAGTTCATTAGTTTACCTGTTCCCGTTTCTTCAGTTTCCAGTTCATGAGGCATGTATATAATCGTGGCCCCATTAAAAAATTTAACAAATAGTGCTATTGGCAACATCACTACATCATGACAATAAATAACCTCGGGGTTCTTTCTTAAACAGGAAATAAATATACCTGTAAAGAAAGGCACTATACTTATAGCGGTAAGAAATTTAGACAATAGTGGTATCCTTGTTTTGGGCAGTTTTTGTTTCAATGATTTTCTGCGTTCAATATGAACCTTTGGTGTATAGTCTTCCTCTAATGCTAATCCTTCGTTCCAAAAACCAATAACTGTCAATTGCCCGACTCTTCCTTTTTCCGTTAAAAATTTTGAAATCTTAAATAAACGAGAGGTGTTATGAACGGCGTTGGCGATGAGGGTTACTCCTTTTTTATTGAATACCATTATTTTATAGTGTTACATTAAAAGCTTTTTCCCAAGCTGCAATATTAGCCAATCTCCATTCTAACGCTCGATTTTTTGGCATTTCACCCACCATCATATCTTTTACTATTTTGGATTCTTGAATGTTTTTTGCAGACTCTTCAATATATTGAGTCCAAAAACTGCTTGGCGCTTCAAAACCCTTCTTATCCTTACGATAAATTACCTCGTTGGGTACATTGCCTACCATCATCTCCCTAAGAATATGCTTGGTTTCATTATCCTTCAGTTTAAACGCCAAAGGTAACGACAGCGAATATTCGACTAATCGATGATCCAGAAATGGCAATCTGGATTCAATACCATGATACATAGAGTTTCTATCCTCATATCTCAATAATTTTTGTATTCCATGCTCCATTTCAAATTTTTGAAATAGGAAATCATTTTTACAATGCTTCAATGCTTCATCAATAATAAGCGTGTGGTCTATGCGATTGAAATAGCTTTCCTTTAAGAAAGAAAATCTTTTTTTGTGAAGTTTTCTTTTTATAATTCCATTGAATTTTCTTAAAAAAAATGCAAATATTAAGTTGGCTTGAAATAAATTTTTCCGGTTAGGTTTAATACAATTTAAAAGCAATCTAACAATCGGTATTGTTGACAGATACATATTGAAATAGGAGTCATAGCCTATAAGGGTTTCATCTCCTCCCTGACCATCTAACATAACCGTAATCTTTTGTTTCGAAGCTTCTTCAAAAACAAAATATTGCATTATTATTGATGGACCACCAAAGGGTTCCCCTTGGATTTCGATCACTTTTTCCAAAACAGCACTGAATGAGGATTTATCTGGTTCGACAGTAAACATATCTAATCCTGCGTTGTTGGCAACCAGATTGGCGTAATAACTTTCATCTGTTTCTTTTTCGAAAGATTTTGCATGGACCGATAAAAATTTATGATTTGTCTGTTTAAAATATTGAGCAGAGGCTAAGGAAGCAATTGCTGAACTATCGAGTCCGCCACTTAAACAGGTTCCGACTTTAACATCCGATCTAAGCCTCAATTCTATAGAGCTCTCAAATAAAAAACGGTATTTTTTCAAACATCCATCAAAATCTTTTGGTACTTCTACTTTTTTCACTTCGTAATATTTCCATTTTTTGATTGACTTTTCTTCTAAACAAAATTCCAAATTATGACCTGGTAACAGTTTATATACTTCATCAAAAAAAGTTTCCTCATGGAAATCTTCATTCCCTACAATGAACTCAGCTAGCACTTTTTTATTTGCTTTATGCACTGGTAAAAGAATAAGCAGTTGTTTTACTTCTGAACCAAATGCAAAATATTGTGTGTTGTCGATAAAGTAAAATGGCTTGATCCCAAATCTATCTCTGCTACAAAAAAATTTCTGCCGACTTTCGTCATAAATACAAAAAGCCCACATCCCATTAAATTTATCAACACATTCAACACCCCATTCTTTATACGAGGCTAGCACCACCTCGGTATCTGATTCAGTCTTGAATTGATACCCCATTTCGCGCAGCTCTTGTCTTATTTCAATATAATTAAATATTTCGCCATTATATACAATGGTGAATCCAAACATACTAAACGGCTGATCTGAAAAACTAGATAAATCTATGATGGATAGTCTGCGATGGCCAAATGCAAAATTATTCGAAAAAAAATAGTTTTCCGCATCTGGTCCTCTATGATTGGCAACATTATTAACTTTAGTTATTAAATCGTTAGCTATTTCTAAATTTTTTTTGCTAAAAACTCCTGAAATTCCACACATAAATTAGATTTAATAGTTTTTAATAATTGAATTCCTTTTGGAGAACTTCATAATTTGGATATGTTATTAAAACTGCCTTCTGTTTACCTTTAAACACAAAAAATGCCCCCGCAGCAACAGCTGAGGCTTGCGAATCTCTCACTGCCTTAACAAAATGTTCAATGCTTCCTGCCCCTCCTACTGCTACCACAGGAATCCCTACTGAACCTGTGATCGCTTTTATTAAATCGTAATCGTAACCTTGCATCATCCCGTCATGATCCATAGCATTAATTAGGATTTCTCCTGCACCTCGCTTTTCTACCTCTTTAGCCCAGTCAATAGGATTTAAAGCAGTCTTTTCCTGCCCATCATTAATGTGTACATGATACTTGCCAAATAAATTCTTTTTTGCATCTATAGATACTACAATTGTCGAACTACCAAAAATCTGAGAAGCTTGTGTAATAAGTTTAGGATTTCTCACAGCCTCAGTATTTATTGAAACTTTTTCTACTCCCACATTCAGAACTTCCCTAACTATATCTACTGAACGTATACCACCACCATAAGATAAAGGCATGAAACATTCGCTTGCAATATCTTTTAACATCTCAAAATTTGGCTCTCTATTTTCCTGAGAAGCCGAGATGTCTAAAAAGGCCAATTCATCTACCTCTTTATCATTGAATATTTTTACAGCATTCATAGGGTCGCCCACATATTTGTGATCTTTAAACTTAACACCTTTATAAAGACCACCATTCTTTAGAAGCAATACCGGTATAACTCTAAACCTCATCACAGTAGAATAAACTTTTGCATTAAACTGAAACCATATTTATGGCTTTTTTCAGGGTGAAATTGCACGCCATAAATGTTGCCTCGGTTTAAAGCCGCCACATACTCAAAACCATAGTGCGCAGTTAATAGAACCTCTTCTCGCTCAAATGCATTTAAAAAATAACTGTGTACAAAATAATATCTCGCGTTTTCGGGCAACTCATCCGTTAATGAAGATGGGTTTTGTTTTACCACCTCTCTCCAGCCCATATTAGGAACAGGAAGTGTTTTAACTTCTTTGAATCGATCTTTAAAACTCAAAACCTCGGCATTGAACCAACCCAAACCTGGCAAACGGCCTTCTTCGCTGCTTTTACACATTAATTGAATGCCCAAGCAAATACCCAAAATTGGCACCTTAACTACCAAAGCCTTTTTGTTTAATATGTCCCACAAGCCCAAATCATGGAGGTTTTGTATGCCGCTGTCAAAGGAGCCCACACCTGGCAATATTAACTTAGACGCATTGTTAATTACCTCTGCATCAGCACTAATTATCGAGGAGGTTCCTAATCGTTTCAACATATTTTGAATCGACCCCAAGTTACCCAGGCCATAATCAACGATCACTATCATTTTATTGCTCATTTAATACGGACCGGCCGCCTGATTACATTCGAAAGTTTCTTATTTGCGTCCACTTGGTTCTTAAAATTTGTATAATATACTATTGGTTTTCGAAGAATAAATTCCAATTTTACTTTGGCAATACCTAGCTTTTTTGTGAACTAAATTTAGTCTTGTTCGAGCTCTTAAGGGTCATACAGCGGCTTTTAAGCTCTTCAATAGCCTCTCATCACGACTTAATTGACCGGAGACTATTAGACTTGACAAATGAGATTTTCTCTTATCATAACCAAATCGAGTTGGTAAATAATGCGCCTTAAAAAAACTTGGTGAACACCGATTCGTAGTGTTTTCCGCCAGAGTCTCTACAACAAAGTTGATCCATCAAAAAGGCCTTAACCTTGACTTTATTATACTCAATGTACCCAAAAGGCCTGATAGTTTTCATCTTTTGTACATAAGGCAAAATTAAATTTAACTTCCAATAATTAGATTAATACCTACGAATTAGCTAATTTTTATCTTTTTATCTAACATTTAAAAGATTTTTTGATTTTGCAACGCTATAACTTAAAATGCCATACAATACATAGCATGCACTGCCTAATAAGGAATATAAGAAAATAGTATTAATCGAGGAAATACCATATTCAATACAAAAAACAAAAATGCCGGTCATTGCCAATCCGAAAAATGCTTGCCAAAGCAAAGCAAACTTAGGCGCTCTACCCAAAATCATAATAAAACTGAGCCCGCCAAAAACAAAACGAACACTGAACAAAAATCCTAGAATCAAAATGAATGGAACCGCTGGCAGCCATTCATCGCCAAACAACAAAGGCACAATTGGTCTTGTTAAAAGGAAAATTCCAATATATAACACTACTGCAACGAAACCAAAAATTTTTAAATTCTTCAGATAAATTCGTTTAGCTGTTCCATACATTTGAATTTCATCAGTCAGTTCTTTAACATATAACTTCTGAACTGCAGAGGTTACAAACGTCAACGGAAAATCAATAATTCGTTTAGCTAATCCGTAATAGCCAAGCAGTTGACTATCCATTTTTCCCAAAAAAAATACGGGTATAACTTGAACCACATTGTTAAGAAAATTACCCGGAAGCACTAAAGCTGGCAATCTCCAATGGACGCTTAACACACTCACTATACTTTCTTTGGTGAGTTCATGGCCTTGTGAGCGAACCTCCCTGAAAAAAGGACGCGCATATAATACAAATGCAATAAACTGAACAACGATAGTGCTATAAACAAGGCCCCAATAGCCGAGGCTCAGCCATCCAAAAAGCAATTGTGTAGATGCCACAAGCAGACTCACTACAATTTTAATTCTCGATAGCAATTTAAACGATCCCGATTTTGTTAACACCACCAGCATTAAATTGGTGAGAGCCGTAAAAAATGCATACAACGGCAAAGACCAAAACCAGCCCTCTTCGATTTCACTACCTGATACTCGAACAAAGTCATCGTTAAACAAGAACAAAGCCACGGAGGCGATTAAACAAATTACGGTTAATATAATTGCACTTAAAACAATGCTACTAATTCGCTCTTTTCCGCTTTTTGATGTGTAAATGCAGGCATCATAATTCAAAAAACCTATCACCACAAGAAGCAATGCCGATGATTTGAAAAACTCGTATTGACCAAAAATGAAAGGCGTATATATGCGTGTTAAAAGCGGTGTAACACCCACTAGTATAACTTGAGCAATTATTTCACTGCCTGCTAATGCTGTAAAATTTCTGACATATTCATTAAACCGTAAGTTTTTAAACAACCAGCCAGCCATCTATCATCAATTAGAATCCTGAATTGCAGGGTTCAACATTCCAGTAGATCTACGAACAGGGTATAAGGCCAAAAGAAAGAGCATTATTGGAAAAACGCGGTAGGAAAACAGGGTATTTGAAGATGTTAAACCGAATAATACGATGAAAAGGAAATTAAAATACATGGTTTTATTCTGATTAAAGGCCAATGACAATGCCCTAAAAATCAAAAGAACTACCAAAATGCCGCCAATAAGTCCAGCATACATTAACGTTGCCAAAACAAAATTGTGTGGGTTGTCTTCTTCCCCAGAAAAATTCGTTCCCATCTTTGATAAATATCCAAAACCCTGTCCAAATAGCCACTCTTGACCGGATGCGTCTTGTAATTTTGCCAACGCCCAATCAAACCGAATGGTCCGGTCATTTTCACCCGTCAACAGCTCTTTCAGGGTAAATACACGTGCAATACTTTGATCAATCAATTCAGATTCTGCTAAAGACGTTACAATTGGTTCGCTGTATTGTGCAATAAAACCTAAGCCTACAATGGGAAGAATTAAAACCATACCGAGAGCCCACTGGTTTTTTAACTTTTTTAATCGGTTATAAAACAGGCTAATCAGCACCACAGCAATAACCATGAGTACTGCTCTGCGTGAACCACTTAGCAAAATTGAGCCGACTATTATGGCGTTTAGTAAAAAATACAAGGACTTCTTAAATAAACCTTTAAAACTTGACCTCAAGTTTAAAGAGAGCAAAAGAGCCATGATTAATCCTAATGCATACACATTGTAGTCGGAGTTTAGTGAAGATCCCGATATTAGGGCGTCCTTGTGATAGTACGAAAAAAGCACGTTGCCCGCTAGGATATTCATATACTTTACGATGCCTAACAGCGCTGCCAAAACGGCACCCGCAAACACCAAGGTTGAAAGATATTTCCAATTATTCTCTCTGAACTATTTTTTGCTGTGTAAACAGAGACATCGTAATTCAAAAAACCTACAACGACAAGTAAAAGGGAAGTTGTTTTAAAAAATTCATACTGTCCAAATTCCACAGGTGTATAAATCCTTGTAAGAAATGGCATAACGCCAATTATTATGAGCTGGGCAATTACCTCACTGCCGGCCAAAGCTGTAAAATTTTTTACATACTGACTTTTGAATGCCTTTTTGTGAAACACCGAAAACGCGTTAATAATTTTTTTTTAGAAACTTTAGGGGGGTACTTCCTGTTAAAATACTCCAAATGGTTGAGCAGCACAATACTGGTAAAAAAGAACCATCATTGTCGCGAATAATCACCATATATAAACACCGATTTAGATGTACTCAATGATACGATTAGAGCCAATGTAGGAAAAACACGATATGCATACAGCGAATTTGACGAAGTGAATCCAAAGGCCACTATTAGTAGAACTGCAGGATACCACCATCGATGATGGGTAAATGCTGCAGAAACCATGCGCAGAACAAAAATAAGCATCCCTGCGAAGCCAATGTACCCTCCATATAACAAGGCAGAATACAGAAAGTTATGTGGATTATCCTCTATTTCACCTGAAAACACCCTCCCCATATCTTTGAGGTATCCGAAACCACCCCCAACTATTGTTTGTAATCCCCCATAATCTGAAAAATGGCTTAGACTCCATGCAAACCGTGTTGTTCTTTCGGTTTCACCGGTAAGTTCATCGCCTAACGTAAATATTCTTTCAATACTATAATCGATAAGGTTACTTTCAGCTAAAAACACAATTATATCTATCCAATAATAGGAAATTATACCTACAAACATTAGGGGAAAAACTAATAAAAAGGCCAAATCCATTTGATTTTTCGAGGATAAGATTTTCTTGTTAAAAAAAATAATAAATAGGATAAAGCCGACCATCAGGATTCCTCTTCTCGATCCACTTAACAAAATACTTAAGATCACCACAGGTACAGAAAGCGAAAACAATTTATTCCAATTTTTACCTACCCAAAACGCGCTCAAGTGCTGCGATAGTACCAATGAAACGGCCAAGCCTAATGCATATAAATTATAATCGGAACTTAAGGATGATCCCGAGATTAGCGAACCAGCCTGATTATAATAATTAGCGGACATAGAGCCAGACAAGATATTGACATATTTGAATAAGCCCAAAACAGCGGCTAATACGGAGCCAATGAAGGTCAGTAAAATTAGATATTTCTGAAACTTAAGTAAATTAATGACACCGACTTGAATTTGCCAAACAACTAAAATTCCAAATGTCGTCCACCATAGGATATTGAATGCTTCATTGGTGCTATGTTCATAAAGTTCTTTGCCCAGTAGGTGATGGCCCAGGTATAATAGAGTATTGAATGCGTACAACCACAATAATCTACGATCCAGTTTAAAAGAATTTATAAGATTACGATTGGCTTTATAAGAATTCAATAAACTCCAAAAGACATAGAAATAGAACCACCAAAC
>Ga0214921_10004068_pt1 | contig 21901 bp, 15 predicted proteins | sample LL1505_MetaG_FD_177992 | JGI IMG/M metagenome (GOLD analysis project Ga0214921, IMG submission 177992) | Freshwater microbial communities from Lake Lanier, Atlanta, Georgia, United States - LL-1505 | ecosystem: Environmental > Aquatic > Freshwater > Lake | place: USA: Georgia | collected... | reverse complement strand
TTTCAAGATTTTATAAATAGTTTGACTAGTCCCGGTATTGGCACCACCACCACAGGCAAAACGCTGCTATTTCTAGACCCGCCATATTATTTAGAAAGTAAGTCGAAACTATATGGAAATAACGGGGACATGCACGAGAAATTCGACCATAAATTATTATTTGATGTATTACATACAAAAAAGAACTGGGTTGTCACATATAATAACTGTGAGTATATTCGAAATTTGTATAAAGACTATATAATACTAGACGTAAACTGGAGCTACGGAATGAACACATCCAAGGAATCATCCGAAATTATTATCATTTCAAAATAGCATTCGCCATTCGCCACTCTACGATTCACCGCTACTAGCACACGTGTTCTCCTGATAAACTAAATTACTCGGTAGTTTCATTTGGTTATCCAGGCTAAATTCACTACTTACTAAACTATTAATATTTTTAGGTTGACATGCAACAGTCACAGATAATTTACAGAACCCTTTTTTATTATTCCTTTTATGTATTTTAGTTCTTACGCGTAACTGCTGGTCGCATACAAACGCAGGAACTTTGAAATCGCATACATCGTTGCCCAAGTGATACAAGCCTTTATCGGATATTTGTATATACGAACAACCCTTTTCGCTATATAACTTCATTATCGTGTCGCTTGGACAGTCGACATAGACGTCATTGAAATCTGTTGTTTCGCTTTTTATCTTTACCCATTCTTCGTGTGTTATGTCTTTTAACATAAATGGAGGAATTTTACCGTTGAATAGTGTGACGGTTGAGATAAACTCTTCAAATACTTTTTTCGAAGCTTCCGGTATTTTATTTTTTTTACTTCCTATCCATTTTTTATCCGTGTCGTCATATTTTAAACAACACTGCATCCAATCAGGAGTTTTTAATTTTTTTATTTCAACTGATATATCCCTCGCCATAGCTTCCTCCATATTACATTCTATATCATTTTTAGAACTGCAGCCACCCAATTCGGATTCTATTTGCGTATTGAATTCAATACCATTTAGTCTTGTTTTTTTAACTATATTATAAACAGCCAGTTCATATTTTTTTCCGCTAATGGAACATCTAGAACCTTTTTCGTTCGTTTCGTTAACTTCGTTAACTTCGTTCATTTTTTTTGATGAGATTGTATTTGTATTTGTATTTGTATTTGTATGTATATGTGTATATTTAGTATATACATATGATTTTTTATATATCAATTTTATTCTTAGGTAATTTATAATTATATACGGACTCCTCAAAATAACCATAGGGTTGCGTTGTTCAATACTACTACATTTCATATTATTAAATTTAATATTGTTTCATTAAATTTAATATTGTTTCACTACATTTAACATCAAACGACGAATAACATATGCTTTAACGTGCATACATAAGACCAGCATTCCCAGACATAAATGTGATGACATTGTACCTTTCTTCCAATACGACCAAGTTATAGTTATAGTCATATATACGCCACGTCGGTTTGTTTACACCAATAGGTATTCTCGTTAATGGGTCGCAAATTGTTAGAAAATTCGCACTAGGGTCAAGTGGCGGATAAAAAGTCGTGAATTCGAATTGAACATTCGAAAATTTGCTCGTATTAAGCGCCCCAGTAGGTTGGAAATTAAACGGGTCTGTATCTAGACAAAAATTATAACAATATAACCCGGTGGGTGCATTACTTTTCGTTCGCACATATTTCTCTACAAAGTTATAAATGCCCACATCTAGTGCATTCTCGCGATACTTTCCGTCTAGCAATATAGCCATATTCAATAATATACCACGTTGGTTGTTTGCACTAAAAGGTTGTGTAACAAAAAGCCCGGTACTATTCGAAGTCATTGTACTATATCCCGGTCCTACTTGTGCAGCGTTACATGATACAAATGTACCCCCATATATTCCACCATACTGTGTAGCGGGTGTAACGGGTGCAGGAATGATATTTACAGGTAAGTAGTTATATGGCCAGTTCGAATAGTTGCTCCACTGGTTTCGCAAATTAATATCGCTTCGCTGAAAAAAGAACATCCAGCTACTTACCATCCCTAGCGTGTTTTCTAGCCATACGCGATGCGAACCGGTAACATTCTCGAAATTCCATTCATAAGCCGACTTGATTAGATATTTTTGTTCATTTGCCGCAAATGTCTTCGCTTCGTCATTCGATAAAAATGCATATGTGCTAATTAAGTGTATATCGGCATTCCACTCCGATTGCGCGTTATTACTATAATCGGTTGCAGCAAGACTAACACTTGGCGGCGATTGAAGAAAACGGTACAACTGCATATACTCGTTTGTATAATTGGGGCGAACGATTGGCCAGCCATTTTGTGGGTCCATGACATCGCGAATCGTATATAAATCATTGATAGGTCGCATCGTTACGTCTATCTGTAGCTGATTGTATTGAAGAGCGATTAAAGGAAACGCCATTTTACTTGAAAGCGTAAACCATGCATTTATGGGTATATACAACCTACGACTTCGAATAGACGGTTCGGACCCTTGAGGCAAAGTAGTATAATACGCATTTGGGTACATATTTATTCTACTATTCGAATTTCCCGGGTCATTTAATTCGGCGGTATTTCCCGTCATATCATCATAGAGTGCCCTCTTTGGTCCTGAGAAATCACGCTGAACTAATGCCAATAAATATTTCCCCGTCAATACTTGCAATGTTTGCCCACCAACTGATATGCGTACCTCTTTTATCATCTGTGTTCCTAAATTATCAATCCATCGAAACTCATATGGCGCCCAGTCTTTCACGCCGCATGTAGGATTGGGCGGATATATCGGGCTCCATATTGTAGGCAACGTAACTACAACATATGTGTCCATTAAAAGGTCGGCATACCTTGGAACATAAAATGTAAACGTTGAATCAGTTGTTAATCGTAGAGACCTTTGCCCTGTAAAGTCAATTCTAAATTTTTGCATACCAAAGTTTGTATACTTTGAATATGTTGATTTAAAAAATGTTTTCTTAGGGTTTCCATTTAATATGACATTTTGATTTCCGTATGAGACAATATTTAGTAATCCCCCTGTCATTCTTTTTGTTTATATACTGTTATATATTATTATATATATTTAACATATTAATAATTTTTAACAAGTTTTTTTATATATATAATTAATATCATTATATAATTAATATCATTATATAATAGTATATATTAAAAGTATGTCAGCACCAGGACCACCAGGACCACCAACCCCTACACCCGGCGGTGGAGGTATTAATATTAACTTCTTGCCTTCTACTGCTGCTATACGCAGTGTACTAACTTCACAAGTAACTCCTATGGCAATACATTGGTTCGGCATGGCATTTGTTATCGTCGTATTGCTATGGCTTATTACCTATCTTACTACAAAAATTAATTTAGGAAAAACAAATTGTGATATTATTAAAGAAATTAATACAAAATCAACTCCTACAAAAATAAATTCAAGTTGGACCACATCTAGCTCGCCCGACTATGCTGGAAAAAATCTGCGAGATTTTTATATTAAAACGGCATACAACTGTTGCGCATCTGGTCAATTCAAAAGCGACTATGTTAGTATGTGTGCTCTACAAAATGCTATCAAACAGGGTGCACGTTGTCTAGACTTTGAAATATTTTGCATAGATAATATTCCATGTGTCGGTTTTTCATCGATTGACATGATTGGTGTAAAACAGAGTTACAATAGTCTACCTGTTTCGCAAGTTTTACGAGAGTTGAATAATATTGCGTTTTCGGAAACGGCGGGTATATGTCCTAACCCGAGAGACCCTCTGCTCCTGCATTTCCGTATAAAGACGAACAATGTAAACATTCTTAACATAATGGCAAGTGAAATTGCTGAAAATTTGGGTGATAAATTATTACCCATCGAGTTTATGCGCGAAGGTAATGGGACAAATATCACGAAACGCCCTATTAGAGACTTTATAGGAAGAGTCGTAATTATGGTAGAGAAAAGTAACTCGTCGAATACAATGCCCATCTTGTACCAATCGAAAAACATGTGGGAACTTACAAACGTTACTACTAACTCCGTTTTTATTCATTCAAAACGATTTATGGATATTAAAAATTCAAATGATCTCGAAACAGTTACCAACTTTAACAAAGAAAATATTACACTTGTTTTACCCGACTTATCTGTATCAAATGCAAACTATATTTCGACTGTTCCCCAAGCTCTTGGTTGCCAACTTATGGCTATGAATTTTCAAAATGTCGACCAGAATTTGCTTACTTATAACGAATTATTTGAAAAAGGAGAAAGTGCGTTTGTTCCAAAACCGAAAGAACTTATACATGTTCCTATATTTATTGATAAACCCAAACCGTTACCTGCTTCTCTTAGTTTTGCTGCGAAACAAGTGGATGGTCCAGGCAATGTCAAGATTAGCGCATAAAGTAGGTCAACTTTCTTAATCAACTTACATATACATTATTTAGTTCACTATAACTATTCTATTTTATTATATCCTATTAATATAATAATATATACCATATTAATTTACCTATAATCATGGATACTACAGACAATGCAAAAAATAACCAAAATAATCCTTTAAATATATTGTACTATGAAAACCGCGAGTTAGAGTTGCTAAAAAATGCGATAAATATTGAAGCGAAAAAGCGTGGCGAGCGTATTGCAAAGAACCCGGTAATGAAAGATATCATTTCCGTTCTTGAGAAGTTTATCAGTGACAAACATCTTGTTTGTTATGGCGGAACAGCGATTAATAATATTCTTCCCCCCGTTGACCAATTTTACAACCGAGATTTAGAAATACCCGATTACGATTTCTTCTCGCCAAACGCAATGAATGATGCAAAAGCTTTGGCGGATATTTATTATAAGCAAGGATTCTCCGACGTAGAAGCAAAGGCGGGCGTTCACTATGGTACGTATAAAGTATTCGTCAATTTTTTTCAGATTGCGGATGTTACACAGCTAGACAGTAGACTGTTTAGTAGTCTTAAAAAAAATGCCGTTATAAAAGACGGTATTCATTATTCGCCGCCTAATTTTTTAAGAATGGCAATGTATTTAGAATTGTCTCGTCCTGGTGGCGACATCACTCGTTGGGAAAAAGTTCTAAAGCGTTTAAATCTTCTTAATAAAAATTATCCACTCAAGGCGGAAAAGTGTGACCCAGAAACATTTCGTCATTCTTTATCTGCGCGTTCAACCGCAAAACAGTATTACTATCAAAAAGAAATCATACAAAATGTTATCAAAGATATCGTGTCGAGTGACAGTTTGGTTTACATTGGTGGTTATGCTAATGCGCTTTACTCGCGTTATTTAAAAAATCGCGAAAAAATGTTTCTAAATGAAATACCGGAATTTGACATATTATCAAATACGCCCGATAAAACCGCGAAAAAAATAAAAGAAGAATTGGAAAAAAAAGGAGTAGTTAGTATTAGTGTTGAAACAAAACCGTCAATCCCTGAATATTTATCTACGCACTATGAAATTAAAGTTGGTTCTCAAGCCGTTGCTTATATTTATAAACCACTGGCGTGTCATAGTTATAACACTATCAAACTAGATGGTAAAATATTTCGCGTTGCTACTATTGACACAATGATGAGTTTTTATTTACTGTTTTTATATGCAAATCGACCATATTATAACCCCCGACGAACTCTTTGCCTTTGTGAGTACCTTTTTAAAATACAACAGAAGAATCGTCTTAAAATGCAGGGACTACTGCGTCGTTTTAGTATAACATGTTATGGTAAGCAAAAAACGCTAGAGGATATTCGAAACGAAAAATCGAAACAGTTTAAAAAACTTAAAACTAAAAAGAATACGAATGAATATAATAAATGGTTTTTGCGTTATAATCCGGAGCTCAATAAAAATAATAAGCCTATTTCCAAGCCAACGAAAACAAGAGAAGACTTGATAAATGAAGCAAAACTCGCCTTAGAGGCAAAGGCAATTACGTCTAAAGCGGTTATTGCCGAACTAGAAAAAATGGATAAGGTACCTGGTGTGGGGAAAAAGCGTTCGTCGTCATCACCGTCACGGTCACGGTCGATTCGTTCTACAACTTTTTTATCACGTGTATTGATGAGTAAACAAAAGAAAACAAATTCTACCAAAAAAATAAATAAGAATAATAATAAAAATAAAAATAAAAATATTTCAGATGAAGATTTATTATTTATTCAGAATGAATTTACTCCTTCAAATATGGCTACAAATTTAACAGATGAAAAAATATATAAGAGCTGACATATAAAACTATCAACAAGTATACAATAAAAAATAATATTTATTATTGTATTTTCATGAATCTCACGAGTCTCATACTTCTCATATGTTTTATACCGCCACGGTATCTAATACTCTTGTAAGCCCAAAATATCCTGCCCCAAATAAAGCACTAACAAAAACAAGTCCGCGCATGTTATAGTTACCGTCGGTGTTAAATACAGATGGTATATATTTTAACATGTACTTTCTAAAAACAGGCAACTGAAATGCGAAATAAAGTATACCCACTAATAGTGGCACTTGTATTAATTTATATATATTTTCCATAGAATCTACAGATGCTACATGATTATTGTATCTCGATTCGTTCATTGCTTCTTCGTCTTCGTGTTCTCCGATATAATCATCATCTTCTTTTCTATAATTATCAGGGAGATAGTTAGGCTTTACTTGCGCATCATTCATCATACCTGATGTATTCATAGGTATATCTCGTGAAGGCAAATTTGTCATTCCTGAAGCACTCGCTTTTTGCAGTCCGTTTACTAATTCATTCATAACATTTTGTTGTGGTCCTTGTTGCTGTTGTTGTTGTTGCGGCATTTGCATACCCATACCACCCATACCACCACCCATACCACCACCCATACCACCACCCATCATATTTACCCCCGCGACACTAGGTGAATATACTTGTGCGGGTGGCATAACCTGGTTATTCATCATAGCGCCTTCTCCCATTCCTCCCATTCCTCCCATTCCTCCTATTCCTCCCATTCCGCCACCACCTCTCATACCGTTATTCATTTCATTTTTTTGAATTACTATGTTATTTTGATTCCCTGAACTTGGGTCGGTTGGAAGATCATCAATGCTTGTCGTATCGGACATTTATTCTCTTAATATATTCTATAAAGAATGATAGATTTCATTTACTACGCAAATCTTACAGATTTTTTTTGAGAATTGCATAACTCCGAATTACTCTTATAGGTATAGCACTTTTTACCATATAAATACATTTCTTTTTCAAGTTCTTGTATCGGAGGCGATGTAAATTGAATACAATTATCGCCATAACATTCTTTTCTAAACAATGTTGATAATCCCAATCCAAGAATTATAGAAATTATATATTTACTTGTCTCAGAATGTATCCACTTCTTTATATTCATTTCCTATATTATATATAGTATATATATTTATAATATAAAATATTTTATCTAGATATTTTGCCTTTATGTTTGTCTTTATGCTAACTTATATTTCACACTTGTATTGGTATTGTTTTTAATGGACCCGTGTTAAATGGGCATTTATTTTCCTTTGCTTCAAATGAAAAGCAGTTTTCGGCTTTATCTATATACTGAAATTTATTACTATTATCAACAGTAGGATATATTAAAATGTTTCTAGTCGGAGGAGATGACATATAAATGTATACCATTCCTATTAAGAAACTTAAAATAAATACTGGTATTGATATGTATTTCATATTTGTTAAATGTGTCAAATATTATATATAAAGTATTATATATATATAAAATATATAATATTTAATGTACTACATTCTATAATTCGGTAATTCGGTAATTCTATTATTAGTATTAGTATTATTTTTTATTTATCTTTTTGTTAACTATCATGAATAATCTGCGTTTCTGATTTTTTTACTATACATGTTTTTTCGCATTTACAGTCTTCTGTTCCTTTTCTTTTCAGTTTATTTGTCATTTCGCACATAAATGATTCTTCGCCCTTTTTGTTTCTTTTTCTAGTTTCTATATTTCTAAACGCATTACAACATATTGGTTGAACATTTTGATTCGTTTTTATATATATACTGCGACGACTAGTAACATATCTTCCCGAATATGATAATAACGCGTATGCACTATGTAACAACTTAAACATTTTATTTTCGTATCTGTAATATAGACTACATATAAAATATTTTTATGTAGTTTATGTATATTTTTAATAATATATGTTCTTATATATGTTTTTGTATAGCATGTTTGCATCTTACGGTCTTATCGTATTTTATGTGTATTATATCCACCACACTTCCCACATTTTAGTCCAATAGGATGAAATGGTACTTCTCCTTTAAATTCGCAATCATTGCACGTGACTTCTGCTTGTATATTTTCATCATACGGATAAACTGCAATCATGTTATCATAATGCTGAATCATTACTTCGAGCATGCTTCCTTGTATCATCATTTTCCTACATAACGGGCATGTATATTTATTCTGTTTTAAAGACGAGCTCAAGCATGAACTATGTATTACGTGTCCGCATGGTAAAAACGAGGTAGGTTCTCTCGATAAAAATATATTATCTAAGCATATACAACAGTCATTACGAAAGGCATCCGGTACACATTTGTGTGTTTTTTCGAGGTTGGTATGAATACAGCCTCCGCATTTATCACAGTGAAAGAAATCACTAGGTTTATTCCCAACGCCACACATCCGGCATATTTTACACTTTTCGCAGTGGTAAATTTCCGATGCCGGTTTATCCGAATACAAATGACATATGTCACAGTAGTATGAAGCAAACGTTTCTACGAAAAAATAGCATTCCTTATTTATGCAATAATTAGATGCCGGTTGTCGCGTATTACAATTATTACAAACAATTTCTTCTATTTCATATCGGTTTATTTCATGATCCGATATTTCAAAGTCATGGCATATACGACAGCCAAATTCTCTGCCGCAACATTTTGCAATGATTTTACAACCAGATATGTAATGACCACAGTTTTCTTTTTTCTCTTTCTCTTCCTTTTTATCTTCCTCTTCCTCATCACTCGAGTCAGAGTCTGTGTCAAAATCTACCCACTCATCAAAGTCACATTCCGAGCAACATTCCGAGCACTCATCGTCGTTTCTTTCGCACATATGATGTCTATATAAAATATACTAAAAAGTTTCTATATCATTTTAATATATTTATTATCCCGCATTCCACCCAATCCACCTAAAAAATATTGTACATTACTTTCGCACCTAATGCGCCAAATATTATACCGCATATTACTTGTAATAATGTATGACAACTCATGTAGATACGAGAATATCCTACGAGTATGAGATACAATGGAGCCGATATCAATACTGCTTTTTTATACTTTGGGAAAAATAAATACATCAATGCTAGTACACTTGAAGCAAGTGTCATATGCATAGACGGAAATCCTCTTTTATAATATTCGTTCCTATCTATTTTATCAAACGTGCTTTTCAATATGAAACTATCATGAAAAAATGTGTCTAATATCGTTTTATTACCAATACACATACCAGGTCTGTATAAAAATACGGCATCATATCGCATAAGAATGATTTTAACTATCTGAGCAACTAGCATAATTATAAATACGGAGAGTAATATATAAAACCATTTCCTTTCTTTTGTCACCACCAATGTGACAATTATTGAAAAAACCAAAAGAGAAACAGTATTGGAAATCCACATCATCACGCTCAAAACTATTGGGTTTTGGGACGAGTTTTCATTTATTATTTCTTTCTCGGGAATTTCCGCATTTCTCACCGCTCTGTTACTTCTCATGTCTACGCCGTCTTCGACATCTTTGCCATCTCTGCCATCCTTCTTCTCTTCCGCCCTGACTCCCTGACTACCTCTTAAAACAGGCTTCGCTATAGGCTCGTGAGAATATGCTAAATTCACATCTTTATATGTATAATTCAAAACCGTATCATCTTCATCCATTTTATTATTATTCGACATTTACAATACACAAATTAGATATATACATATATATTTATTATTTTTATTTCTATTTCTATTTCTATTTTTATTTCAACTATTTCGTAAATGAAATTACCTGCGGATGTTCTACTTCTGCCTCCATGCTTTTAACAGTGTACTTTTTCTGTACCAATATATGCTGTTTCGTATTCTCGTCATATTCTATACTGTTATACACATATGTCGCATCTCGTATCTTCTTCGTCAAGGGAACAATATTCGTCAAATATATATCCACTACCGCTCTTACCTTCTCAATCTCACCTGTAGCATTAAACTCATTCATTACCTCTTTTACCTGACCTATATACGTATATAACTCGGCATTCATTCTCTTCAACTCCTCTATATTCTGAGGATTTATAGTTATGTCGATATACTTGTTATACAACTTGTCGTACTTTTCTAAATAAGTATCCAATTCCTTTTTAGACTCCCCAAATTTCTGTACTAATTGCTCGTCGGTTATATACTTGAACAACAAATCCAGTTTATATTTTATTATGTTTTCCTTTATACCCTCGATTTTACTATAGGTTGCCGCCATCATTTCACTTATATTCTCTATTTTACCCCTGGCTATCTCTATATTTAAACCACAAGGCGTGGCACCACTACCACAAACCGCTTTTAATGTTCTCCCGGTATTCGTAAACGTTGTGCCACCCGTTTGCTTGCAAACAACACACTTCCTCCCTCTTTTTAATTTTGCTATCTGCGAACGCTTCTGCATCATTGTAAGCGTCTCATCTGATAATATCGAACTTTTTTTAACATCAAACTTTCCATCATATTGGTCTTTTAACTTATAATACTCGTGTAGTGCATCGTCAACGGACATTTGTGGTCTAGACATCCTATCTATTTTATATTATATCTATATATTCTATATATCAATATTTATATCAAAAATTATATAAATATTTATATCAAAAATTATAGCGATATTTATAGCATAATCACAATTTTCATATTTATAGTATAATCCAAGTTTACACAGTTTTTATTTATGTAACGAATTTCGATTAATCTCTCGCATCTGTATCGTCTCATGTGTTTTATATATATGGATTTACGATAACTTGAGAAGACGGTGCGTCCCACATCGGTAAATCCGTTATCATATTTGCAAGACCTTTTTTATTACTCTCTATTTTTACATTTAGAGCATTCAATCTCGCCAACACGTCCTGTTTTTGTTCTCTAAATTTTGCATCTTTCTCTTCCGGCGTTAGACGCCCTCTGTATTTATAATACAAAAACCCTCCCATAATAAGTATAAAAATTAAAAATAACACTAAATTAAATATATTATTTGTAAATACCATTTTTTTATCTTTACATGTCTTTAATACTTCGCTCATAAAGTATTTAACACCTGGTTCTGTTAATACTGGTTTTTCCATATTCGTTCTATTTGGAGTAGTGGTTTTGTTATTGAGTAATCTATTATTTTATAATAGTATTTTTATAAAATAAATTATACATAATACATATATACACATACGTAATTATAAACAATAAAATGAGCACATCAACCGAAAATCCAAAAAATGATGTAAAAGTTACTCCAACCAGTAACCCTCTTAATATTTCAACAAAAAATGCACCTAACCCTTCTACATCCGTTTTCACGTTTTTTCTTATCACACTCTTCTACTTTGTTGCTAAATATAAAACACCGAATTCCATGTCTACCATGTTGAATATTATTTATATTATAGCCATCGTTTCCACGCAAATCTCTATAAATACCGCTTTAGCTAAATCTATATGTAATAACGCGCAATCTATGAATGTCGGTATTTTAGCCACCGTTTTTCCCATGCTCTTTATTTTTGGTCTCCTACAGCTTTTGCTCACTATTTTCCCCGGCTGGGTCGAACCCTTTTCCAATACGTTTGGATACGGTATGGCAAAACTTGTCGGTCTTCAAGACCTTATGAAACGTCTGCTCGTTTCCCCGCAGTTTAATGCTGCACCTGAAAAGAAGATAATCAATGCTGTCAATAGTATATATAACGACCCATCGATTTTTATCAACCAGTTTAGTTACGCAAATCGCGAAGACTTTAACAAAACATGGGACAATAGTTTTGCCAGCGGTAGGGGCATCTTCGTGAAAAGCGCCGGACCCGCACCTTTACCTTATTCTGCAGCAAATCCCAACCCGTCTCCTGGTTCACACCTTTACCAAGAGTTTAGAAATATGGTGAAACTTAAAGACATTGTAGGCACATTTGTATGGTACATTCTCGTCGGTGTCATCACAACATCCAGAAGCTACAACTATATCATTAGCCAACCTTGCTCCCTAAATGCAAGCGTAGCACAAAAAGCCGTCAACAGCTACATCAAGAATACCGTCGCCGCTCCTAAAACAATCGACAAGCTAACACCCGATGGATTCAACTATAAACTAAACTAGACACCGTATTTTATCATTATCATTATCGTTTGTAATTATTTGTTACCGTTTTACAACACAAATAATTACAATTATTATTACATCGCTATTACCTCGCACTAATCTACAGCCCGATATTCGAACAAGTAGGTCACCAAAACATACACCAATATAGCCAACACAATCGACATCAGCCAAATAGGGATAACGGTTTTGTTTTTATACCCGATACCAAAGCGGCGGAAACTTAGGTCTTTGTTATAAATAATAGAAGGGCGAAATGCGTTTATAATACCGAAAAAAACAAGGAAAATAAAAACGGCGATAATACTTAATGCCTCTCGCGATATATACTGGTTAAACATCCTAAATTATAAGTATATAATTATTATAGATATTTCGCCATTTTATCGCCATTCTTTTGTGCGACCCTTGCGGACCCCTTTAATCCCACATTTTCTAAACCATTTTATGGTTCGCTTTGTCTAAAAATACCTCGCGACTAATATTGCGAATTATTTTTTTCTCACACTTCTCATCGTTTTCTATCGGCTCGCAAACATTTCGCACCATAGTTAGGTACTCAAGTTGTGTCGCCTCTGTGTCAAACCAGTGCGGATTCTCATCCACCCATGCACTTATCATGTTGCGCTCCTTGTTTGCAATCTTTACAATCGTATTCTTTATCTTATCATGGTTATCGTCTTTCTCCCACTTCTCGCAATCCTTTATATACATTGTTTCGCGTTTTGTATCCGTACAATGTATCGGTCGCTTATATACATCCAACTTTCTAAGACCTCTTATCATCACATTCGTAATACCTTCCACTAGTCCTTTATTCTTTGTATACATCAGGTCGTCCAATGTTATCTTCAAAGATTGGATGAAGTCGCTTATATTCAGAGCATCTTTGCACTTCTCATTCAAAAATATATTCAAATTGAAATTATTCGTATTATTTACAATATTATTTACAATATTCTTCTCCTTGGATAAGCTGACAAGTTGTTCCTGCAGTTTCCCATTCTGCTCGATAAGCTTCATTATCATTTCGTTGCTTACTACTCCGCCATGCGAGACCAACTTATCGTCTTCGGATGACAGCGCGTCTGCCTCTTTTGTTACCTTGCAGGTCTTCTTATGAAAACACAAACTTGAAGCGAACTTATATGAGGAGCCGCACACACATTTAAACGATTTATCGTCTTGAACCTTTTGAACTTTTTTGTTAGTATTTGTTAGTATTCCATGTTTCAGTGTCAAAAGATGACGCTCATATTGACTCTTCCTTATGCTAGTATAGTCACAAGATGGACAAGAAAATTTGTCCGAACTTTTTGGAACTTTTTCGTTAGTATCCATTAGTATATACTAGATGGAGAAAAATGTCTAAACCCTTTTGGGAATATATTTTTAAAAAGTTATGGTAACAAATTTTTCAACTTAAAAATGCGATTTAGAGCATTATGCTCTGAGTGATGAATGCATCGTTTTTTTTAAATCTAGGATGGCTTTTTGAGAAATGGACATTTATTTTTGTCCATTTTTGAAAATCCAGGTTTAGATTTGAAATTTTCATACATCATCATCATTCTTCCGGGGATCCTCTTTTCTTACTGAGATTTCTTTTTTTTACTATAAATACTTGGAAACTACATGACTTATCATGGTATAGCAGCGGCGCTATGCGGAATTATGCGGAGGTTATTTTGGAGTTTGGGAATTGTTACCACAATGATGCAGGAATTGTGATTTTGAATATTCATATTTGTTACGATAAAATATGAATATTATATGTGGGATTTGATTCTAAGATAGGGATAGTCTTTTATAAAATGTGCATAACTACTTATGAAGTAACAGTGAGTGTAGCATCGACAGTACTAGATGTATTATCGCCTGCAGCACTTTGTGTTACCGTTAAGGTTGTCTCTCCCGTAGAACGTAATAATACAATATTACCATATACGTCGGCAACAGCTGGAGTATCACTAGTATAAGTGAAATTACCAAAACTATCTATTTCAAGCACTCTAACATGACCTTTATAAGTTAAATTTTCACCATTACAAGGTGCTCCAATAGCTACAATGGTTCCATCAGCCGATAAACTAACACTCTGTCCACTAATGTCATCAGCAGCTTCACCGTCGATATCCTGACCAAGACGTCTCCATCCGACAGGTCCATAATCTGGCGAAGACTGGTCAGTTACAGCAGTAGTTTTGGTTGGGTCATATTTATATACTCTAACATAACCACTATTATTTCCAATAGCTCCAATAGCTAAAATGGTTCCATCAGCGGATAAACTAACACTATATCCACTATAGTCATACAAGACTTCACCATCGATATCCTGACCAAGACGTCTCCATCCAACAGGTCCAAAATCGGATGAAGATTGGTCAGTTACAGCAGTAGTTTTGGTTGAGTCATAACTATATACTCTAACATGACCTTTATAATTACCATTTCCACCATTATAAGGTGCTCCAATAGCTAAAATGGTTCCATCAGCGGATAAACTAACACTATATCCACTAATGTCACCAGCAGCTTCACCGTCGATATCCTGACCAAGACGTCTCCATCCAACAGGTCCAAAATCTGGTGAAGACTGGTCAGTTACAGCAGTATTTTTGGTTGGGTCATATTTATATACTCTAACATGACCTTTATAAGTTAAATTTTCACCATTATAATTTGCTCCAATAGCTACAATGGTTCCATCAGCCGATAAACTAACACTCTGTCCACTACGGTCACCAGCAGCTTCACCGTCGATATCCTGACCAAGACGTCTCCATCCAACAGGTCCAAAATCTGGCGAAGACTGGTCAGTTACAGCAGTAGTTTTGGTTGGGTCATATTTATACACTCTAACATGACCACTATAAAAAACCTCATTTTCACCATTATTCAGAATTGCTCCAATAGCTACAATTGTTCCATCAGCCGATAAACTAACACTCTGTCCACTACGGTCACCAGCAGCTTCACCGTCGATATCCTGACCAAGACGTCTCCATCCAACAGGTCCAAAATCTAGAGAAGATTGGTCAGTTACATCAGTAGTTTTGGTTGGGTCGTATTTATATACTCTAACATGACCACTATAATTACCATTTCCACCATTATAAGGTGCTCCAATAGCTAAAATGGTTCCATCGGCGGATAAACTAACACTATATCCACTTTGGTCACCATCGGCTTCACCATCGATATCACCACCAAGCAAATTCCATATATTTCCATAAGATATCGGTACATTAGAAGATGGTGCTAAATCTCCTATTAACGGGAATGCTCTTGTTGTTACCGATTTTGTAAAATCCGACCACGATAAAGCTGATATTACATCAACTACTCTAGAAATAGATGTAGCAGCGGTATAAACATTATCGCTCGATGCAGGTTGGGTAATTGTTATAGTCGCTTGTCCTGCTCCTTGAATCGTTACTAAACCAGATGACGAAACAGTTAGTACGCTTGTATTGTTGCTAGAAAAAGATAATGGCGCAGTACTATTTTTCGTTATATAGTCATTTAAAGAAAATGTAGGAGATAAAGTATTTAATTCTGGTAAAGGAGCCAAAGATAAATTAGATGTTATCTTTCGTGGAACAAAATTTGAATTGCTAGGTATTATAACGAAGTATCCATCTGTCAAAATATCATCACTGAACGTTGTAATAATCGAGGCATTAAAAATAGTTCCCGGAGGTTTATTACTAAACGCAGTTAACAATCCATTATTGTTTGTTATTTGAACGCTATTATTAGTTATTCCAGATAGAGCGGAAGGAGGTATGTCTTGCTCAAATATTTCTACATCAGTAGATGAACCAGTTGAAACGCGAAGTTTCATTGCTGTTATAGGCTCAGGATAAGACATTTTTCTTTATACTATTATACTATTATAAAATATTATAATATTATAAAATAATTTCTTCTAAAATAATTTCTCTAAAGTAACTTCCCATATTATGATAATTCGTTAGTCATCCCCCTCTCCGCCATCGCGTGGATTATACGCACCATCATCTTCTACACCATACTCATCATCATCCCCCTGTAAGTTATATTCATCGGCGAGATCAGCTTCTATTTCCGCATCTTGATGCAGCCGCTCTTCTTCTTCGTCGGCATATATATCGCGCATACGTACAGTAACTTTGTCCCTTTTTAGCGCCTTCTTCTCCATCTTCGCTTGCTCCTCGTCGCGCCGAAACTCGTTCTCCATCTGCTCGCGCTCCTGCTCATACGTCTCAGGAACATAAAACCGCAACCCCTTTGTCGCGCCTACATTCCAATCACCCAGACGAAGATTCTTCATCAAGTTCTCAACCTGGCGCTCGGCTACCTGCATATCGCGAAACTCCCTAGTAATAATATCCTTCTCTTTATCCTTCGACTGAGTAATATCCTCCTTTATACTTTTATTATTTACATTTATCGCCGATTTATCCGCCATTATGATTTTAAAAAACACCAAAATCAAATTTGCCACCATATTCTTCAATTCCGCATCTTCTTGCGCAACAAATGATACCTCCCTCACAACACCATTTTGTTGGTCTTGCGCTTCTAGAACAGAGACTAACGCGGATTCATCCTCCTCCTGTAATTGCGCCTCTTGCGCCACCACGACAACCGTTCTCGCTAGTTTCACGTATTTCAGCACCACATTCAGAAAATAATGCGTAAATAAACGCCGCACCAAATCATCGTTAAATAATGAATACATTCCGCCGCTATCCTCCTCCGAAGTGCGTTTCCTATATTGTCTAGCAGACCCACGCGTCTCCGCCTCACCTTCCCCTCTCTCCCCTCTCTCCTCTCTCCTAGATGGTCCGCCTCGACTACTCGCAGCTTTGCCAAATAAACCAGATAACAACCCCCCCGCATCGCCTTCCTCCGCCATCTCTTCCTCCTCAAATTCCTCTACGTCCATCTCCATTGCATCACCCTGCCCCTGCACCTTTGATACATCCCGTTTTATTACCCTTGCAAATAACGGAGTATTTAATGCAAATTGAAACCATTCATTCGTCTCTTTCATCACACCTGTAACAACAGTCGCCAATACACTATTTTCTTTATCCTTCATATATTTGTCAATTTCGGTATAGTATTTCTTAACTATCGTCTGAATATCCAGTACATGCTGTCTCGATAATCCCCAATGCTTATGTACAGATACTTTCTGATTATTTACACCATTCAATATAATATTCGGGAAAACATGTATTAAATTTCGCATTTCATTCACGACAAATTGCATGCCCTTATAGGTGGAAGTATCGCGCTTAGGACAGAGAACATTATCCCCGATAAGTTTAAAATTCGTTATATTTAATAAAAACGACTTGTATAGTTTCGTCGTTTTTCTGTCTAACGACTTATATTGCGATATAAACTCTAGTATAGCATCAACCATCTCCTCGTTCTTCTCCGATAAATAATTCTTCAATTCTCTCAACTCTGGTGTATCCTCGCTAATCTGAATATTGAAAGTGTCCAATAACTCGGTCAACTTTGTTAACAATATTTCAGGAACTTCTGACGAGTGTTTTTCCTGGTAAGACTTGATTAAATCGCGCATTCTCTGAATATATGAAACCTCCGTCGGATTAAAATCAAATGAAATAGTATGTTCGCCATTTACAATCTGCAGCAAAGCCTGTAACGCCTCGGGTGTATACGTATATTCACCTGTACTCTTCAACTTATCTATTTTCACCTTTAACGACTCTTCCGATGGGTTATAATTCTCAGTCGACGGTTTATCGTGACACAAATGTTGAATAGAATTGGGAATTGGTACATCACTATTGAACTTACAATACACAATGAATGCCATATAAATGGTTTGTTCATCAAAACCCTCCGGTATATCGGGATACTTTGTGCGCGTATTTTCCGGGTCATAGAAAGACGACGACTTCTGGATTTCAATAATATCATCTAGCACATTTCGCAAAAGATTGACCTGTTTATTATAGTCATCAATGATACGTTCCTGTTCTACAAAATATTTTATCGTATTCACAGAACCATCCGCATTACAACAAGCATTCTCAACAATTGGTTCATTCGCACCATTTGTAAGAATAAGCTTTTCTTTGTCGACAACTTTTTGCACCATAACTTGAATCGCCAACGAATAAAAAATAATCTTAGCACGAATTACTGCTATTTTTTCAAACTGATTTCCCGAGCCCTTTTTGAAATCTTCTAACAAGTCACTTTGAAAATTCGGACTAAGCGGAGAAGGGGACGACATTTTTAATTTAGAAAGAGGCGGAAGAAAATTAATCCAATTTTTGATATCGTGCTCCGCTGGTAACTCTTCAGCAACATGTATCTTATTATATTCGCGTTTTTCCAATATTTTCGCGTCAATTGTAGGAATCTTTACAACGATTTTTTCAATGTATGCCTTTATTTTCGAAGCAATATCATCCTCTTTTTTCCCTTTTAGTGTATTCCACGGCTCAATGCTCGACTTTATCTTTATGGCAATACATGCAATATATTTTATCGAAGAAATATCGCCATCTCCGTCCATAGGATAGCCCACAAATGAACGAACGCATCCAGGGAATGTTTTGCGCGTTTTTACAGAAGGAATATTGACCTGAATGACAACCACCAAAAATGACAGAGTAAGCAGCAAAATAGTATTTAACTTAAAATCCTTATATGTTTGTCTAGACGCAACAGACGCTGAACCCGATGCAGACGCCGCCGTCTTTTTCCGATTAAAATCATCTTCAGACGGAATTTTTGATAAAAACACATTCATAACTTGCTCAATAATAAATGTTCGCTGGGTCTCTAGGTCGATTGCCATGTATTTTGTCATAGTCGTTATAATACCGCTAATCATTTGCATATCCGGATTTTTAAATGTCGGCAGCTTCTTGTCCTGTAAACTCTGAATCAATGTCTCGCCCAACGTCTTCTCCATGATTTCGCGTGTTTGTAGTTTAAATCCCGCCGCATCATATCCCTCTTCCGTATCCAAGTCTATATTTTTTATGACATAACCACTGTATTTATCCGTCCATGCATCACCGTCTTCACTAATTGAACCTCGTTCTTTGCATATCGTATCAATCGTCGTCTGAATATCACCCTGACTCAAAAAAACAGTCGCAATTGTCTCGAAAAAAGACGGCACTAGTTTGGTATTCGTGTCCTTGCAGTATAACCAATAAGGGCTTTCGACCTCGACACTAAGCGTCATGGATGTACTTTCTTCGATGGCGGGTCTAGTAAACTTCTGAATAAAACGCATAATATTTCGTTGGCGTTTTACGTAATCGGTTTGTCCAAGAATCAGGTCAAAAATGCGAGCATATGGTGATACTTTCTCTCGAACTGTGGGGTCAATTTCATTATCAAGCCCGGTAAAATATTGCGCATTATTATATTTATATGCGTTGTACTTTTGAATACTTTGTAGTTTATCGATGGTGTCAATCGAGTAGTTATATTTGCGATAAACAGTGTCCAAAATTTGCTTACGGCTCTGGTGAAAATTCGAGTCGAATTCGTCGTACATTTGCTTAATAACTTCATCCTTCATGGTATCCTGTGCTAGTTCGGGTGTCATACATTTTTTATTAAGAGCAAAACAATCACTTTTAACGTTGCAAAAATACGTAGTATCATACATGGTCACCGTATTGGGGATGGTATCATCTTTAAGCCATTTACGATTTGCGCGAATATAGTACTCGAAACGGTCACCTTCCTCGTCGGTTACTTCCAAGACGGCGTATTGCCCATCCTGTATGTTTCTCTTCCCGCGCAACATGTCGCGTACTTCGGACTTGGCATCCTGCATGGGGAGTTTTGTTTTTTTCATATAGCGTGAAACCAAAAACGTTTCAAAGTCTTCTGCAGAGTATGCTGGTCTATCTTTTTCGTGTTTTTTCAAAAAAGCATAATCCGTAAAATCGTAATTCTTGTCGTAAAATATTTCCTCGCCCTGGTCCTCTTCAAGCTCATCTCTGTCAATATATTTTTTAGTAAGGACGAAATTTTTACACTTATTTGCGCCATGTTTCGACTCCATATCTTGTTCAAACTTATCTTTTTCTTGCCCGTATAGTTGGTCAAAATCAAACGGCGTTATTAAATCCTCGTTTATAATTGAAAGAGTGTTCATATATAGTCGCGCATTATCCACGCAAATAAGACGATATAGAATTTCCTCATTCGAAAAAGAAATCGGTGGAAATATAGAGCCGGCATCAAGAGAACCGACGCTGCCAGCTCCGGCACCAACCCCCGATTTCTTTTTAGGGGTATATGTGCGACGTTTATGAGTGGTCTCTAATTTGTCGCTTTCTAAACCGCCCATTGCCATACTAGAGCCTCTTGCGCCCACGGCGTCACCACCTGGTATATTTGCCTGTTTATCGCGAACATTCATATAGTTTTCAGGAGACATACCATATATGTCGAGAATGTCGGTGTCAAAATTAACCTGCCGTGAGTCTTTCAACAAGTTATACAAAGCGGATGAGCCGGCATATTTCGCTGCATATTTTGCTGTAGACAAAGGAGCATACTCTTTTGCCGTGTTGACTATTTTTTTTCTATATTCGGAAACGCGCTGGGATATAAACGAAACGACAACTTCGTATTGGCTTAAGGTAAGGTCGCGTACATAAATCATAAATGGCTGCAATATGGCGACGTAATTTCCGAGTGTAATTTCGCCGGTGATATATTTATTCATGACTTCAAAGAGGAGACTAGTATTGGGGATAAGCATTTCAACAAATTTTCTGTATTTTTCTTCGCTGTCGATTTGCTCATCAGAAAAGAAGGACATAAAACCGGATGTAAACTGTACCATATCGTCTACATCGTACTGGTCTCGGTCTCTGTCTCTGTCTCTGCCTTCTCTGCCCTCCATTTCCTCGAGTGAAATAGACTTACGAGTAATACTGGTATTTTTACGAAGGAGATTCCAGTAAGGAACGAAGTGTTGTCCCATATTTGCACGAGTCATTATATCCGTATTTGGGAGCGAAATATTTGAAAAATGCATTACTGGTTCGGGGAGACTAATAAAAGAGGTAATATTTATAGAGTCATTTGGTGTGAGGGGGAGAACATCGGTTGTATCGGCTACACGTTTACCAAAACTTTTGGTTTTTCTTGTTTGAATTTGGGAGAGCCCGAGGTTATATGTTTGAATAACAAACTGGTTTCGCTTTACTTGTTCCCCCTTGACGATACTCGAATAAAAGTCCGTGAGGTTGTCTAATATGGATGTTATATTTGCGTGGACGTATTGAGTGAACCCAAACTCTGGATCAGGATTGGTATAAGGAGTAATGTATTCGTTCATTTTATTAATGTATGTAACAAATGAATCCTTGTTTGTGAGATAATCGTCGGTTAGCGCA
>Ga0214921_10004067_pt1 | contig 21905 bp, 21 predicted proteins | sample LL1505_MetaG_FD_177992 | JGI IMG/M metagenome (GOLD analysis project Ga0214921, IMG submission 177992) | Freshwater microbial communities from Lake Lanier, Atlanta, Georgia, United States - LL-1505 | ecosystem: Environmental > Aquatic > Freshwater > Lake | place: USA: Georgia | collected... | reverse complement strand
AAGGGTCAGTCCAGGTGACTTTGTGTACCTCGATCCACCGTACGCACCCGAAAACGAAAAGTCTTTTGTGTCGTACACGGTGGATGGGTTCAGTCTCGACACGCACAAGACGCTATTCACGTTGTGTTCAAACATGGAATCGAAGTTTCTCATGAGCAACGCGGACGTCACGATGGTCAGAGACGCGTTTCCGTCTCCAAGGTACACCACGCGTGTCGTGAATTGTCGTCGGGCAATAAACTCAAAAAACCCAGACGCGCGAGCAAACGAGGTGCTGATTACAAACTAAAAAAAATATTTGTATGTATCAAATGAACGCGGCTGTTATAATTCTAATCCTTCTTTTATTGGGACTTGCCATCTACGGAGGTCTTATTTTCGCAAAAGTTGTGCCAAACCCATTTGCAAAAAAACCTGTACCGACAGCCCTCCAATTGCCTACACCAACGACTAAAAGAGCCTGAGGATATCAGACGCTCCTACAAACTCTATTCTGTTTTCTCTAAAAAAGTCGAGAAACTTTTGTTTCTGGGGCGAGCACTTGATTCCTGGAAGGTTTCCGTACAGTTCCCTGCAGACCTTTTCGGCTCCACCCATGCACACAATCTTCAAGGGCTTTCCGTAGAGGTCTGGAACCTCTGCGTACTTGAATGGACACCCGAGAATCTTTTCACCCGCCGTTCCGCCCGTGTGAAAAGTTCCCGCCTTGGCTTCTAATATGGCGTCCTCGATTTCTGAATCTGGCTGGTAATTATCCTTCTTTACGGGTTTTGTCACAGTCTTTCCGAGAAGTGTGAAAATCTCTTCGCAGATGTGTTCGCCAAACTTGTTTGTCCACTGTTTGTCGAGCTTGAGGTCCGGTCTCCTGGTCCTCAGAGTGTCCTGTCCCCATGCGTCCTCGAGAATCTTGTACTTTATTTCGTCAGACGTCTTGTTCTTCTTTTCGATTTCTGGAAGAAACGACAAGTCTCCAAAGAGCCACTGAACAACTTCTCGGCGTCTCAAGAGAATAATGTTTGGGTTTTCGTCCCTCGAAACAAACTCGAGGAATTTTGAGACTGACATTATTTTCTACTAATACTATATGAACAAGTTTCTAATTATATTCATGTGTGTTTTTGGTTTGATTGTACTATTGACCGGTCTCGCGCTCGCAGGAGTGATTTCGAATCCTTTTAAGAGAGACGCCCCAGTGGTCGTGACGACCGCTCCCGTGGTTCCAGTGGGTGCGACCGCCGCTCCCGTGGTTGCCGGCGTCGCCCCCGTGGTTGCCAGAGACTCGGGTAATGAGGGAAAAATCGCAGGTAAAGCCGCAAACATCGGAAGACGTTTTTTCTTCTAGGTTGAGTGTATGAGCGCTCTTGTGATTATTCTAGTTGTAGTTCTCTTAGGAATCGCCGTAGCAGCGGGACTCATGCTTGCTGGAGTCATACCAAACCCCTTTAAGAAGGTTGCTACTGCTTCTGCGGTCAGCCAGACCGCCACGCTACCCATGGGTGCGCTTGTCGGACCGGGTGGGTCTCTTACTATTCAAGGAACTCTAGCAAAGCCAGTCTCCATAGATGGACTCACAGCCTCGGAACGCATTCGATTAACGAACCTGGGTAGTTCTAACGATGGGGGGAATGTAACCACGAATGGCGTACCCCTGGTTCAACCCCGGATTCCAAGCGGCTTCAATAGCTTTACTGCATATAAAATAGAATACAAGACGTATTCGTCGTCGCAATTTCCGCCATATTTCGCATTGTACGTGGATGATTTACCCGCAGACGCTTTTCCCATAATTCCAAAAGTCAGTGCCGTTTCCAATAGTATAGTTAGACCAGCAGGACCATTCACGGTTGATAAATTCTACATCGCTTTACTGGTACCCACGCCCGGCATGTTTGGGATTATCACCGATGTGTACATCACATTTTATAAATAAAAACGTCTAGATATAATATGAACTCTGTACTGATATTTGTAATATTTATGCTCGTGGTTCTTTCCGTTGTCGCTGGACTCATATTCACAGGAGTCATCCCGGACCTGTTTCCAAAAAAAGTACCCACGACTGCGACGATCGCTCCAGCAGTAGTACCCGTGTCTTCTGGGGAGCCCTCCACGGTGTCGTCTGTGGCGACCCCTCGACCAGCTCCTTCCGCCACGTCAGTGACCATAAACGCAGGTGCCATGACTGCCAACGCGGAAAATCCTAAATTGCCAGGTCTGATACCCATTAAAGCCGTTGCCGTCCCTCAAGGATTTAGTCGTTTTTCAGCATTCACGGTCGACATTACAAATTGTAAAGTATTCGGCACTCAACCAATGTATATGATGCTTGCTACGCACGAAAAAGTAGCAATAGGAACTTTTCTTCTCATCAACGGAACAAAGACACTCACCCCGGAGAAGGGTTCCACACCACCGGGTCCATGGTTTGCGACTACGTTAGTGTTTGGTATATACGGAGGTGGTTCAGTTTTAATAGACAACGTCTCTATAACACTCGATAAATAACGTGTCTGAAAAGTACCCAGGTAAGAAATAGACTATAGTAAAACACAATGTCGACAAGGTTTGCCGACAATCACACCTTTAGTTACCTCATGTCCATCGGTCACTTTCGTCAGGGTTTCCCAGAAGAACACAGGCCTTCGTGGGTCAAGATTACCACCATCACAATCATTTCGAAGTTTTTACAGGACGTTGACATTCAAAAACTCCGAAACTGGTTCCAGGAGCGTGGTTCAATCAAGATTCGCATCAAGGGCTCGGACTCTGAGGGCTTTGAGTGGAAGCTAAAGCCCACAACCTTTTACAACCAAGTGACGCTCGGGTACACGGACCAATACAGCACAAAATCCATCAAAGTTTTTCCGAACGGGAGTGTCCAAGTGGCTGGGTGCTCGGATCTGTTTGATTGTCGAAACGTCATCAAACAGTTGACCTTTATTTTGAACAACATCCTCGAGACTGAGATACCCAGCAATGGATTTCGAGTCGTGATGATTAACACAAACTTTAGTCTCAACTACAACATCAACTTGATGGAGACTGCTCGGATATTTGGGGCGAATCCACTGTTTGCAGACGTTCGATTCGACCCTGACAGGTACTCGGCGGTCAAGATTAAGTTCAGGCCAGCGGACAACATGAAACAGGTGACGACGAGCATCTTTAGCACAGGTAAGATTATCGTGACGGGAGCGGAGACGCTCAAGGAGATTGCATTTGCGTACAACGTCATCAACCACCACATCAACATGCACAAGGAACGTATCAAGGTGTCGAAGACGGTGGTCACGGACGTCTTTGACACGATGTATGGCTACAACATCGAGGACTGCATCGAGCACTTGCGGAAGGAGGGACACGCGCCTTGGCTTTTTACACGTGTGAACGCCCCGATTAATTTCTAAGGGTATCATAAATGTCCACGCGTTTGGGAATGGCAGATGGAAGATGTTTCACGATTAGCACCGCGAGTTCGTTGTTTAATGACTATGTAATGGATTCAAACAAAATTCCGTACGTTGACAATTATGGGTATCGTCAGCTTCTTCAGAAGCAGGGTCCGGCCGCCATCGAAAGTCTAGTTAATGCCGCTCAGCCGTTCGGGAACAACATGCGCGGGTACCCGCTGTGCACAGAGTGTGTGAACCCGCTCCTTAAGGTCCCGAAGACGTTTTAAGTTTTCTTCCAATTGCGTTCCGTAGTTTGTTGATTAGGGGCAGAGGATATTTTCCGTTTACAGCAATGCCCGTCATTCTCCGAAGTACATCTATATTTGTACGATTGTTTTCGGATGCCACTTTCATACTTTTGATTGTTCTAAGTTGTTGTAACGTCTTCTTTGCCAGGTTTTCTTCACTGTACCCAACGTTTTTCATTTCGTTTCGTAGTTTCAGTACTTCATTAAAGTTGGTTGTACTTTTGATGTTGTATTTTTTATACGTCATTTTCGCTCTCAGATTCGCAAGAGCCTTATTCAGATTTGGTTGTTGCGAGTTTACTGTTTTATTCTTTTGGTTTATAAATTTTCGTATTGTCGGCTGGTTTGTCCTTCGTGCCCAATTTGTATACTCATCAGAAAATCCATACTTTTTCAGGATATTTGCATACGACGCAGGTGCCGGAACGCCCGTTGCAGTTACGGGAACGCCCTGAACAACGGGTGTATTTTTTCGATTTGCAGCCGCCTTTAGAGCTTTTATGATGTTGTTGATTTCGGTATTTGTGTTACTTTGTTTTGGTGGTGTCCGACCAGCTTGTTGATTGTACACTCGTACAATTCTCTTTGCAAATCTTACAACTTCTGGTTTGTTTAAAACTCTGGGGTCTAATACTACTCTATTTCCTAGAAGAGAACTAATGAGGACAGCCGCCTCGTTTTTTGATATCGTACGCACCGAACCTGTATTTGGTTGTAGTACCTGACGAGAATTACCCTGACCCATTTGTAGTACGCAAATAAATTAACTGTACTCGGCGAGTATCATGTGACCCGAACGCGCGTACTCGCTTTTCGCGAGGTCTTTCGTTCCAAAGCACCGTACGAGAAATCTGTCGGTTCCATCGAACCTTGGTTTAAACGCAGATCGACCGTGGACGACGCGATTGTTGTCGATGACCAGAATGTCACCCGGTTCGAGACAAATGGAAGTGCGGTGACGGTAATAAATATCTACAATCTTGTCTATGAGTTTGTTAGCCTCGGGCGTGATGCCATACATGAGGTCCTGGTCAAACACGAAACGACCGTCTCTGTATAAAATAGGAATTGGCCCCCGTTCAGTGTCGTCAATCGACGACCGAAACGAAAGGTCGACACCTATTTTCCACAAAGGTTCGTGGAGGAGTTCAATTTCTTTTTGAGACATGTTTTCAATGACTTTCTCGACTGAGAGGAGATGCGTGTAGGCTTCCGGATCGCCGCGGAGGCACGCGAGGCTGATTATGTCGGGACGAAGGTTCGAAAACGCCTGCTCGGTGTGAATCTCGAGTTCTGAAGACCCCAGACTCGACTGGGTATCCGCCATGTATCTGGAAGGGACAATGTCCTGGAATAGACTCCCGTTCGCCTCGGCCTCGTACGAAATCAGGTTACCAACGAGACCTGCTTGAATACGGGCGAGCTGTTTGGTTCCTCCTAGATTGTGTTCGTTCGTTTCTGGCGTTGGCTCCGTTAGGTCGTCGACTGGAAACCCTCGGTGTAGCACGAAACCCTGGGTCATTTAACTTATTCAAAATGTTATTTTTGACAATAGAATACACGCGTTTTTTGGACTTTAGATTAGCTAGAGAGGTGAGATGGATTCCAATTGTTTCCATAAACTCTTTCTTCTTCTTGTTATTGTTATTCAAAAGTTTTTGCGAGTAGTAATTATTTTTTATGTTTGTGAAATTTTCAACAGGAACTTTAAACACGTGATACTCCGACGTGACATTTATACCTTTCTTGTTGTTGTTTGCCTTTTCTGTGTTAGAACGAAGTTTACTCGTAAAGATGTAGAAAGGTATGAGATTCCCAGCATTCTTCTTGATTGTTTTTCTAGTTTCTTCGTAGAGTTCTTTGGCAGCGCACTTGCGTGGGTCTGACCCGAACGCACACCCTCCCCCTGGAAATGTAAGCTCCCCCGACTTGTCGCGAACAACAACGAATTTGTTTTCAATCACTGGAACGGCTATAGCCTTTAGTCGAGTCACTTGTCTTTTACCGCTGTTAGGAACAGTCATCGCACTTCTCCTACTCGGTGGTACATATGGCGCCATGTAATACGCAAATAAAAAACGCGGTGGATACGTACCAATTTAATCAGGGCAACTACTAATGTGTGAGTGTTCCATTTGTTTGAACCCGGTCAGACACACGAGGAGGTCCAAACAATTGGACTGTGGTCACATGTATCACGCGCCGTGTATAGACCGGTGGGTCACGGCTGGGGGAGACACGTGTCCTATGTGCCGGGTCCACATGAGTGACGTTCCTAGACCCAAGTACAAGGTGACGATAACCATAGAAAACACGGAAACGAGCAACATTTCGATTGACGAAATCATCACAGAGTTTTTACTCGAACAGTTTCAGGGAGAAATAAACTTTGAGACTGAAACTTCAGAAGAACTTTATGAGGTTATTTCGAACCTTGGAATTCTTAGGAGGGTTGACATCGATGCCCTTGTTCCTCACGCAGAATGAACAACAGTACTTTGTGTAATTGTACCCATACTTTCGAGCAGCTCTCCTCGGATCCTTGATAACCTTTCCAGCAGAGTCCTCAAGGAGAGGACCTGTCGCCCACCCGAGTTTGTGACTAAAAACATTTGCCCGAAACTTGATGTTTGTTCCAGTTTCGGGGAGTTTCTTGGGAAGTCGTGTCAAGGGAATCTTGAAAAACTTTGCAATCTTTTCCCTCGTGTCCTCCTTTTTCACCTTGTACTTGATGACCCCGTGTTGCTTGTAAAAGTGAAAATCCCCGGTCGAGTTGTGATACACGTTGGTCGGAGCCACAAACATCATAATCTTGTAAAAGCCCCTTTTGCACTTTTGTTCAGCCTTGGCTCGATAGATTTTTTTGGGATTGTCAGAAATAACGCGCTTGGCGAGACCCTTACACGTTCGGTACGTGTGAAAGATGCTCGACATTCCAGAACGATTTCCGGGGACGCTCTTGTTGTTTCGGTACTCGGCGTGGTCGCCCACGGCGTACGCGTAACAGTTGTCGACACGGAGCCCTTGACCGCCCCAAGGAAACCACGAATACACCGACTCACTCCCTGAAAGTGGGAGGGTCCCAGGCTTTTTCACGCGTCGCACAACCATAATAAATACCAAGAAATAAAAACTTTGTGACTATTAAATGGGTGGTCTTATACAGCTCGTTGCCTACGGTGAACAAGATGTCTTTCTCACAGGGGACCCAAAGGTGACATTTTTTCAGGCCGTCTACAAGCGCCACACAAACTTTGCAATTGAGTGCATCCAGCAGACTGTGAACGGTTCGAGCGTCTCCAACGGCTCCCGCATGTCCGTCGTCGTCGCACGAAGCGGTGACCTCATCGGCGAAATGTACATCGACCTTCAGACGTCGGCCAGTGGCGCGGGTTCAAACACGTGGTGCGGGTACTCGAACGTTGTCGGGACGTGGGACGGGACGGCGTGGATGGCCGAGCGCGCCATCCAAACAGTCGAACTCACCATCGGCGGTCAGAAGATCGACAAGCATTACCAGCGCTGGTGGCGTCTCTACACGGAACTGTACCTCACGGAGAACAAGAGGGTCCAGTACGGCAAGATGTCCAGCAACCCCAACGCCCAGGTGTCGAACGTCCTCAACGCTTCCTCGGGTCAGGTGTTTCTCCCGCTCTTCTTCTTTTTCAATAGGAATCCGGGTCTGTACCTCCCCCTCATCGCCCTCCAGTACCACGAGGTCCGTATCGACTTTGACATTACAAACGAATTCACCACGTACTTTAACCCGAGCTACTTTAACGTGTGGGGCAACTACGTGTTCCTCGACGCCGAAGAACGCAGGATGTTTGCCCAAAAGGGGCACGAGTACCTCATCGAGCAGCTCCAGTACACGGGTTCTTCGGCACTCTCGTCGGCCGTTACGAACCAGAACCTCGTGCGCATCACGTACAACCACCCGGTCAAGGAGCTCGTGTGGTGCATCACACAGGACTCTTCAGGTGGCAAGCAGCTCTGGGACTTTACTCAAAACGCGAGCAACGTCAACAACATCATTCTCACGACAAACCCCACTCAGGTGGCAGGGGCGCCGCTGAGCAACGTCGTCGTTCCCATTACGTACGCAACCGGTTCGCCCATGCAGTTGTTTAGGACGACGCAGACTTCCCAGTCGCAGTGGGTCGAGGACGGGTACGTGTCAGGAACTTCATACGGTCCTCTGGCGCAGTTTAAACTCTTGATAAACGGTCAGGATCGGATGAAAATCAACTCGGGCAAGTACTACAACCAGATGCAGGCGTTCAACCACCACTCTGGAAACCCGTACCCAGGCATCTACAGTTACTCGTTCGCTCTCAAGCCCGAGGAACACCAGCCTTCCGGTACGTGCAACTTTTCGCGCATCGACAACTCTCAGGCTGTCGTCATTCTCAAGCAAGGGTCTTCGCCCAATTCATTCATTGAAATGTTTGCAGTCAACTACAATGTTCTCCGCATTCAATCGGGCATGGGAGGTCTCGCGTTTTCCAATTAGACAACGCCCGAGATTACCCATTGCACGGTTTCCTTGTTACCTGGGTCCTTGCTCACATATGCTGTGTTGTCCGAAAAGATTTTGTCATCGACCGCCAAAAAAGATTCCCTCTTACCTATGAACTCACTATCGTACCCATAAAACATGTTTTGTAAACTGAATACGTTTGCAGTCGCCGTCTCTTTTTTTATAATCCACCGACACGCTGCATTCCAGGGACGGTTCCAGAAATATGCCTTGTTATCGGTGTTCCTACCCTCCGCACTTATATTTATGCTAAGGTACGATTGTCCGCCCGAAAGTGATGTATTTGTCGAGTTCAATACACACTGAATCGAGTAGGCGTTTTTAGTCGGATCTTCGAGTTTTATCTTCCATTGGCATGAGGGGTCCACATTCTGATCCGTCATGTAGACCACTGTGTCGGTGTTGTCAATTGGACTCGGGCTCAAAAAAGAACTGCCGTTTCCATAACTTGGGTTTTTTCCGTTACGGAGATTTTGAATGGTGTACGTTCCATTGGGGAGAGGTGGCGGAGGAACCACAGTTTGTTTCACAGTCGGTTTCATAGTGGGAGTGTACGACTCGAAAAAACTGAGGCTTCCTGGGACAAGCCGTGCGAAGACCAAAGCGATAACGAGTGCTACTATGACGAAAACAACTATTAGAACAGTTTTCATTATTAGTATACACTATTTTGTTTTCTCGAAAATAAAATGAACGTGTGCGTTTTGCGTGGTGTTGCTCACGAGACGAAAGTCCCACTTGTCCATGACCATCTTAAACTTTTTAAAGTCTACACCAGGTTGTCCCAGAAAAGGGAGCTTTGAGTCGGTCACGACGCGCGTGTGTCCAACGAATCTATCATGTTTGTGAACGTAGAGTAAAAGTTTTTCAAGTTTGTCTCGATTTTCAAAAAAGGTTTCGAGACTTTTTTTCAATCGGTACTCTTTTGGAAATGAAACATCCGTCCATTCAAACGTGGGTTCTCCAAAGTCCACGGACGTGTACACGAGTGATTTGGGGTGCTGAGTCTCCCATATGAACCGAGACGCTTCTTCTAGGGACTGAAACTGAGAACGTTTGTTTCCTGGGTACTCGTGGATTCCAGAACCCTTGTCGATGTACACGATGTTCATTCGAAGAATATCGAGCCTGAGACCCATGAGAATCTCAAAAAGGAGTTCTAGTCTCTCCGGGAGCTTCTTCCCTCGGACATCCTTGTCACGTGCAAAAAGAACATCGCGAGCGTAGAACGTTCCATTTTGAATCTCTCCATCAAGGATAGTACCCGTATAATCAATTCTGGGTTTTTGATTACGAATACGAACAAACTCCATGTCTCTTGTAACGAACGAAAGTACCCCGTGCACATCGATATAAAAGAGGCGCCTGTCTCCATGACTACCTGTTACAGAGTAATTTTTCTTGTCCAAAACGCTGCGAGTGACTCGACGAGGTCTCCCCAGGAAGCTCTCGTGTCCCGTGAGTTTCGAGTACAACTTCAGGGGGTTCAGGATACCCAGGATTACCTGTTGGATCGCTTCGGGATTTTCAGAAAAGTACAGGGACACTGTTCGAACAGACGGCCGCGTTTCGGCCACGAGTTCTACGGAGAGTTTCCCGCGCGTGTACACAACAACGTGCCGTGTCACAGAGTGAAACTTCCAGTCGGGCGACTCGGGAACCTTGTACTCTCTGAAACGCGTGTCCGTCACGAATTCCTTCATGACAAAGGTCTCTCCAGATTTGTACACGGTTTTTCTGGAATTCACGCGGTGGCGTAGGAAGCGCTCGACTCTGTGACTCGAACTCCAGGAGGAAAAATAGTCTGCAACATCAGCAGACTGTTTCTCAGTGACTGTTCCAAACTGAATCTCATTCCCCAGGACATTCATTTATGTGTACAATTTTTTTTTATTTCAGTACTATAAATGATTAACGACTTTGTGGGTATCCAGAACTTTGGAGACTTTGTCAAGTGGCTCATTGTCTTTCTACTAGTTCTTCTCATTTATGTGTTGATTGTCCGCTTCCTTTGGAACACTGTTCTCGTTGAGCACATTACAATCTTCAAGCCGGTAAAGTCGCTCCTCGACACGTTCCTGCTCGCCATCGCCCTCACGCTCGTCACCGGTTCTTGCAACTGCGGCCCATCTCGTTAAATACACAGGGGTCCCATTTCCCAGTCAAAAGTCCTTTTTATTACTCGTGTCTCGTGTAATAAAAAGGACGTGTTTGTAAAACACATTTACATGGGCGTGTACCCAGTCTTTACCGTGCCGTCGCTGCCTTTGAGGGTCGGGAATGCGGAAATACCAGGGCAGTCCTCGCTGTCACAGTCGACGAACGTGTACGGGACGTTCTTCTCGTCCATGTGCGAGAGCTGTTTGCGAGTCCACCCGCAACCTTTGGTCCCGTAGACGGTCCACCCTGAATCAGGCATACCCGTGGATGACGAGGCGGACACAGGGGCGTAATAAGACCGACCCATGTAGTAGCACATACTAGTACCCACAACAAGAACGAGAATCACCGTGATTGCCCAAATGATGAGGTGACGGTCCATTTACAGTACGCCGATTTTATTTTTTTCGCTTTGCGAGCTTCCTCATGATTTCCGCCCTCTTGCCAGTGAGTTTGGGCTTTTTCCTGTTGGGCGAAAAATTGTTCATGTTCGACGAACCTCGGCTGGAACCTGAAGATGACTTCTTACGAGGTGGTGCATTGGCGAGAGCCTTTTTGAGTAATTTTATATTCCTGTTCGCAGAACCCGAAGGCGACTTGCTTCCAGCATTCTCGACCACCTCGTTGAGAGCCCTTCTGAGCATAGCGTTCGCCATGATAGCTCGTTTGGCGACAGACAGCCTGGCACGGTTCTGAAGCGCGCGTCTCTTGAGCTCGCTGGCCATCAACATCTCGCGGTACCTTGCAGCCCTCGCGAGTCGGTTGGCGTTCGATGCGGCTTTCGTGCCCGCGCGGTTGTACGCGATTGTAGGGACGCGAAGGAAACCCTGGACGTGCGGGATGGTCATCATCGAGTACTTGGCGAGAGAGACGCGGGGCGGGGACGCCTTCTTAGGGCTCGGGGGCTTGAGGTTTACAGAATTTGAGTTGTTGTTGTTGTTCCAGTTGAACCCGAGGTTTTTCAGGGTTACTGCAGCCATCTGCGCCTGACGCGTCGGGCGTTTCATAAATCGCTGTTTCGTGTTTGGTTTCACACGCTGGGCGAGATAATTTGCAACTTTGTTGAAACGCGTAGGGGCGAGCGCATTGACCTTTTTGTTCCTGCGTCCGATATTTTTGTAGTTGATGTAATTGGCTCCGCGAAGGTTATTACGGTTGTTTCCGCCAGACATGTACCCGTTGTTGGCGAACATGTTGTTGAGTTCGTAGTTGTAATTTACCGCACGGCCGTTCGCAGCCACCATGCGGTTGTTGGGGCGACGCATGTTGGGGCGGCGTCCCAGAACGTACGGACCGAACGCGTGTTCGCGGCGACGCACGAAGCCCTTGGGAATGTTCGGCGACCTGGCTACAGGTACGTTCCTCGCGCGCCTCTCGTTCGACGCAAACCTGTTGAGCATCCTCTGCACCGAATTGCGACTGTTCATCGAGCGCGAGGATGAACGCGACGCGGAACGGGACCGCGACGCCGCCTTTTTAGCGGGGGTCGCTTTAGCTGCAGCCTTTTTAGGCGCCTTCTTCTTGTTCCCCTGGCCCACACCGAGCGAAATCTGGTGGCGCCCCGCGGCGAACGTGGTGAAAATGTAACAGAGTTGCCCTCGGCTCGCCTTTTTGGCGCCGATGGCCTCTAGCGCGCCGATGGCCTCGCGCGTCCCGTGCTGAAGGATAAATTTACGCATCTGCTCCATGTCCATGGACTGTGCTCCGTAGTTACCTTTTCGTACCCTGGCTCCGCATGATACATCATCCACTTTGCTCATTTATTATCATTCAACATTATTTTTGGAGCTTCTTCTCAAACATTGGGACCCAGAAGTTGTCGGCTATGGTTCTCCAATTCCACACGTTTGTGATTTCGTTCGAGAGACTCTCCACGTACTCTGTGATGACGCACGGGTCGGAATTGAGCCACTCGATGAGCGCGACAGCCTCGTCGACCGTGTCGAACGTCTTGATAGTCTTCAGGTACTGCGAGTACCCAACCTTTGTGGTAATCACTGGGATTTTACACGCACCAGCCTCGAGGATTCCGAGACCAGCCCCCTCTTTCGTCGACGTGTACATCAAGACGTCAATGTCCCCGTACATTTTGTGACCCATGTCGAGGTCCTTGTCAAAGATGAAGACGGGCTCGATGTTTGCGCGGGCGCAAATGAGTCTGAACATGTTGACGCGCTTGAGTTCTATGGAATTGTCGGGGTGACCTATGAGCCCAGCCCTCTTGATGGTCTTGATTTCCCTCGTCGGGTAAAAGTGCTCGAGGTCGATTCCAATTGGCGTGAGTTCGCAGTGAACTCCGTGGGTGTCTCTGATTGCGTCGACAACCTCTTGCGTGATTCCGCAAAACATGGGACCGTCAACCTTTTTCACGACATCGAGGTCCATCGACGCCGCGTGACCCACCGCTACGCACTTGTCGAGGTACTCTTGGGGAACCGTGGTCATCCAGCCAGCGTCAGCCATGGAGTACGTGATGTTGGTGTTTCCGAGAATAATGTCGAAATTCTTCCACTCCTCCTTGGCGAAGAATCGATTGCAGTCTTCGTAGAGGCCCCAATCAAAGTACTCGAAATCGTAGTTGTGCTTCATGTGCTTGATTATGGCAAAGTGGACCCGTCCGAACGCCCACTTTTTCTTGCTGAAAATGGCAATCTTTGGCTTGTGTTTAGGCTGGAGACGCTTCTCAAACACGGGCTTCCAGTACTTTTCAACCTGAATCTTCCAGTCCCAGTTTTCACGGATTTCGTTTGCGAGAGAAAGCGTGTAATCACGGAGCGCCACCGGATCGGAATCGAGCCACTTGATGAGCCTGACCGCGTCGTCGACCGTATCGAACATGATGAGGTTCTTGATGCCGAGGGACGTGGCGTGGTCGCTCTTGGCGACAATGACAGGAATCTCGCAACACGCCGCCTCCAAAAACGCGCCTTCGTGCTGCGACGCGAGGACAAAGAGGTCAATGTCCTCGTAGAGTTTGTTGTTGAGCTCCATGGGTTTACCGAAAATGTACACAGCCTCGATGCCCGCCTTGTCGCAGATTTCCTGAAACATATCTAGCCTCTTCACTGGCACTGGGGTATCGGGATTACCTATTATCCCAGCCCTCTTGATGGTCTTGATTTCCCTCGTCGGGTAAAAGTGCTCGAGGTCGATTCCAGGGAGCGCGAGGGTGCACGGGACGTTGTACTCGCGTTTGACGGTGTCTACTATAGTCTCTGTGATGCCGCAGTACATCGGACCGCGTTTGTACTCAATCTTCTCGCACAGGTACGGATTGTTCAGCGCGGACGTGTAGACGACTGGGAGACACTTGTCCAGGTACTCTTGAGGAACTTTGGTGAGCAGCCCACCGATGTTCGAGGCAATCAAAGAACTTCCAAAAACAATGTCGAATTCTCTCCATCTTTGTTTTCCGTACAACTCGTGAATGTCGACGTGATTGCCCCAGTCAAAGTACTCGAAATCGTAGAGGTGCTTCATGTACTTGATGATTGCGTAGTGGACCCGACCGAACGCCCACTGTTTCTCGCTGAAAATGGCGACTTTGGGCTTCTTCTTTCGGAGTCGCAAGTGCGTGTTGTAGGCGCGTTCGACCACCTCGTACCCGAGCTTTTCAAACACGCAAATTGTGGAGGACACTAGACTCTCTGGCGTCAGCTCGTTCGACTCGAAGATTATGTTCGTGGGTGGCACCGCGCCGGGCTTGGTCTGGAGGTACTCCGCGAGCCCCTTGAGTATCACACAGTCGTGCCCCTCCGTGTCGAGTTTCAAAGTGTCCACCTTGCGGACGTTGTACTTGTCAAAGAGTTCAGAAATGTTCAAAAGAGGCACCTTTTCGACTTCGACGAGGTTCTGAATGTTGTGGTGCTGAGGGTGCAACACGTCCATGGAGTTGCACCCCCTCATCCAGTCGGGCAAGTTGTGTTCGACAATCACCGTGCTCGGAACGTAATGCATGTCGCACTCGGACTTTGTTTTTTCATGCGTAATCGCACACTGGAGGGTAATCTTGTTGGCGTCCTTTGGAAGTCTCTTCAGGTACTCCGAAATGGGCTCGACGTATATGCCCTTCTTCACGGGGTCAGATTCGAACGAAAAATCGCTCGTCCCGATTTCGATGAAATCAAAATCGTGGCACGGTTCAGTCACAAACGACTTTTCGAGCCACTTGAGGGACTCGCGCTCCGGGTGCTTCTGGTACCAGCCCTGGCCGTTGTAGACGTCGTGGACCATCTGAAAGTACTCCTCGTACATCTCCGCCACCTTCTCGAGCCGAAAGTTGAGCGCCCACTTGCGACAGTCCGAGGGGCGTATCTTGTCGATGTTGCGCCCGGCCCAGCAAAACTGGTCGAACGTTCGGCACCTGAAACCAGTGAGTCCGTGGATGTTATTCTCCGTGAACGAGCCCCAGTCCGTGGTGATGGTCGGGGTTCCGGACATGAGCATCTCCATCTGGACGCCACCGAACGGCTCGAGGTACATGGACGCCACGATTCCACACTTTGCGCGGGACATGAGCCTCTTTCTCGTGTCGCGGTCGGCGTACCCGATTTCGACAACGTGCGGGGGAACCGGATCGAACCCTATGGATTTGAGGCTCTGCTGCCCCGCGACGATGAGTTTGACGCCAATCTCCTGAGTCATCTGAATGGCGATGTGGATGCCCTTGCCCTCGTAGACGCGTCCGAGAAACAAAAAGTAGTCATCCTTTTTGTCACAGTACTCGAAATCATCGAGGTCGAAATAGTTGGGAATCACCGCCTCGTACCAGTCCTGACGGCACGAGCCGCACGACTGCATGTTGCAGTAGGCGTGGTACACGGCGTACGACTCGAAAATCTTCCACCGGGCCCAGTGTCCCCCTGCGTACCCGATTCCGGGCTCGACGCAAATCATGTCCTGGTGCGCGTCGCAAATCGGGCGGACCCCCGCACCCCAAAAGGGTAGGATAAAGTCCTTGGGCTGCTTCCTCTTGCCCACCTCTTCAATCGCATTCTTGAAAAAGGTCTTGTACGCGTGGTCCTCTATGTTAAACTTGAAAAAGTTGTTGCGCCAGTCGTAATTTCCATAGGCAATCTCGAGGTCCTTGTTCGTGGACACAGTCACGTGCTCGTCGCACACAACGTTCGACTCCTCGTGGCCATAATGAATAATGTAGTGTCCCCGGGCCTTCATCATCTTGCAAAACTTGAGAACCTTTTGCGTGTACGCGCATCCAACGTATTCAATGTTTGTTACAGTGTGAGGAAGTCCGAGACAATGGAACCTCATTTGTTACATGTACCGCGTACTTTTTAATGCGCTTTTACACGCATTAAAAAGTAGACTACTACTGTAGGTATGGTTCTCTTGAACAAAAAAGAGTACTCGGAGAACTTTGAACAACTTCATCACAAAGATTATTTCAATTTGAAACTTTTTCCTAGAGCTGGAGAACTTGAACAAGAGGCTGGACTTCTCACAGAACTGTCTGAAATGTTTGAGGGAAATTGTTCCTTTGAACTTCTCGGAGCCTCTGAGTTTCTAGTCGACAACCTTCCCAAGTGTTCTGGAGACCACGTCATAACGTACCTAGACGGTCACGGGGAATTCAACGGAGTCTTTATCTTGTCTCTCGAGTGTCCCGAACTCAACGCCTTGTATCCAAAAGTCAGGGTCCACGGACTCAAGAAAGTGCTATACATGAGAGACTACTACGGGAGAACTTTTTTCAAACACTTTGAAAAGTACAAGTTTGAAGATGGAACACTTTATTTTGACAACTTGATTTGTTTGTGTATGATTGTCAAGAATGCTGGACCAGGTTTTGCAAAGGTTCTCGAAGAAAATATACCAAACTTTGACAAGTGGTGTATCCTAGACACTGGAAGTACCGATGGGACCCAAGATGTCATCAAGAAGACTCTTTCGAACAAACCTGGAAAACTCTTTGAAGAACCTTTTGTAAACTTTAAAGTTTCTCGGAACAGATGTTTTGAACTTGCTGGAACTTCTTGTAAATTTCTCTTGACTCTTGACGACACGTACATAGTCAAAGGTGACCTTCGAGGATTTCTGAGTGAGGTCCGAAGCGACCAGTTTTCAGATTCATTCAGTCTCCTGATAAAGTCTGGTGACAGTGAGTACTACTCAAACAGAATAATAAAGAGTCACTCGGGTCTGAGGTACCAGTACACCATTCACGAAGTCATTCCCAAGGAGAACAACATGAATGTGACCACACCTGTCGAACGGGCGTTCATATTTGATGAGAGGTCAGACTACATGGAGAATCGAACAACTTCTCGAAAACAGTTTGACTTGGAACTCTTGTTCAAAGAACTCGAAGAAAATCCAGACGACCCTAGGAGTCTCTACTACATAGCCCAGACCTATGGATGCATGGGGGACGAGGTCAACAAGGCCAAGTACCTCGAGCTCAGAGTCAACCATCACGAAGAGGGGTACATCCAGGAAAAGGTTGACGCGTGCTTTGAACTCGCCAGGAGTTGCAACTTTCAATTGGGAAAAGAGTGGTCGGAGTGTGAAAAGTGGTACGAGATGGCCCACAGACTCGACCCCGAGCGCCCAGACTCTCTGTACTTTATGGGGATTCACTGGCACATGGAACAAAACTATCGCCGCGCCTATGAGTACTTTAAAAAGGGGTTCGAGGTCGGGTACCCGCTCCACCGCCAGTACTCACTGAAGCCGACTCTGTCGTTTCACTTTTTACCAAAGTTTCTCACCGAAACGTGTTATTACGCTGACGACTTTGCGCTCGGTGAGAACGCCGCTAGATTTTTCATACAGAATAACCCTCCTGGATCCAACTCTCTGAACCTCGTGCACTCGTGGTTCGGCATCCACTCGGAACTCAACAAAATGGGACCAGTGTCCGAGGCTCCGAATGACTTTTCAAGAAAAGTATTTTGCATTGTAGCGGACGGTGGATGGAACGACTGGAACGGGAGGGACATACACACGAGCGGGGTTGGTGGTTCCGAGACGTGGGTCATAGAAATTGCCCGAAACGTGAAGAAGAACAATCCAAATGCCATAGTTCTCGTATTTTGCAAGTGCAAGGAACCCGAGGACGTCGAAGGAGTGGGGTACAACCCGATTCAAATGTTTCACTCGTTCGTGGCGAACAACGTCGTCGACGTGTGCATCGTGAGCCGGTACACGCAGTACGTTCCAGTTGCGATCCGAGGGTACGTGAAGGAAATCGGAATCATCTTCCACGATTTGATTCAAGACGAGACTGTGATTCCCTTGGACTCGAAAATAAAGTGGGCGTTTGGTCTCACCGACTGGCACTCGAGGTACATTCGAAACTTTTTTCCACACCTCAACGTTCAGACTCTCAACTATGGCGTCAGTTCAAAGTTCGTTTCCGGGGCCAAGGTCCGAAACTCTTTCGTGTACTCGTCGTTCCCAAACAGAGGACTTGTCGTTCTCTTAAAAATGTGGCCCAGAATCCACCAAAAGTTTCCGGACGCGGTCCTGAACCTGTACTGCGACGTCGATGGCGAGTGGGTCAACCGCGTAGCGCCCGACGAGATGCGAGAGGTTCATCGTCTCCTCCGTGACGCTCGCGGAGTCGTGTACCACGGGTGGGTCTCCAAAGAAACTCTAGCGCGCGCCTGGGAAACTGCAGAGTACTGGCTGTACCCGTGCAAGTTTGAGGAGACGTTCTGCCTCACGGCGCTCGAGGCGGCGGTGTCAAAGACGCTGGCGGTGACAAACAACCTCGCGGCGCTCGAGGACACCGTGGGCGACCGCGGAGTCATCACGCACGGCAACCCGCTCGAGGAATCGTGGCAAGACGAGTGCCTCGAGAAACTTTTTCAGTACATGGATGAAAGTCTAGACAAGAACATTCTCATAGAAAAGAACTTTCAGTGGGCCCAGACTCTCACGTGGGACGGGCAGTCTCAGAAATTGTGGGACACGATTGTACCTTTCACGAGACACTGGAACAAGAACAAAGAAGTCGAAGAGTACCTGGAGAAACTTACAAACAATCTCAAAGTTGTTTTAGATATTGGTTGTGGTTCAAACAAGTTTTCTGGGGCGACTGCGACTGTGGACAAGTTCTCCGACGCCACGTACTCTGTGGATATCGAACGTGAAATGATTCCAGTGAAACGCGTGGATTTCGTGTACTGCAGACACGTGATTGAAGACCTCAAGAATCCCGAGGCTGCTCTCAAAGAGATTTCTCGAATAGCAAACCAGGGATACATAGAGACTCCTTCTGTGATAGCAGAGTGTTGTCACGGTGTGGACGCTCATGGTCTCAGGTTCAAAGTTCGTGGATACATTCACCATCACTCGTTCGTGTGGACAGATATTGAAACTGGAGTACTACATGTTCTTCCAAAGTTTCCAGTTGTCGAACAAATGTTTTCAAAAGATGAAGATTCTCTACTCAAAAGTCTTCTCGAGAAACCAATCAATTGGAACAACTATCACTTTTTCAATGAGAGAAATCCTTTAAAGTTCAAAGTTCACGAGTACAATGTTGACTTTACATTTGAAAATTACAAGAGTATCTTACTCGATGCCATACAAAACACTTTGAAGAATGTTCTCTCAGTTGAGAAACTTGTTTTGGAAAATTTGGACTATTGTAGAATGTTGAATTGGACAACGGACCCAGATTCCAAAAAGAACTTTGTACAAGTTCTTGAGAAACTTCCAAAAGGTTCTAGAATTTTAGAAGTTGGTTCTTTTTCTGGAACAAGTGTCATTGAACTTCTTAGAAACACCGAAGAGTCTACTGCAACTGTGATTGATATGTGGGAAGACTACCAGGAGATCCGAGACGGGGTGAAGACTCATGTCGACACGATAACTTTGCGTCAGATTGAGAATGTTTTTTACCAAAACTTGAAAAACTCTGGAATGAGTGAACGAGTAAAAGTTTTAAAAGGTTCGTCTCGCGAAAAACTTTTAGAACTTGTTGTCGAACAACAAACATTTGATTTTATTTACATTGACGGGAGTCACAAGTGTCTCGACGTGTACCTGGACGCGTGTCTCGCGTGGAAACTCCTGAGACATGGTGGGTACATACTCTTCGATGATTACTTGTTCAACACTGGGGACCTTCTTGGGAGTCCCAAGGAGGCCATAGACCACTTTATGAGAGAGCATCACGGAACCGTGGTCTTCAGAGACTACCGGGTGTGTATCAAGAGGGATTAAAAGCCGTGCTCAAACCTGTGTTTGGAAACACCCTCCCGTAGCCCCATAGAATTCGAACAACGCCATCACCTCCGTACACGGCCGAACCGCTACCAGCTCCATACACGCCACCGCACCCGACTTGTACGTTCAGTACCTGTCCAGGTGTCACTGTGTAATTGTTAATGTAGGCCAGTGCTCCGCCTCCAGCTCCTCCATTAAAAGCAGACGGAAAGTTCGAGCTGATAGCTGAAAAACCTCCGCCGCCGTATAATCCACCCCATCCTCCATACACTGCGTTGGATGAACCACCGCTTCCACCACCACCATTCTGAGCAGACGTCCCAGTGTTGAATGAACCTCCGGCACCATTATTAAGTGTGCTAGGGTACACTCCCACACCGCCGCCCACACCCGAGACAATATTGTTAAAAGATGCGCCGCCTCCTCCACCGGAACTCGTCCCTGTGCCACCAACTCCAGAGTTTACAAGCGCATTTCCACCCGTTCCGCCCACCGCAGTGTATCCACCAGCGCCTCCACCGCCTCCCGGGTATCCATACGTACCGTCGTTGTACCCTCCACCACCAGCCCCACCTGCAAATCCTGTGGCTCCAGCGACACCCGATGGCGTGCCACCAACTCCGCCAGAAGTGGTGAATGTTCCGGCCCCCCCACCGCCTCCTTGGCACACAATGACATTACCTGGATTTGTAGACACGAAACTATTTCCACCGGCTACTCCTGGGTAATTAGCAAACCCTACAACTGTGGCAGTCCCACCTCCGCCACCGCCTACACATACAATTGACAAAGCGTAGACGTTCGAAGGAACCGTAAACGTCGTTGATACATTCGTGTTGGCCGTTACTATTGTGAAAAGTTTTTCACCCGCAACGGGCTGGAGTGTATCTGAAATATCCGTGCCGCTTTGCCGGTACCCGCAGTTAGGAAGTTTGGTTCCGACAGAGTACGACACAAACTGCAAAGCTGTCCCACCTTGCCGAATGTTCGTTAGAGTCGTGTTTGTCGAACCAGTAAAAGGAACCTGGAACACGTTTGCTACGTATGCGAAAGTTGCGTTGATGCCCGTCGCACCTACTAGAGTATTACAGTAGTAGCCAGAGCTCATTAAGATGTACCAGGAAAAAAGCTCTCAAGAACTTCGACGCGATCCATGAGATTGTTTATTATTTTCACGAGAGGTGCTATCAGTTCTTGGTACCCCACAGCCTGTGGGTTCTTCCCTTCCGGGTCCCTGTAGTGGAGACCAAGTCGCTCCCCTTCAAGAACTTGTTCAATTTCTTGAGCTATGAACCCGAATCTCTTGGTACCGGTGTCATTCTTGAAAGAATACTGGACCGGTTTCATCTTTTTGAGGAGACCTCTACAGTACTCTAGAGAGAGGTCTCTTATATCTGTTTTTGCATTCCTGTCAGAGGTACTGTTGAATGCAGCAGCCGAAAGAACTCCAGTCGTCGTCACGTAGTTGAGATAGGTGTTTCCTACGTATGAAAACTCGTTCGATGTCGTGTTGAACAGCAAAGGGTACAATGTACCAGTTGCACCTTGGGTAGCTGTTCGAAGGGGTGCGACGTAAAAGCCGTACGTCGCAGGGGAGGACGGAAACCCGGACCCGTTAAGAAATATAGCGTTTGCTGCGAGATTGGTCATACCCGCGCCGTTGCCAATTGCAATTGAATTCGAACCCTGTGTGTAGTTACCAGCTATGTTACCAATTGCCACCGCGTTGACACCCTGAAAAGAAAACCCCGCGCCGTTGCCAATTGCGACGGCTTGCAGACCCTGCGTCCCGTTTCCTGCATTCTGACCAATTGCAACCGAAGCCGTACCCTGACCAAAGTACCCGGACTGGTACCCAACTGAAACCGCATATGACCCCTGAGCACTCTGGTTAGCCTGGTAGTATCCCACTGAAACTGCATAATTTTGCTGAGCAGAACCACCGGCTCTGTTACCAATTGCAATGCATCCCTGAGCCTGAGAGAACTGTCCGGCGTTGATACCGAGTGCCACGGCAGTTAGCCCCTGATTCGTCTGCCCTGCGTTGTTACCAATGGCAGTGCAAAATGACTGCTGATTGAAAGCACCCGCGTTGAACCCAATGGCAACTCCCAGAGAACCCTGAGCCGTTTGCCCCGCCTGGTACCCAATGGCAACCGCAAGAGAGCCCTGGTTAAAAGCACCGGCATTTGAACCAAGGGCTACAGAAAACGTTCCCTGTCCCGACTGTCCGGCACCCGCGCCAATGGCGATCGCGTTTGACCTTTGACTTGCCGCAGCTGCGTTGAAGCCAATACCAATTCCATACGA
>Ga0214921_10004065_pt1 | contig 21905 bp, 21 predicted proteins | sample LL1505_MetaG_FD_177992 | JGI IMG/M metagenome (GOLD analysis project Ga0214921, IMG submission 177992) | Freshwater microbial communities from Lake Lanier, Atlanta, Georgia, United States - LL-1505 | ecosystem: Environmental > Aquatic > Freshwater > Lake | place: USA: Georgia | collected... | reverse complement strand
GTGCACTTGCCTGCACTGCCGAAGTCCATGTGCTGATCGCCGGGTTTGAGTGTGCGGGCGCGGCTGCGGCGGCTGCTCAGATTCCAGGCGTTGCCAAAGTGCTGGTGGCCGACGCCCCTCATCTGGCCGAGCAACTTGCCGAGAACGGTGCGGCGCAGGCAGTGGCCGCCGCTCAGGTGACGGCCTACACGCATATCGCTGCACCAGCGACGGCCTTTGGGAAAAACCTTGCACCGCGGGTCGCGGCTCTTTTGGGTGTGTCCCAGATTTCTGACGTCTCGCGCGTCGTCGCGCCCGACACCTTTGAGCGGCCCATTTATGCGGGTAATGCGATTGCAACGGTGCAGTCCATCGATCCGATCAAGGTCATGACCGTGCGAACGACCGCGTTTGACGCTGCCGCATCGACTGGCGGTTCGGCGGTTATCGAAGCGATGTCGGCCGTTGTCGATTCGGGGCGCAGTCGATTTGTCGGCCGTGAAGTCGCAAAAAATGACCGGCCTGAACTGGCGGCGGCCAAGACCGTCGTCTCGGGTGGGCGTGGCATGGGGTCAGCGGAGAATTTCCACCTGCTCGAGCCGCTTGCGGATCGGCTCGGTGCCGCGATGGGCGCTTCGCGCGCCGCGGTCGACGCGGGCTATGCCCCCAATGACTGGCAGGTTGGTCAGACGGGCAAGATCGTGGCGCCCCAGCTCTATGTCGCGATCGGGATTTCGGGGGCCATTCAGCACCTGGCCGGGATGAAGGACAGCAAAGTCATCGTCGCGATCAACAAAGACGCCGAAGCGCCGATCTTTGGCGTGGCCGATTACGGTCTGGTGGGCGATCTGTTCGAGGCCGTACCCGAACTCGCCGCCAAGCTCTGAGTCGTTTTTAGATTGAGGGACGTTCCATGAGTTACATCGCGCCACTGGCTGACATGCAGTTTGTGCTGCAGGAACTGGCGGGCCTCGGGTCGATCCAGTCATTGCCGGGCTTTGAAGACGCCAGTACCGATACCGTGAACGCGGTACTTCAGGAGGCCGCGCGATTTCATCAGGAAGTCGTGGCCCCTTTGAACTGGGCCGGTGACCTGGAACCCGCCCATTGCAACGATGGGGTAGTGACGACGACGCCCGGTTTTGTTGCCGCGTTTAAGGCCTTTGGGGCGGCAGGCTGGCAAGGTGTTCAGCATCCGCAGGTTTTTGGTGGGATGGGGTTGCCCAAATTAGTGGCAACGCCGTGTTCTGAAATGCTCAATGCGGCGAACCTCTCATTCGCGCTGTGCCCCTTGCTGACCGATGGTGCCATCGAAGCTTTCATGACGGCTGGTACCCCCGAAATGCAGCAGCGCTGGGTGCCGCATCTGATCAGCGGTCAATGGACCGGTACGATGAACCTGACTGAGCCACAGGCAGGTAGCGACCTTTCGATGGTGCGTACCCGCGCCGAACCGCAGGCCGATGGTACTTATCGCCTCTTTGGGCAGAAGATTTACATCACCTTTGGTGAACACGATCTGGCCGAGAACATCATTCATCTGGTGTTGGCTCGCGTCGTTGGTGCGCCGGAGGGGGTCAAGGGTCTCTCGTTATTTGTCGTACCCAAGGTGCTGGTCAACGACGACGGCAGCCTCGGTGCACGTAATGACGTGTGGTGCGCATCGGTCGAGCACAAGCTCGGCATCAAGGCCAGCCCGACCGCCGTGTTGCTCTATGGCGATGGCAAATGCCCAGTCGCTTCGCCCAGTGGCGGTGTCGCCGCGCCCGGCGCGATTGGCTGGCTGTTAGGTGAAGAGAACCGCGGCCTCGAGGCCATGTTTATCATGATGAATGCGGCGCGATTCGCCGTCGGTATGCAGGGCGTTGCCGTTGCCGACCGTGCCTATCAAAAGGCGGTGGCCTATGCGCGGGACCGCGTTCAAAGCCGCGCCGTTGAAGGTTCGTCAGGCCCGATCACGATTATTCATCACCCCGATGTCCGGCGTATGCTGATGACCATGCGCGCGTTGACCGAGGGCGCGCGTGCACTGGGTTATGTGGCTGCCGCCGCGTTCGATCAGGCGCATGCCGATCCCGATCCGGTGGCTGCAGCTGAGGCACGGACTTTTTACGAATTTCTGGTCCCGATCGTTAAAGGGTTCTCGACCGAAATGTCGCTCGAAGTCACCTCCCTCGGTGTGCAGGTCCACGGCGGGATGGGATTCATCGAGGAAACCGGCGCGGCGCAGTATTACCGCGATGCCCGAATTCTGACGATTTACGAGGGCACCACGGCCATCCAGGCCAACGATTTGATTGGGCGTAAGACCGCGCGTGATGGTGGGCGCTCAGCGCTTGCAATCCTGGCTCGGGTTCGGGCGACCGTGACCGAACTCAAGCAGTCGGAGACGCTCGCAGCCATCGCGACTCGTCTTGAGCAGGCTTGTGATGCGCTCGAGCATGCCATCGTCTTTATTGCTGGCGCGGCCAAATCTGATCCTCGGGCCGTTTATGCCGGCAGCGTGCCGTATCTGATGCTGAGCGGTGTGGTGCTTTCGGGTTGGCAGATGGGACGTGCGGCTCTGGCGGCGACGCATCAGTTGGCAGCGGGAGAAGGCGATGCAACATTCCTGCGAACAAAGCTCGGAACGGTGCGCTTCTTTGCAGATCACATTTTGACGCGCGCCTCGGGCTTGGCTGAAACGGTGGTCGAGGGTTCGGCCGGGACCCTCGCGATTGAAGAAGCCAACTTCTAAAACCCGTTCGGGTCAGCCGGCTCGCCGGTGTCATTAGGGGTTTTTTTGGAGCCTTGGCTGCAGTCCCTGCTGGTTTGGCTCGCGCTTCCGAAGGTTGGGTTGCCCGCGGTCTTTGTGATCAGTTTGCTCAGCGCAACCTTGATCCCGATGGGCTCGGAGCCCGCAGTTTTTGGCTACGTCAAACTAAATCCAGAGATGATGTGGCCGACGGTTGTGGTCGCCTCGCTCGGGAATACGATCGGTGGCCTGATCGATTATTGGCTCGGTGTCGGGGCGAAAGCCGCGGCTGACCGTCGGGAGCAGTCCCGGCGCACCGCCGGTACTTTGCCCGAAGGCGATTCGGGCGTAAAAGACGACCGCGTTCACCGCAAGGCATTGGCATGGCTGGAGCGATTCGGTCCCAAAGCGATGTTGCTTGCCTGGTTACCGCTTGTAGGTGATCCTCTTTGCGTGGTCGCCGGCTGGTTGCGTTTGCCGTTCTGGCAAAGCGCCGGGTACATGCTGTTGGGTAAGTTTCTGCGCTATTCCGCTTACACGCCACTGATGCTCTGGTTGTTCCCCGAGGCTGTTTAACCAGTAAACCCGGTTAAATACGGCACTGCACTTGCCGGGCGGTCCGACACCCGATAAAGTGTCGGGTTCTCCGCGATCAAAACATCGCTTCTAACCTTCGAATAAGGCAAGGATTCCGGCATGGTTGTCCTCCGACTTTCCCGTGGTGGTGCAAAAAACCGCCCCTTCTACTCCATCGTGGCGGCGGACAAACGCTCGCGTCGTGACGGCAACTTCATCGAGCGTGTGGGGTTTTTCAACCCCGTGGCGTCTGGCGGTGAAGTTAGCCTGCGCATCGCCATGGACCGTCTGACCTACTGGACGTCCACCGGCGCTCAGATGTCGCCCGCAGTAGCCAAACTGGTTGACCGCTTTGCACGGCAGGTTGCGTCGCAGCCAGCGGCAGCCGTACTGGCTCCTGCAGCGGCTCCCGCATCGCCTGCCCCTTCGGCACCTGCAGCGGCGGCAGCACCTGCCGAAGTGTCTGCAGAAATCTCTGCAGAAGCCTCTGCAACCTGAGATTTCACCCCCAGGCGACCTTATCGAGGTCGGTCGTATTATTGGCGGCTGGGGGGTCAGGGGCTGGATCAAAGTTCAGCCTTTTTCGGGGTCTCCAGCTGATTCAGTTCTGCTCGGGGTCCGTGACTGGTGGTTGCAACCGGTCGTCGGTGTTCCCGGGAGGTCTACCGCAATCGTTCGGCCCGGTGCGCAACATTCCAGGGCAGCGGAGCCACTGCGAGTGGAGCGTGCCAGAGTGCATTCGGACAGCGTCGTGGCGCGCCCGATCGGGTTCGAGGATCGAACTCAGGCGGACGAAGTTCGGGGCCGTGTCGTCGCCCTTTCTCGATCTGTATTTCCGCCCGCCGGCGACGATTCATTCTATTGGGTCGACCTAATCGGTTGCACGGTCGTCAATACGCATGAGCAGATGCTCGGTGAGGTCATTGGTGTGGATGACCATGGCGCTCATGCCCTGCTTCAGGTGGCCACGGATCCGACAACCGGGGCTACCGCCGGCGCGACCTCCGGTACAACCGTGACCCGCCTGATCCCTTTTGTGTCCCACTTTGTCCTCAACGTTGACATGGCCGCTCGGCGGATTTTGGTCGATTGGGAACTGGATTATTAATCGAGTGGCCGTGCCAACGCTCCGCATTGATGTCGTCACAATCTTTCCGGAAATGTTCGATGCGCTCGTCGGGCATGGAATTTCGGGCCGTGCGGCGGAACGTGCGCTGTTTCAAATGCACCGCTGGAATCCCCGCGATCTGACCGAAGACGCTTACCGCCGGGTCGATGATCGGCCGTTTGGAGGGGGTCCCGGCATGGTGATGCTGGCCGAGCCGCTGGCTCGAACGCTGGACGCGATTTCGGAGGCGCAGCTTGAAGAGCGGGTGCGGAGCCAGGCTCGGGCGGATGTCAAGAAGGCGCCGGTGATTTACCTTTCTCCCCGGGGGGCACCTCTGACCCAACAGCGGGTCTGCGAACTGGCGGAATTGACTGAGTTGACCTTGTTATGTGGGCGCTATGAGGGAATTGATGAGCGTCTGTTGCGCGCGCGGGTTGACGAAGAAATCGCGATTGGTGACTTCGTGGTCTCGGGTGGCGAGTTGCCCGCGATGATGCTGATTGATGCCGTTGTTCGCTGGCTTCCGGGGGCGGTTCAGGATTTCGCGTCGGTTCAAGAGGACTCATTTACCCGCGGATTACTGGATTGTTCACACTACACCCGCCCTGAAGATTGGCGCGGTCTGAGAGTTCCCGACGTTTTGCTGGGCGGGCATCATCAGCGGATTCGCGAATGGCGGCGCCAAGAAGCGTTGTTGACAACGCAGCAACGACGTCCCGAACTCCTGACCTCGGCAAGGAAGCAGGGGTGGCTCGATCCTGCCGATGAACGTGTGCTCTCGCGGATCGGGGATCAAGCGAAAGCAACATGAGAAAACTGAATCACCGCACAGAGACCAGTCCGAAAGTGTGAATTTTGGGTTAAACTGGAGGGCTTTCGAGTAACCCGGCTGGTACTTCGAGGTCACTCTCCAGACGCCTCGTTTTCCGGTCTCCATCCTCTGCCTGGCATTACAACAATTGGCGGGTTCGTTACCACAACGTCTCTCGCACAACCCAGCGCATGATGGCCAAGGAGCCCTGCATGAATTTGATCGAACAACTTGAAGCCGAGGAAATTGCCCGGCTCGCCAAAGTGATTCCGGTTTTCGCACCTGGCGACACCGTAATCGTCAACGTCAATGTCGTTGAAGGAACCCGCAAGCGGGTGCAGTCTTACGAAGGCGTTGTCATTGCCCGGCGCAACCGCGGGCTAAACTCCTCGTTTATCGTTCGCAAGATTTCGTCGGGTGAAGGGGTTGAACGGACGTTTCAGCTCTATTCACCGATGATCGCTTCGATTGAAGTCAAGCGCCGCGGCGATGTGCGTCGCGCCAAGCTTTACTACCTTCGGCAGCGTTCGGGCAAATCTGCCCGAATCAAGGAAAAGCTGCCAGGACGCCTGTCCCCTGCAGCTCGTGCGGCAGCGGTCGCTGCGAAAGCAGCTGCGCACCAGGTCGGGATTGCCGATGCGGCCGCTTTGGCTGCAGCGAGTGCGGCAGCGCCGACCGATACAACCGCAAGCGAGTGACGCGGCGGCGGGTGCCGCATTTTGATCCCGTCACCGCTCTTCGGGTGGAGACGGGATCGACGTTCTTGCCTGCCGTTCCATTAGATCGGCTTGCGCCCAGCGCCCTGCGCAATCGCTTACAGGCGCAGCCGGACTGGTCCCCTGAGTCTCACGGGGATCCACCTTTGGCTCAGGGGCCTGGGGATCCGGCTCGGGTTTTGACGCCTGCATCCGTTCTGATTCCGATCGTGATGCGATCAGCCTCGCCCACGATTTTGCTCACGCGGCGAACGGCGCATCTCAATGATCACGCGGGCCAGATTGCATTTCCGGGTGGGCGCCGCGACCCGGCCGATTTGAGTCCGCAGCACACCGCGTTGCGTGAGGCCCAGGAAGAAGTGGGTTTGAACTCGGAATTCGTCGAAGTTCTGGGCCAGATGCCCGACTACCGAACAATCACCCAATATGTGGTCACCCCAGTTGTTGCGTTGGTGCAGCCGGGTTTTAGCGTTGCCGTTGATCCGTTTGAAGTGGCCGAGGCGTTTGAGGTGCCGCTGGCATACCTGATGAATCCGGCAAATCATCACCAGCGCACTGTACCGGCTGGGCCCGAGGATCCTGGGGGCCGACGTTTCTGGGCGATGCCCTGGCAGGATAACGGTCAGGAATACTTTATCTGGGGAGCCACCGCGGCGATGTTGCGTAATCTGTACCATCTGCTCAGCGCCTGACGGACTCCACTCGTGGGACTTCTTGCCCTTCTGTTCGCCCTTCTGATCGAGCAAGCCCGCCCACTGCGCGCGGGTCATTGGGTCGATCTTCAATTTGCCTGGATTGCGGATTGGGTCCGCCAGCATACCGATGCTGGGACGCGCGGGCACGGTCTGATGGGCTGGTGTGTCCTGGTCGGCTTGTCGGTCACGGGGGTGGGTTTGGTCCACTGGGGTTTGGGTACCTTGCATGCGACGACGCAGTTCGCCTTTGATGTCCTTGTACTTTATGGAACCATTGGTTTTCGGCGCTTCAGTCAGGCGTTCAGTGAGATCCAGGTTGCGCTGGCAGCGGGCGATACAGCCGGAGCACGCGAGTCGTTGACGCGCTGGATCCGCGAGCTCGATCCGAGCTTTGTGGCCAGTACGGCGCCTGTCAGCGAGGTCTGCCGAGTCGCGATTGCCCACGCTCTGGTCGCCGCGCATCGCCACGTCTTTGCACCCATTTTCTGGTACCTCGTGTTGCCTGGACCAATCGGCCCCGTACTTTATCGCGCGGTCGAGACTCTCGCGCAGCGTTGGCGCGACCCTCGGGGCGGGGAGGCATACGGTCACTTTGCAGTTCAGGCCTATCGGGTAATTGATTGGCTCCCATTGCGCCTGACGGCCGCCGGGTTTGCAATCGTAGGCAATTTTGAGGATGCCGCCTACTGCTGGCGCGGAGCCCGCAGTCGGCAATCAGCTGGCGCTTGGGACCCTCAGCGCGCGTTGGTTCTAGCGGCCGGCGGTGGCGCGATCGGCGTTCGCATCGCTGACCCCGAGCTCGAAGCGGATTGGGCGCGCAGTGAACTCGGTTTTGACTGGTCGGGCGCAGTGGCCGATCCGGCGGCCTTGCGTAGCGCGGTCGGTTTGGTTTGGCGAGCGGTTGTACTTTGGTTGGCGTTTTTTGGAATCGTGACGGTCTCGAGCTGGGTTGGCTGACCGTCAGAGGCGCCGCACATCGCCGATGAGTTCGCGCCAGATTTGCATCCGACGCGCATCGATCGAGCCATTGGCGACAGCCGCCCGAACCGCACAGTCGGGTTCTTCCAGATGCCGACAGTTGCTGAATCGGCAAGCGCCCATGTAGTCGCGAATTTCGGGGATGGAGTGCGCCAGTTGGGAATCCGAGAGATGTCCCAAAACAAATTCCTGAAACCCAGGCGAGTCAATAATCCAGCCATCATTCGGCAGTTGAAAAGCCTTCGTGAACGTGGTGGTGTGCCGGCCCGTCCCGAGCGCTTCCGAGATGGTCTGGGTTGCCAGATCCGCCCCGGGTACCAGTGCATTGATCAGCGTGGATTTGCCCATTCCGGATTGGCCAACGACGGCGGTCAGACGCCCTGCAAGCCATGGATGCATGGTTTGGGCCGCGCCGCTTGGGTCCGGCCCGGGCGCAATCTTGAATAACCGATACCCCAGGCGCTGATACACCTCGAGCCTTGGTTCAATGCGGGCACTGGCTTCGAGCAGGTCGGACTTATTGACGATGATCGCGGGCTCAATTCCGGCTTCGTGTGCACTGGCCAGCACCCGCATCAGGAGCGCTTCAGAAAATGGTGGGTCGGGTGCGATCACACAGGCGATCGCGTCCAGATTGGCTGCTAAAACCTTGGTCCGGCGCGCGTCGGATCGCTTGAATTCATTTCGACGCGCGAGGCGAGTTTCGATAACACCGCACCCGCCGCCCGTTGCCCGGATGACGGTTTGATCGCCAACCGCAAAGTCGTGATTCCGTGCGCGCGTGACACATACGAGTCGCTCGCGTTCGGTGGTCTGGACAATGAACTGCCGCCCGTATGCTGCGATCAGTAATCCCTGGCTTTCCGGGGCGTTTGCCACGGTTTAGCCAGTTGCCTGGTCGCTCGCCAGATCGCTCGCCAGATCGCTGGCTAGAGCGTCGGTGCGGGCGGCACACACAAAGTCGTTTTCGCTGAGCCCGTCCACGGAATGCGTATGCCAGCGTACTGTGCAGTGATTGAAGTGCACCGCAAGATCCGGGTGATGGTCCTGGCTATGCGACATCCAGCCGACCGCGTTGACGAAGGCCAGCGTCTCCAGCCAGCCCTTGAATCGGTAAGTGCGGGAGATTGCCCGAACCTCGCGGTGCCAACCCGGCAGCACCCGGAGTTGATCGTCCGCCTGCGCGTCGGTGTAGGCGTGTGTGACGGTCAGGGGGTGGCAGCGCCCGGCTGCAAGTTGCTCAGGCTCAATGACGGTTCGCATCGTCCAATCTCCGGTTGCGGTGGAAGGTCTTCAGGTCGCCTGAAGGCGCCCGATCCGCAGACTTGCCGGCGGATGCGAGTCATGAAATGCGGAGTGCAGCGGGTCGGGCGTCAACGTCGCGGCATTGTCCCGATAGAGCGCAACCAGTGCCCGAGTCAGCGCTTCACGGCTAGTCATACTGACGGCGTAGGCGTCAGCCTCGAATTCATGGCGCCTCGACAAGATCGCGCCCAGGGGGCCAAGCAGGGTGGCAAAGACCGGAGCAACCAACATGAAAAGCATCAGTGCAAGCCCCGGCACCAGGCCCTCGGCTGGCACCAGTCCGAGCCCCTGAAAAAACCAGGCGCGCGATGCCAGCCAACCGAGAATCGCCATACCGACGAGGCTGCTGACCTGCATGATCACGACCCGCTGGCCGATATGCCGGAGCCGGAAATGACCGATTTCATGGGCCAGAACGGCTTCGATTTCATCCGGTCCGAGTTGCTGAATGAGGGTGTCAAACAGAACAATCCGGCGCGCGCGACCGAACCCAGTGAAATAGGCGTTGCCATGGGCGGAACGGCGGCTACCGTCCATCACGAACAGCCCCCCCGCGGGGAATCCGCAACGATCGAGCAACGCCTCGAGTCGTGATCGAAGGGGACCCTCGGGCAAGGGCTCAAAACGATTGAACCACCGCGCAAACACCATCGGGAAAATGATCATCATGCCCAGCGAAAAGGCTACCCAGACGCACCATGCCCAGAGCCACCAGTAGGTTCCTGCGCTTTGCATCAGCGTCAGGATGACGGCGATCAGCGGCAACCCCAGCAGCAGTGAGAGCAGCAAGCCACGGCCCAGATCGAGTAGCCACAGGCCTACCGTCAGGCGGTTAAATCCGAACCGTTGCTCGACCCGAAAGCGCCGCCAGGCGTCGAGTGGCAGGTCAACAACACTGCCGATCAAACCCAGGATGGCCACCACAAACAATTGCCGAGTGAGCAGAGCAGCAGGGTCAATCACGGCTGCGCTGAAATCCCAGAGCGCCTGCAGTCCGCCCAGGAGTGTCAGCCCCAGAAGCATTGCGGCGGAAAGCAGGACGTCGATTAACACGAGGCGCGTGCGTGCGATCGTGTAGGCGGCGGCGCGTTCGTGAGCAGCCAGGGGAATCTGCGTGGCGAAGGCTGCCGGGACCGTATGCCGGTGCCCAGCGACGTGCCGGATCTGGCGGCTGGCGAGCCAGATTTTTAAGGTGGTCGAACTGATCAGGGCTAGCAGGAACGCGGCGGTCCAGAGTGCGGGCGAAGCAATTTCATCCATTGGGGTCTAAGTTCGGCCGGCGAGGGCGCTGTGAGAGTATTGAAGGCTTTGGGACTTCGGAGAGGGTGATGGTACAGGCGCAATCGAATTCAAGTCCTGATGCTGGGGTGGCGTTAGTGACCCCCGTGCGTCCGCTCGACGGGGGCCTGATCTGGATCGATCTTGAGATGACCGGGCTCAAACCCGACTCTGACCGGATCATCGAGATTGCATTGGTCGTTACGGATGCCAACCTTGAAATCATGGCGGAAAGCGAAGCCTTGGCGATCCGCCAACCCAAGGAGATCATGGACGCGATGGATGCCTGGAACCGATCGACCCATGGCAAGTCCGGTCTGACCGATCGGGTCCTGTCTTCGCTGGTGGATGAAGCGCAGGCCGAGCAGCACATGTTGAACTTCCTGGCGCCTTGGATTGCCCGTGGCGCGAGCCCCATGTGTGGCAACACGATCTGCCAGGACCGGCGTTTTCTGGCGCGGTCGATGCCGACTCTGGAGTCGTTTTTCCATTACCGGAACCTCGACGTCAGCACGCTTAAGGAACTTGCTCGGCGCTGGAGACCTGATCTGACCAAAGGGTTTCAGAAGCGCAACGCGCATACCGCGCTTGCGGATATTCACGAATCAATCGAAGAATTACGGTACTACCGTGCCACTTTCTTGCGCACAGAGCCCCCGGTTTCAGACAGTTGATGTCGGGGCAGTCTGTTGCCATACACGCCACTGGAGCCAGCCCAAGAGGGCGGCCGCGAGCGCTAAGCCAGCCGTCGTAGCGACCCAAAATCCAAGCGCCCCCGCAAAGTACGCCGTCGGGGCGCCGAATGAATCGCCAAAGGTGAGCCAGGCGCCGCCACCGAGGCCAATGCCCCACAGCGACACGGCGTAAATGCCCATCGGAAGGGTCGAGACCTGGTACGCCCGCAGGCTAAAGGAAAGTACCGTCTGGGCTGCATCAAACAGATGAAAAATCCCAATCCAGATAATGAGCGGCAGGGCGGCTGCAATCACGGTGGGATCGTTTGAGTAGGCCCACAGGATCTGCGACTTGCCCAGCAAGATGGTCACTGTAATCAGGATTCCGGTCGTTAGCGCCATCTGGAGCCCGAGGATCGATGCGCGTCGCGCTTGAGTCGGATCGCCGGCGCCAAGTGCTCTGGCTGTGAGGGTGCTGGTCGCATTGGCAATCGAGAGCGGCACCATGTAAGTCAGTGCGGCGAGATTGGCGACGATCTGATGGCTCGCACCGACTACGGCGCCAAATCGGGCCACGAACAGTGCAATGAACGTGAACGAGGTGACTTCAATGAGGTAACTCAGGCCGGTCGGAATGCCCTGGCGCAGGAGTTCGCGCAACCGATCGGGTTCGGGCCAGCCGAGGCGCCATGGCCAAAGCCCCATGCGTCTGTATTGGGCGTCGTGACTAAGCAAATAGATCGCCGCCGCCAGCGCGATCCAGGCAATGCAGGCGGTGGACACAGCGCAACCGGCGCCGCCCATTGGGGGGATCGCATCCAGACCGATCGGCGCGCCGCCGTACATAAAGAGTGCGTTGAATGGGACTTTTAGAATTAGTCCACCGAGCAGGATTGCCATGATGACGCGCGGCTGTCCTAGCCCGTTCTGGAGCGCGTAGTAGACCCGGAATAAAAGGGCTGCCGGCAGTGCGGCGGCGATAGCGACCAGGTAACCCGTGGCGGCTTTTGCGACGGCCTCGGGCGGGGCGGCGATGGCAAACCAGAGGTCAGTCGCCCCGATCAGGGGGCAGCCGATCACTGAGAGCGCTAAAGCCAGCCAGACTCCCTGGCGCGCCTCTGCCGCAATCTGGTCAAACCGTCCGGCACCCCAGTGGCGCGCCACGATGGGTGCAATTGCGAGCAGCACGCCCATCAGACCGATGTAGACGCTGACATAAATCGCGACGCCAAGACTGACGGCCGCGAGATCCACCGCCGAGAGACGGCCGGCCATGACCGTATCGAGCACCCCATTACCAACTGCGGCCACTTGGGCGACCAGGACTGGCCAGGCCAGCGTAAAAAGTTGGCGTCTCATCGATTTCATGGGGCGCGGCGATAGAGCCGGAATCGCTCATTGCGGTCGGCTCGACGCCGGCCTTCCCAGACCAGAACCCAGGCCTCGTCGGGCTCGGGTTGAATCTGCCCTCGCCGGTCAACCACCAAGAGGCGGCCGCACGCCGCGGCGGCCTGATCAAAACGGAGATTGCCAAACCAAGAAAAGCTTGCACGCTGTGCAAGGTCCAATCCCCGCTCGGCAATACAGGCGTGCGAATCGACTGGCGCCGTTGATTTCACGGCGGCCGCCAACTCTAAGCTGACATCGCGATAGGTGTTGCGCCAGTTGAAGATTGGCATCCATAGGGTCATCAATAAGAACCAGGCCAAGGTCATGCCGGAACCGGCCAACACCACCGGACGCCAGAGCATGGGGGGCTGGCGTGACAGGCGCCAGTGCACCAAGGCAAGCCAGCCCACACTGGCGATCATGCCCACGCAGACTGCCAGCCCAAAGGTCGAGCCAAATGTGGGAGTCTGTTCATTGCCAAAACCTGGAAAACCTGCGGCAAATCGAAGCGACTGCGCCGCCTGCTTAGTGGGCCAGCCAGTTAGTCCCGCTAGCCACCAACCCCAGACGCCGAGCCCGAAGAGGGAGAAGACGGCGACTGTGAACCAATCGATCAAGCGGGTTACGCTGCGTGCCAGAGTGGGTAGTCCGATGGCGGCCAGCATCGCAAGGGGAACCGCCAGCGGGATCAGCGTCGTCTCCGAAGCGCGGCCAGTTAAGACGGCCACGCCGAAACTGCCAATGAGTAACCCCAACAACAGAGCCATTGGAACGCCAACTGGCGCGTCAGCCCACCGTTGTCGGCCAAACCAAAGTGTGCGAGCGGCCAGTGGCCACGATGGCCAGAAAAACCACGGGATTGTGCGCGCTGCCCATGAGAGCTGGGCACTCAGGCTGACGGGGCCAACCGGCATGGCGACCCAGCCGTGCAGTTGCAACTGACTTTGTGCGGAGCCTTCCAGACTCAGCGCGACCGGCCACGGCAATCCCACGATGAGCGCGCTAACGATGGTGGTCGGCACCAGGTTGCGAATATTGAGTCGGAGTGCGCGTACACCCGACAGAGCGATCAGAAATGCGAGTACGAATGCCAGAGCGACCGCGGGTGATTGCACCAGGGCGGCGGCCGCGATCGAGGCCCCAACGATCACGCCACCCGACCTCGCGTGGTCGCAGCTTCGCATGAGCCCAAAGGCAAAGGCGGCCGTCACGGTGAGCATGGCCGCGTCCGCCGTTGTTTCGTGGACCCGCGCCACTAGTCCAAAAGTGGCCAGTGCGATGAGCAGTGCGGCGTCCCCGATGGCCCGTCCATAGTTCAGCGGACTCGCCCCCGCGCCGAATGGATCGAGTGGTTGAGCCTCGGCGCGACGCGCCAGGCCATCGGTTGCGGACCGCAAGAGCAGCAGGCCGCCGATCAGCCAGGCTGCTGCGGCTGCGCGGATCCCGGCGGCAGCATTGATCGCCCCCGCACTGAAAAATTCCAGTAGCCGTGCAACACCTGCCGCAAACCAGTAGGCGAGGGGCGCAGCGTCGGTTACCGGGCTCCCCGCAACTTCAGGGAGTAGCCACTGTCGGGCACTCCCGGAAAACATGGTGTGTGCAATGCCGAAGCCAATCGCATCTGCAGTTCGCCAGGGGTCTCTCCCAACGAAACCCGGCAGGACATACAGGAGAATAAGTGCGATTAGCGCAAGACGCGGGAGACGTCTCGCCTCTGGTTCAGTAACCAGGAAAGGGCGCATGGGCTTGCCTCAGGCCGCCCATGCACAGTCGAGACCGAACCCGAAGATCAGGCGCTTGGCGTTGCCGTCCGACGCGAACCGAACTTCTGGCGGAATTTCTCTACCCGACCGGTTTCCATCACACGCTGTTGAGCGCCCGTGTAAAACGGGTGTGACTCCGAGGAGATATCGAGCTTGAACAGAGGATACTCTTTGCCGTCATCCATCTTGATCGTGTCGCGTGTGTTAACCGTCGAACGCGTCAGGAATTTGGAGCCGCTCGACAGATCGACGAAAACGACGTCGCGGTAACTGGGGTGAATGCCTTCTTTCATGGCTGAGGAACTTTTTAGGTAATCGCAGAGTATATCGGATGAACCGGGGCCATTTCAAGGCCGGGGCTAGCCGCCCCGTTTCATCATGTCGAAGAACTCGGCGTTGCCCTTGGTCTGCTTCATTTTACCCATCAGGAATTCCATCGCCTCGAGTTCATCCATGTCGTGGAGGAGTTTGCGCAGGATCCAGATCTTTTGCAGGTTGCTGGCCTCGATCAACAATTCTTCGCGGCGGGTGCCGGATTTGTTGATGTCCATCGCCGGGTAAATCCGCTTTTCCATCATCCGACGGTTGAGATGGATTTCCATGTTGCCGGTGCCCTTGAATTCCTCGTAGATCACCTCGTCCATTCTTGAACCGGTGTCGATCAGCGCGGTGGCGATGATCGTCAGCGAGCCGCCCTCTTCGATATTCCGGGCGGCACCGAAGAAGCGTTTGGGCCGCTGCAACGCATTGGCATCGACCCCGCCGGTGAGGACCTTGCCAGAGGCTGGAACCACAGTGTTGTAGGCCCGCGCCAGTCGAGTGATGGAGTCAAGAAGAATCACAACGTCCTTCTTGTGTTCGACGAGTCGCTTGGCCCGCTCGATCACCATCTCAGCAACCTGCACGTGTCGCGTGGCAGGTTCATCAAAGGTCGAGGCAATGACTTCGCCACGGACTGAGCGCTGCATCTCGGTGACTTCTTCTGGGCGCTCATCAATCAGCAAAACGATCAGGACAATGTCCGGATGGTTGGCGGTCAGTGCGTGCGCGATGTGCTGCATCATCACCGTCTTTCCGCTCTTGGGCGGGGCAACGATCAACCCGCGCTGACCCTTACCGATCGGCGCAATCATGTCGATGATGCGGGCCGTCAGATTCTCTTCGGCTTTGGTGTCGCGTTCGAGCCGCATCGCCTTGTCCGGGTGCAGCGGCGTCAGGTTCTCAAAGAGGATCTTGTGTTTGGTTGAACTCGGATCTTCGCCATTGACCCGATCGACTTTGACCAGCGCGAAATAACGCTCGCCCTCTTTCGGGACTCGCACCTCGCCTTCGATGGTGTCGCCCGTGTGCAGGTTAAAGCGCCTGATCTGGCTCGGCGAGATGTAGATGTCGTCGGTACTCGCCAGGAACGAAGATTCCGGCGTTCGCAGAAAACCGAATCCATCGGGCAGGACTTCGAGAACACCATCACCAAACACCTGCTCGCCCAATTTGGCGCGGCGTTTCAGGATCGCGAACATCAGGTCCTGCTTGCGCAGGCGGTTCGCATTTTCGATTTCGAGGGTCTGCGCAAGTTCAATCAGTTGCGAGACGTGCTGGGACTTGAGGTCGGACAGGTGCATGTGCGTGGGGCTCCGGATCAATGCCGGTTCAGTGAGGAAACGAAGTTCTGGTCTCAGGCCTGGTGAGGTGCGGCCTTGACGAACCCTCTCGTGGTTGACGTGATGCGGTCACGGGCCAAGGGGAGTCGGGTGTCAGGTCACTCGGCCCGGCTGAGGAGGGCAAACGCGGTCAAAGGTGTCGGTTCGTCTTCCAGCGCAGGGGCATCAGGCGCCCTGCCGCGAAAGGTGTCGGGGGGAGCAGCACCATGTACGCGCTGCTTCAATGCCCCGGATCGTAACGGAAATCAGAGATGGCTGTCGAGGAACGAAACGAGTTGTGATTTTGAAACGGCGCCGACTTTGGTCGCCACCACTTCGCCGCCCTTAAAGAGCATCAGAGTCGGGATACCGCGGATCCCAAATTTGGATGCCATTTCGCGGTTGTCATCGACGTTCAGTTTCGCAACGGCCACTTTGCCGGCGTAATCGGTCGAGACCTCCTCAAGGATGGGGGCGATCATCTTGCAGGGCCCACACCATTCGGCCCAATAATCGACGAGGACCGGGCCCTCGGCGCCCAGGACATCCTGCTCAAAAGAGGCATCGCTGACATGCATAATCGTCATTTGGAATCTCCGCAATGGGTTGACTGTTCGGCTCGGCTGCGTCGCAGCCGGGGGGGCTAATCAATGGACGCAGTTTTTGCGCCGCGATTTCTTATTGTAGCGCGGGGTACAATGGTCTCGAGACGGGCCGCCCCGCATCGCGACGTGGTCAACCTGGTCAGGTCCGGAAGGAAGCAGCCACAGCCGCTCAGCGCGAGTGCCGGGGGTTCGGCTCGTCTCCCCCGATTTAACTGAACTTACGTGATGTCGCATCAGGTCCTTGCACGGAAGTGGCGGCCACGCGAATTTGCGTCGCTTGCTGGTCAGGAACATGTAGTACGTGCTTTGACTCACGCGCTGCAGACCGGTCGTATTCATCATGCGTATCTGTTCACGGGGACGCGCGGCGTCGGCAAGACCTCGATTGCTCGCATCCTCGCAAAGGCGCTCAACTGTGAAGTCGGTGTCGGCCCGACACCTTGCGGGCGCTGCAGTGCGTGTGTCGGAATCGATAGCGGGCGTTTCCCCGATTACATCGAAATGGATGCGGCTAGCAACCGGGGCGTCGACGAGATGGCTCAACTGCTCGATGCGGCCGTCTATGCGCCGGTCGCTGGGCGCACAAAGGTCTACGTAATCGACGAAGTCCACATGCTCTCAACGCATGCTTTTAATGCCATGCTCAAGACGCTCGAGGAACCACCGGCCCACGTGGTGTTTGTCCTGGCGACGACCGACGCGCAGAAAGTGCCGATCACCGTTCTATCGCGCTGTTTGCAGTTCAGCCTCAAGAATATGCCTCCGGCGACGATTGCGAAGCGCTTACGAGAAGTGTTGGAGGCCGAGGGGATTGCGTTCGAGCTCGAAGCGCTCGACGAGATTGGCCGCGCCGCAGCGGGCAGCATGCGCGATGCATTGTCGCTCCTCGATCAGGCCATCGCGCATGGCGCGGGGGCTGTCATGACAGTCTCTGTGCGCGAGATGGTCGGCGTTGCCGATCGCGGCGAAGTCGGTGCATTGATCAACGCCTTGGTGGCTGGAGAGGGCCCGGCTTTGATGGCGCGTGCAGACGCAATGGTCGATCAGGGCGTTGCCCCCGAGCGGACGCTCGAGGCGCTGGCCGCTCTGGTGCATCGCATCGCGTTGGCTCAGGTCGGCGCCGTGTCGGTTGACGATACGATGAGCGCCCAGGTGGATGCCTGGGCGGCCCACATCGCGCCCGAGGACTTGCAGGTGTGGTGGCAGATCGCGATCCAAGGCGGACGTGACCTGCCTTGGGCGCCTGACCCCGCTTCTGGCTTGACGATGACTTTGTTGCGAATGCTGGCGTTTCGGCCCGGTCAGCCACCTGCGGGGCGCTTGAGTCCGCCTGCTGCGGCCCTCGCAGTGCCGCCTGCGACCGCTCCGGTCGCTCCAGCCGCTGTTCAAACGTTGTCAGAGTTTGCCGGCGATTGGCCCGCATTGGCCCGGGTTCTTACACTGTCCGGTATCGCGCGCCAGTGTGTCGATCGCAGCGCGCTGGTGTCTTTTGATCACGACGGATTCGTCTTGCGCGCACCCATTCGTGCAATGACCGAAGCCCCGCTGGTGGCCAAGATCCGCGATGCGCTCACTGCGCACTTTGGGCGCCCGATGCGGGTCTCAATTCTGAGTGGCGACGTGGAGGGTCCTACTGTGGCTGGTATCGACTCCGCCGAGCAGGCACAGCGTCTGGCCCAGGCACAGGCTGTGATTCAGGCGGATCCATTCGTTCAGGCACTGATTAAGGATTTTGGCGCGCAGATCGTGCCGGGGTCCGTACAACCGACTCTTTAAGGAGTTCTCGAGATGATGAAGAACCAATTGGCTGGCCTGATGAAGCAGGCCCAGCAAATGCAAGACAACATGAAGCGCGCCCAGGATAAGCTCGCCCTTATCGAGGTCGAGGGCCAATCGGGCGCCGGACTGGTAAAAGTCACCGTCACCTGCCGTAACGAAGTTCGCCGCGTCGCCATCGACCCAAGCTTGCTAGGTGACGACCGCGACATGCTCGAAGACCTCTTGGTCGCTGCAATGAATGATGCGTTGCGTCGTGCCGACCAAACCTCCCAGGAGCACATGTCCGGACTGACAGCTGGCTTGCCGCTGCCCCCAGGATTCAAGCTGCCGTTCTGACGAACGATCAGGCGGCCTGTTCGTGAATCTCAACCGTCAGCCAGTGGTTTTGGAAGCTCTGGTGGATGCCTTGCGTCGTTTGCCCGGGGTCGGTCCAAAAACTGCGCAACGGTTTGCTTGGCACCTTTTACAGCACGATCGTCAGGGGGCTAGTCTGCTCGCGAGGTCTCTGGCGGATGCAATAGCCTCGGTGCGTCATTGCGATCAATGTAATGGTTTTGCCGAGCAAGACCGGTGTGATCTATGTTGTTCAAGCGAGCGCAACCGGGCCCAACTGTGCGTGGTTGAAACCCCCGCCGATCAGCAGGTGGTTGAACAAACGCTCATGTTTCGGGGGCTTTACTTTGTTCTGATGGGCCGCTTGAGTCCGCTGGATGGAGTGGGTCCTGGTGAGATTGGTCTGGACCGTTTGCTGGCAAGAGCCACCGATGGCGTCGTGACGGAGGTCGTTCTCGCCACCAACTTCACCCAAGAGGGCGAGGCGACCGCGCATTACATGGGCGAAATGCTCCGTGCGCGTGGGCTGACCGTGACCCGCTTGGCGCGTGGTGTGCCTGTCGGCAGTGAACTCGAATATGTCGACCCGAGTACTGTCGCGCAAGCCATGCGCGATCGCCGCTCTGTCTAACCAAAATTTGAACCGATGAACCCTATGCCAACTCCCCTGCATGCGCTCACTCTGGCGCATTGGTGCATCCTGATCGCAGCGGTACTCCCGATTGTTTGCGCCGGCATTGCCAAGGCCGGATTCAAACGCTTCGATAACAACAATCCGCGCGACTGGCTGGCAGCGCAGGACGGTTTCCGGCGTCGCGCCAACGCGGCACAAGGCAATTCCTGGGAGGCCTTCTCAATTTTTGCGGCCGCGGTGCTGACGGCGATCCAGACCGGGGCGCCTCAGGATCGGGTGGATGCATTGGCTGTCGTATTTATCCTCGCCCGAGTCGCTTTCATTGTTTGTTACGTTGCTGATCGCGCGTCGATCCGGACCTTGGTCTGGACGGTCGGTCTGGTCGCGTCGCTCGCACTCTTCGTCTCTAGTCGATGGTGAGCAGTCGGCTACAATTGCGAAGCTACTGGAGATTTGTCTGAGTTCGCTGTTACTTCCCAAATCGGGTTTGGCCATCCTGGCGCTGGCTGATGGAACTGTTTTCCGCGGGGTCTCGATCGGAGCGCCGGTTGCCCGAGTCGGTGAGGTTGTTTTCAACACATCGATGACGGGCTATCAAGAGATCCTGACTGACCCGAGTTACAGCCAGCAGATCGTCCTTTTGACTTATCCGCATATTGGTAATACCGGCCTGAATGCCGAAGACGTCGAATCCGGGGCGATTCACGCCGCCGGCCTGATCATCAAGGACTTGCCGGCCCGCACCTCCAACTGGCGCTCGCAACAATCGCTTGCTGACGGCCTTAAGGAGGCCGGCATTCCCGGCATTGCTGGCATCGACACTCGTCGCCTGACTCGATATCTGCGCGAGCATGGCGCGCAGGCCGGCTGCCTCATCGCCCGTTCGGCTGCGGGCGAGGACGGCGGAGCAAACGCCGAATCTTCGGTGTCGCCATCAGATGAGCAACTCGTTCTCGAAGCGCTCGAGCGCGCGCGGGGATTTGCCGGTCTGGCCGGCATGGATCTGGCACGAGTGGTGTCGGTTCGCGAACCCTACGAATGGACCGAGCGCTCCTGGCGCCTCGTCGGTGGTTATGGTTCAAATGTTGTTTCTGATTCTAATTATGGCTCCGGAATAAAGCATGTTGTTGCGTTTGATTTTGGGATCAAGCGCAACATCTTGCGCATGCTCGCTGACCGAGGCGCAAGAATTACGGTCGTACCGGCCCAGACATCGGCTGCTGAGGTGATCGCATTGAAGCCCGATGGGGTTTTTCTCTCGAATGGCCCGGGTGACCCGGAGCCATGCACCTACGCGATTAATGCGACGGCCGATCTGATTGAGCGCGGGTATCCCGTGTTTGGGATCTGTCTGGGTCACCAGATTCTCGGTCTTGCCAGTGGTGCGCGGACTCAGAAAATGAAGTTTGGACACCACGGTGCGAATCATCCGGCCAAGGATCTCGACACCCAGCGGGTCCTGATCTCGAGTCAAAACCACGGCTTCGCGGTCGATGCCTCAACCCTACCGGCGCATTTGCGGGTTACTCATGTGTCGCTCTTTGATGGATCCGTCCAGGGGCTCGAGCGAACGGATCGTCCGGCCTTTGGATTTCAAGGCCATCCCGAGGCCAGTCCAGGGCCACATGACGTGGCGTATTTGTTCGACCGATTCTTTGCGTTAATGGGGAACTGACCATGCCAAAGCGTCAGGATCTTCGCAGCATTCTCGTCATAGGTGCTGGCCCGATCATCATCGGGCAGGCTTGTGAATTTGATTATTCGGGTGCCCAGGCGTGCAAGGCACTGAAGGCCGAGGGCTTTCGCGTCATTCTGGTCAATAGCAACCCGGCGACCATCATGACTGACCCGGAAACGGCCGATGTGACCTACATCGAACCGATTACCTGGCAAGTTGTCGAGCGGATTATCGATCGGGAACGCCCCGATGCCATCCTGCCCACGATGGGCGGTCAGACCGCGCTCAATTGCGCCCTCGACCTCCATCGACATGGGGTCCTCGAGCGTTACAAGGTGGAGTTGATTGGCGCCAGTCCAGAGGCCATCGACAAGGCTGAAGATCGGCTGAAGTTCAAAGACGCGATGACCAAGATCGGCCTTGGTAGCGCCCGCTCCGGCATTGCGCATAGCCTCGAGGAGGCGCAGGCGGTTCAGCAGACGCTGGGTTACCCAGCCATCATCCGGCCGAGTTTTACGCTCGGTGGCACGGGCGGTGGTATCGCTTATAACCTCGAAGAGTTTCTCGAGATTTGCCGCCGCGGTCTTGATCTCTCGCCCACTCGCGAACTCCTGATTGAAGAAAGCCTGATTGGTTGGAAAGAGTTCGAAATGGAGGTCGTTCGCGACCGAGCTGACAACTGCATTATCGTCTGCTCGATTGAAAATCTGGACCCGATGGGCGTCCACACCGGCGACTCGATCACCGTTGCGCCGGCCCAAACGCTGACCGATAAGGAATACCAGTTGATGCGTAATGCATCGATTGCGATTCTGCGGGAGATTGGGGTCGACACCGGCGGCAGCAACGTACAGTTTGCGATCAACCCCCAAGACGGCCGTATGGTCGTCATTGAGATGAACCCCCGCGTCAGTCGATCGAGCGCGCTGGCTTCAAAAGCCACGGGGTTCCCCATCGCGAAGGTGGCTGCGCGGTTGGCTGTGGGCTACACCCTTGATGAATTGCGTAACGACATCACGGGCGGAGCGACACCTGCGTCCTTTGAGCCGTCGATCGATTACGTCGTCACAAAAATCCCTCGATTCGCCTTCGAAAAATTCCCCCAGGCCGATCCTCGCCTGACCACTCAAATGAAGTCGGTGGGTGAGGTGATGGCGATCGGCCGAACGTTTCAGGAGTCATTCCAGAAAGCGTTACGGGGCTTGGAGATTGGAATCGACGGCCTCGATG
>Ga0214921_10004063_pt1 | contig 21918 bp, 23 predicted proteins | sample LL1505_MetaG_FD_177992 | JGI IMG/M metagenome (GOLD analysis project Ga0214921, IMG submission 177992) | Freshwater microbial communities from Lake Lanier, Atlanta, Georgia, United States - LL-1505 | ecosystem: Environmental > Aquatic > Freshwater > Lake | place: USA: Georgia | collected... | reverse complement strand
GACGGGGCATTGAGTGGGGATTGGAATGGGTTTGGAATTCTTCGGACGTCTTTTCAAGTTCACGGAGATCACGGCCGGGATAATTTCGCCGGCCTTCTCGACAGTCACCCAGTCGCCGACGCGGATGTCTTTCCTAGAGATCTCCTCGAAGTTGTGCAGGGTGGCACGGGAGACGGTGGTGCCGCTGAGTTGGACAGGCTCCAGTTCCGCCACTGGGGTGATCACGCCGGTTCGGCCAACCTGAAAGGTGACTGCATGCAGCCGGGTTTCAGCCTGCTCGGGGGCATATTTGTAGGCGATGGCCCAGCGGGGGGCTTTCTCGGTGGAGCCGAGAACTTTTTGTTGGTCAAATCGGTTCACCTTGATGACGGCTCCATCTGTCGCAAAGGGAAACTGGGCTCTGGCCTGATCGAGTTCGCGAACCGCTTGCAGCACCTCTTGTGTTCCGCGGACATGACGGAACCAGCTATGGCCGGGCAAACCCCACGCAAGAATCTGTCGGTGAAGGGCGACCTGATTGTCGATCTTCAAACCCGAACTTTCCCCTAAGCCGTAAAAAACAACAGCCAAAGGGCGTCGGGCTACTTCCCGGGAATCGAGGAGCTTGAGTGTTCCTGCGGCGGCATTCCGAGGATTTGCGAAGAGGGAATCACCCTGTTTTTCCCTGGCGCGGTTCATGGAGTCAAAGGCGGCCTGCGGAAGATAGACTTCTCCCCGGAATTCGATCACGGCCGGCAAGTCGGGAACGGAAAGAGGAAGAACCCGGATCGTTTTTAGGTTTTCAGTGATGTCATCCCCCTTTTCCCCGTCACCGCGGGTGAGTCCCTGAACCAACCGGCCTTTTTCAAACCGGACACTGACGGCCACTCCATCGACCTTGGGCTCGATGACAAATTCAGCGGTCTGGCCGTGGAGATTTTTTTCTACGCGGGTGAGAAATTCGTCCAGATCTGCCTCGCTGTAGGTGTTGTTTAAACTCTGCATGGGGATCGCGTGTGCGACTGTGCGAAAAGAATCAAGCGGGGCGCCTCCCACCTTGCGGGTGGGGGAGTTTTCATCGACCAATTCGGGATGGGCTTTTTCCAGATCGGCCAATTCCCGGTAAAGCCGGTCGTAGGCCACATCGGAAATCTCTGGTTGAGCCTGAATATAGTAGAGGTGGTCGTGACGACGGACCTCCTCCAGGAGGCGGGCATAGCGTTGGGCGAAGGATGCGCTCACCGGCGAAAACGGCGGAGAATGATGCCGAGAGAGATGCCCAGGACGTCGGCGATCCAGTCGCGCACGGAGACATCCCGGCCGGGGGAAAGCCGTTGGGACTGTTCATCAAGGGCGCCCAAAGCGGACCCTGCTATTCCAATGGGTAAGGAGGGGTAGGGCAAGGCGGCCAGAACAAAGCCGAAGCCGGCATACACGGTCAAATGCATGATCTTGTCGCTGGGAAGAGGAATGATGGAGTTCACTTTTTGAATCCGGCTTGCCGGGAGGGCGGAAAGGCTAAGAATGGCCGCGTAGTAGACGGAGGGGATGACGAAGTTTTTCCATCGCAGAGAGGCCATGAGAAGGGCATTTTGAACAGAGAGTGAAGCAGGGCAACGTGAAAGAAGAGGCTGCCGTTCTCGGTATCGAGGGCGGGGGAACGAAAACCACCTGGGTTTTGCTGGGGGCAGGAGGGAAAGTTTTGGCCCTAGGCCATGCGGGGGCGGGGAATGTTATGCTGGTCGGCAGCGAAGGTCTGAAAAAGATTTTCCGCAAGATTTCTGCTGAAATACCCATCCATCCCCAAGCCATCGGCGGGGGGTTTGCGGGTGCGAGAGGGGCGCCTGAATTTTCCGTAATCCGTTCTGCTCTCCGGTCCGTTTGGCCTAGGGTCGTGAAAGTCGTGGTGGGTCAGGACGTCGATTCTGCTTTGGCAGCGGCTTGGGGATCAGGGGACGGGTTTTTGGTGATTGCGGGTACGGGCAGCAATGTTGTCGGCCGGAAAAACGGGAAAAAACTGAGTGCAGGCGGGCACGGGCACATGCTCGGAGATGGGGGGAGTGGTTACGATCTGGCCCGACGTGCCTTGGCGGAGGTTTTTCGGCTTCGGGATCGGGAAGGAAAAGCCCCAGCTTTGTCGGCCGCCTTGATGGCTCACGCCGGAGCGGCGGATCTGGATCGTCTTCTTCGTGAGGTCTACCGGCAAAAAGGAAAGGATTGGGTGGCGGGATTTGCCCCCGTGATTTTAAGGGCAGCAGCAGGGGGGGATCCCATAGCCAAAAAGGCTTTGATCCAGGCTGTGGAGACATTGGCAGAAACGGTTGCGGCGCTGGCGCAGCGAATGAAGGTCAGTCGTCCCCACCTTGCTTTGACGGGTGGCCTTTTTGACAGCCAAGTTTACAGGACGGCTTTTCTTTCGGCGCTGCGTCGTCACTGCCCGCGGGCTCATGCTGTTGTTTTGCGTGTTCCGGGGGCGGTCGGTGCAGCTCGGATGGCTGGATCTCCTGTTGCGCCTTTTGAGGATGGGAAAGTTTCGGACAGAAAATTGGTTGAAGTGGAAACCTTACCGACGGAGCAGAGCAATCCCCGCTCCCGAGGGTTACACAAAAAATCGGTGGGCGAGCTGGTCCGGAAGTTTGTTGAAGAAGAGGCGTTTACCGTTCGGGCTTTGAACCGAGGAAAAGCAGAAATTGAAAAAGCGGCAGGGGTTGTTTCCCGCGCACTGCAAAAGGGAGGACGCCTTTTCTATGTTGGCGCCGGAACCAGCGGACGGCTGGGAGTCTTGGATGCCAGCGAGATGCCTCCCACTTTTCATGCTCCACCCGAACAGGTCCAAGCGATTTTGGCCGGCGGACCAGAGGCGATTTTTCGGCCTCAGGAGGGTGCAGAGGACGATGCAGGGGCAGGTGCGCTTGCTGTCTTGGAACGAAGAATCAGAAAGAAGGATGTTTTAGTGGGATTGACCGCAAGCGGAAGAACGCCGTTTGTTCACGGGGCGTTGCGTCAAGGCGCTAAGTCTGGAGCTTCAACGGTTTTGGTGACGGCACATCCAAAGTGGAAGCCGGAAGCCGGCGGGATTCGTCCGGATGCCGTCATTCGGCTGGATGTTGGACCGGAGTTGATTGCCGGCTCGACCCGGCTGAAGGCCGGAACCGTGACCAAGATGGTCTGCAACATCCTTAGTTCCGTCGCAATGATCCGGCTGGGACGGGTGTATGACAATCTGATGGTTCATGTGGTGCCTTCGAATGAAAAACTGAAGGCACGCGCGATCCGATTGATCCGGATGCTGACGAAGGTTGGCCTTGAGGAGGCAAATCGGGCGCTTACGGCTTCAGGCGGGAAAGTGACTCTTGCGGTGGAGAGACTGAAAAAAGTTTCACGCTTGCCGAAGAAAAGATGAGGAGCACTCTCGCCCCATGAATCATCTTTGGCGCGTGCTTGTTCTTGTGGGATGTGTCTCAACTTGTGGATGGGCAGCGGAAGCGGATCTGGCCGGACTTTGGAAAAACACGGCGGTCGGCATCGCCCAGTCAGCAATCATTGTATCGCAGGAAGGGGCTTTTCTTCATGTTGCCGGGTATGGGGTGTGGGCAGGGGGTGGGCCGGGCGTTTGGCACGGCAAGGGGACGATCGAAGGATCACGGGTAAAACTCCCTTTGACCTACACCAAGCTACCCAAACCCGATTTTGATGCGAAAGTGGAGCTCGAATTGGAAATCTCTTCCGATGCCAAAACCCTGTCGGGAACCTGGAAGAACGGGTTGGGACGAAAAGGGCCGGTCAAATTTGTTAAAATTGGTGCTGAAGCTTCTCCCAAAGTGACTGCCCCTGCAGAGGCTCCGTCGGCCGAGGGACCTGCGGATGGGGAGAATAAAAAAGAGGAGGCGGCGAAACCCTAAACTCCGTGGACTCGCCCCCAGTGGACATCCAACTGGCGGCTGAGACAGAGTTTGAGGGCGCGGAGAAGACAGGCGGCCTCGAGCTTCTGCCCGCGGGAGATGATGCTCGCGAGAGGCTCGTCGGGGCGAAGGCGAAGAGCGTCCTGGCAGAGAATTGGGCCTTGGTCGAGGTCGGGGGTGACAAAGTGCGCGGTCACCCCAACGATCTTCACGCCCTTGTCGTAGGCCTGACGATAAGCCGAAGCCCCCGGGAAGGCGGGAAGTAAGGAGGGGTGGATGTTGAGAATGCGGTTTTTCCAATGCCAGACGAAGTCCGGCGAAAGGATTTTCATAAAACGGGCCAGAATTACCAGATCGACGCCAGCCTTTTCCAGGTGATCTTGAAGGGCGAGTTCCGCCTTTTGGCGATCTCGGTAATCGATCAGTCGGAAGGGCAGACCATGGCGGCGTGCGATCTTCCCGAGTTGTGGGTGGTTGCCGGCGACAAGAACAGGATCGGCGGCGAGACGGCGGGATTTCCAGTCCTTGAGGATGGCCTCGAGGGCGTGGGTTTCCTTGGAAACAAGAATGGCCAAACGGCGACGGCTGCGTGTTCCGTCGGAGAAACGGAGCGTCAGTTTCATCCTGAGGTGTCGGGCCAAAGCCTCGAGTTCCGTGCGGATCTTTCGCTCCTCCAGACGTCTGCCGACCCAAGAGGCCAGCAGAGTCATCCGGAACTTTCCTCGCGCGACCTGTTCTTCCAGCGACTCGATATTCGCCCCCATGCGGAAAAGTTGCTGGGTGACTGCGGCGATGGCGCCGGTTCGATCCGGACCGACTAAACCGATCGTGACAAAGGAACGGGAGATCATGATGCGTCTCCCTTGTAGGTACACGAGGCTCGGGGGGTTTCGTGCAGGGTGATCTCGGAGAGGCCGGGGAGAAGGGGGTTTAATTTTTTCCAAAACCATTGGCAGATGACTTCCAAAGTAGGGTTTTCAAGTCCGGGAGTCTCGTTGAGGCAGGAGTGGTCCAATTTTTCCAAAATGGGGCGGACGACTTCGGCAATCTTGGCGTGATCATAGAGAAGGCCGGATTTGGGGTCGATGGATCCGGTGACGCAGACTTCAAGACCGAAGCTGTGGCCGTGCAAGCGCCGGCATTTGTGCCCTTCCGGGAAGGAGGGGAGATGCTGGGCAGCCTCAAAATCAAATTTTCGACGTAGCGTAATCGGCATGATCACTTTCTAGGGCGAAGGTCGCTTGGGAGCAACCGGCAGAGTCAGCCAGCGTGTCAGAAGTTTTTCGAGACACGTTCCCCATAAAGCCAACACCATTGCGAGAAGAAGGAGCGAGGGGACGGCGATCCATGAGGACTGGTCCTTGAGGTAGGAAGCAAAGTGGATGGCGTATGGCTGATGCACCAAGTAGATCCCGTAGGAAAAAGATCCAGCCATAGCTAGGGCTTGGCCAACGTATGGAATCTTGGCCCAAAATCCGGACGCCCCGGCGACCACAAGAAAGCAGGCGGCGCCGGTAAGGAAATCAACGGCCACATAGCCGTGCGGAATCTGGTAGACCGCCAAAGCGATGGGATAGAGCGCCAGTCCAACGAGAAAGCCCCGACCGCGCAACAGCCAGTTTTCAAACACTTCGGAATTTCGCGCGTACGAAGCGCCTAAGACCATGCCCAGAGCGAATTCTGGCAAACGGCTCAGTCCGCATCCCCCCAGAACCCACTGGCCACTGGAAGGGTGAAGATAGAGAAGATAAACGCGTGCAAAAAACCCGATCGCAACAGCTGCCACCAAAAAGGCCACGGGTCCCAGTTTTCGCAGTCCCGCCATCAGGATAGGGAAGAGAGCGAAAAGTTGGATGATGAGGCAGAAATACCACCAGGCTGCGTTCAGATAGAAGAAATTATAGTCGATCCAAAGAAAGCGGAGACCGCTGAGGCTGACGGCGAATCGCCAGTCCACCGGCTCAAGCCGAGCCTCGAGGGGGCTGATCAGGTAGATCAGGTGAGCAAACCAGTACATCGGGTAGAGGCGTGCGAGGCGGTGAAGAATCCAGGAGCCCCAGGGCACTCCACCGGATTTTTCCGCCGCGCGGACAGCGGATTGGGCCAACACAAAACCGCTAGCGACGAGAAAGAGACCGACGGCATGAAATCCGAGCATTGATACACCCAGGAAAACTGAACGACCGACAGAACTCAGAAAGGGCAAGACCCCAGTCCAAGTTTCGGGTCGGACGACTCCAGTGATGAAATCGGATCCTATGGGAGAAGGGGGCTTGATCCAGCAGGTGAAAGAGTGGAAATAGACGACCCAGAGAATCGCCCACCCTTTGGTCACATCCAGCCACGCCATTCTGCCTTTGGCCATGGAGCAGACTAGGAGTTTGGGAGCGTCAGGCCAATTCGGAACGTAGAAGATCGAGCACTTCTCGCATGCGAGACTGATGGCGAGGTTCGGTCACTTGGCCGATCAGGCAGACTGCAAGCGCCAGATCGCTGGCCGGATCGGCAAAACCGATGGAAGAGCGGGAGCCCCCATGTCCAAACGCTTTTTTCGACGAGGCTGTGCCGAATCCGTATGGAACCGTGGAGGCACCGTAGGCGTTACTGTCCAGAATCACTCCCAGGCCAAAATCGACAGGGTGGAGAAAGGTCAGATCCTTGAGGCCCTTTCGCCAACGGTGAAGAAATTTCTCCATGGAGCTAGGCTGCAGAATTCTTTTTCCGCTTTCGCGATTCAGGCTCCCGTTCATTAGGCATTGATAAAAGCGGGCGAGGTCCTCTGACGAGCCGCATAAATTTCCGTGTTCCGGCATCAAGGGAGAGCGTTCCCATCGATCGTTTTTCCACTCATCCATTGCGATTTCCGCCTCGTGGTTTTTCTGGGTGAAAAACATTTGGCCGGACCCGGCGGGTTCCAGAATGACTTCGTGAAGATAGTCCTGCCACGGACGACCGGAGTGGCGGTCGAGCCATTGCGTCAGAAGCCACCATCCTCCACGAGGATCGTAGGCTGGTTGACCAGGCTGAAGCTGACAATCCGCGGGCTTGGATTGAGCCAAGGATTGAAAAATAGTGTTCTCCGTAGCGAGAAGATCGAGTTGGGCAAAGCGCAGTCCGGTTTGGTGGGTGAGTATCTCAAACAGCTTGAGATTGCCGAAGTAGGATCCCTGAAGTTCAGGAAACGTTTTTTCCAGGGGCAGATGCCATAGTTCGGGCTTTTTCTCCAAAAGATATAGGACGCCGACAGAGATGATGGGCTTGCCGGCGGAGTACCAGCAGACGGAAGCATTAGCGTGGGTAACTTTTCCTCCGAAAATGGAAAATAGCTCGCCGTAGTGAAAAGCGGCCAGGGAGTAACCGTTCCACCGTTGGGCTCCCAGTCCCTCTTCAAGAAGGCGCCGGGTTCGGGGGAGATCAGGCATCCTCTTCGGGGGGGGTGCCACGCGGTTCGTGTCGCAGGGCGACATGGGTGACGCCGGGAAACTTATGACGGAGAGCTTCAGTCACGCGGTTTTCTATTTCAAACACCTGTCGGGTGGTGAGTTCTTCTTCCACCTGGATATGAAGATCGATGTGGATGTCGTTGGTCATGCCATGGGATCGAATGGCGTGGGCTCCGCGAACCCCCTCAACATCTTCGGCGACGGTGCGGATCAATTCCGGATCCAGACGGGTGGCGTCGGATACGACCTTCACCCCTTCGAGGAAAATTTCATATATTGCCCGGCCAAGAAACAGAACGATCCCGATCGCGAGCAACGGGTCAAGCCAGTCAAGGCCGATCCGGCTGCTGCCCACGGCGGCAATGGCCAGGAGGGAAGAGTAGACATCGGTCCGGGTGTGAGCCGCATCGGCAAGGAGAAGAGGGCTTGAAACCTCTAGGCCTGCCCGTTTTTCCCATGCAGAAAGAATAGAGCTGGCGATCAGACCGACGGCCAGGAGTCCCATGCCCCACCAACTGAAGTCCGGAGCCGGGCCCCGGTGCATCAAGCGATGGACAGCAGCGCCAAGAATTTCCCATGCGCTGAGAAAAAGGAGCCCGGCAACGATGATAGTTGTGAGGATTTCAAATTTTCGGTGGCCGTAAGGATGGCCGGGGTCGGGGGGTCGGGCGGCGGCGGTGATTCCGATCAGGGCGATGACGCTTGCAGCTCCGTCGAGGAGGGAGTGAACGGCATCGGAGAGAACTCCTAAACTTCCCAATTTCCAGCCAATGCCAAATTTCAGGGCTGCCAAGAAAGCGTTGACTGTCAGGGCAACGAGCAGCACCCGTCGGATTCGGGCAGTGCGGGCGGCCTCACTCACGCCCGTTGGTCTTCCCGGCCGCCGGCCCGGGGGGCGAGATAGCCGGCCAGACCCTCACGCAAAAGAGCCGGGTGAAAACCGAGAAGATTTTCTGCGGCAGCGGCATTTCCGCATTGCCCTTCCTCCAGCATGGTGACCTGATCTGTTGTCAGTGGAGGATATGGCAAAACTCTTTCCAGCGCTGCTGCGGCGATCCGGCAGAGCTTGAGGGGAACGGGAAAAAGAACCGGCTTGGAGGCTTTGAGCCAAAGCCAGAGGCTCATGCCGAGAATCACGTCGGGAGGTTGTTCGACCCAAGTAGGGAAGCGACCCATGGTTTGGGCGATGGTCAAAGTCAGATCCCTCATGGAAGTGACCTTGCCGCAGAGGTCGAATGTTTGTCCGACGGCGGCTGTTTGTCCTAGAGAGCGTACAATGGCTTCGGCAACCTCGCTAACGGCAACGGGCTGAAGGGTGACATCTTCTCCGCCCGGAATCGGAACAAAACCACCAGACAACCAAGAGAGGGGCGGGCGCATCAAGGAGGCGAGTTGGTTGGTGAAGGCGTCCCCTTTCCCATAGATGAGCGAGGGGCGGAAGATGGTGTAGGCGAGGCCGCTCGAGCGGACGATTTCTTCGCCTGCCCATTTGGTCCGGTGATAGCGGGAGGCGGCTTCCGGGCGGGTCCCGAGGGCGCTGACATGCAGGTATCTCGGAACCCCTGCGGCCTCAGCAGCGGCAACGACGTGTGCGGTTCCGCGGGTGTGGATACGGACAAAAGTCTGTGAACCTTGCTCGCGGATGATCCCGACCGTGTGAATCACCGCCTTGGCACCGCGGAAAGCAAGACGGAGGGAGTCGGGGTGGGTTACGTCCCCCGGAAAAAATTCAACGCCCGCGGGGAGAGGCTGGCGCGGGAGAGTGCGGGCCAGAGCACGGACGACGAGCCCCTCGGCAGCCAAGCGGCGGCAAATTTCGCGCCCGACAAAGCCAGTTCCGCCTGTTACGACTATCATATGGCCTCATCCATGGAAGAGATCGTGATCACCACACGGAGCCATACCGAATTTATGCCCATTGCACAACTTCTGGAGAAGGCTGCCGCCCAGCGGGGATGGCGGGATGGACTGCTCCACGTGATCATTCCCCACACTACGGCGGCTGTGACGATTCAGGAAGGCGCGGATCCGGATGTGCGGCATGACATGGATCTGGCCTTGGAAAAAGCTGTGCCGTGGGAGAATCGGGGCTACCTCCATGGCGAGGGCAATTCGGCCGCGCATCTCAAGGCCGCGATGTTGGGCAATCACCTCGCTTGGCCGATCGAACATGGAAAATTGCGGTTTGGCACCTGGCAGATGATCTATTTTGCGGAGTTCGACGGACCGCGCACGCGGAAGGTTTGGGTCGGGTTCCAGACTTTGACGGCCTGAAGGCAGCCCCGCAGCAGCGTTCAGTTGGAATCCAGGATTTCGTGGATGGCCGGGCTGGGGAAGAGCTTTCCGGGGCATTCCGTCGGCTTGGTGTTGATTTCCCGGTGTAGGCGAAACTTGAGTTTGGCTTCCGGCATCATTTTTCGGAGGTACTGAACCAATTCAATGAGGGCTGCGGTTTGGCGGGGGCCTAAACGGTGGGAGCTGAAATCGCCAACGAGGCAGATGCCAATAGCGATCTCGTTGAGGGACTCGCTGGCCAAGTGCCCCCCTTGTTTTTGTTCCAGCCAGCGAGGGCCCACCTCGATCTGACCGTCCCCCGAGTCGCTTCCGTTACCGATGACAAAATGGTAGGCAAGGCCGTTTTCCATTCCGCGGGTCTGGCGGTGGTAAAAGTCGAAAATTTTTGCGTTGCCGCCGGTTGTTCCACTGTGGTGAACCACGATGTACTCCCACGGACGAAGACGGGCTTTCGGGGCATCGATTTGGTTTCGAGCTGAGCCCACAAAGGTCAGAGTGGCGGGTTTGGGGGCGGGAGTCGGAGGGATCGGGGGCTCTGATTTTGGGGCAGGGGTTTGAATCGGTGCGGGATTGGATTTGAGGGCAGCAACGCGCAAGAGAAATCCTGCCTGCAGCTGGTCGCCGCGTAGCCGGTTCCAGCGGCGCAGATCCTCTACGGGAACATTTTGTTGACGGGAAATTTTGGCCAAGGTGTCTCCGGTTTTGACGCGTACCCATTCCGTTTTGGCCGGCGGAGGGGTGCTGATCTTTGGCTCCGGGGTCGCAGGTTGGGAGGAAGGAAGCTGTAGGATTTCTCCGGCATGTAGCTTTTCCGCCTTGAGGCCGGGATTGGCCTTTATGATTTCGGGGATCGTTACGCCGTGTTGACGGGCGATGGAGTAAAGAGTTTCCCCGCGATGGACGGTGTGTGTCGCAGGCTCTCCAAAAGCCATCATCCCGCATAGGAGCAGCCAGCATCCGGCCGGAAGACAGGAACGCATCTGCGGCAAACTACTTGGGGGAGCGCAAAGTGCGGATCAGGTCCCGCTCCTCAGGCTTTAACCGGTCCCAATTGATTTCGCGGGCCATTTGGCGTGCTTCATCCTCGCGGTTATTCGCGGCGAGCACCGCCGCCCTCACCGATTTCCAACCCGGAAGGGCGGTGGACCAGTTGATGTTTGCACCATCGTAGGCGGCGAGGGCTTCCTTGGGTTGATTTTTCCGCAACCGAGCGAGAGCCAAGGTGGTGCGATAGGCCGGCAGTTCGGGAAATGTGGTGACCAACTCACTCCCCGTCCGGAGGGAGTCGTCGAGGCGGTCGTTCATCAGGAGGTTGAGATAGGCGAAGTCGTTTCTCGGGGCGGGATCCTTGGGAAGCTGGCGTGCCAGTTCTCCCATGATATCTCTCAGTTCCGAGGTGGCGGCGTTCTTTTCGGCGATCCGAATCAGGCCGAAATATCCAGGAACGGCTGTTGCCGGATAACGGGTCATGTCACGGTACGCATCGCGCGCTAGGGGGGTGTTGCCGGATCGTTCGGCAAAATTGGCCAAAAACTCAAGCTTTCGCGGATCCCCGGAGGCCTTGGATTTCGCTTTTTTCCACTGGGCTTCGGCCATGGGAATCTCCCTTAGCTCCTGCGCTACGCGGGCTTGAAACACGTCCGCCAAAAAAGGATCCAAAGGAACTTTGGCCTCACTGGCCTTGTTGAGCTCGTCCCGGATAGCCGCCCATTTCTTCAGTTTGGCTAGGGCATCTAAACGAAGTAGGAGGCCCCGACCTTGTCGGATGGGGGGAAGAGCCAGCACGCCTTCGGGATCGTTGTGGTGGCTGAGGAACTCGGACAAAGCCAGCTGTTCCTCTTCCGTCCCATTGGCCCACATTTTTTTGACTTCCTCCAGCGTGGCATTCCGCCAGTCGGGATGAATTTCCAATTGTAGAGATTTGGCGGTCAAGCGGTCGGCGGTAGTGGCTTTTGGGTCTAGCTCGATCCATCGGATCAAATCCTGCGTCTCCTTTTCAGTCCGATCGGCCAGGGAGATTAGAAGTCGGCGTGCGTCCGCCCCCTGGGGGCTGTTTTGTGAGGAGATCCGCAGCAAGGTGTGACGTCCGTTGGCGCGTTCCCCAGGGTCTGTGGCTTCGACTTGGCCGCGTGCGCGAATAAAGTCCGCTTCAATCTTGTCGCTACCCTGCGCTTTGTCGGCGGTTTCCTTCTCAAGAGCCTTGGCCTTGTCAGTCTCTCCTCTTAATCGCAGAAGGCTCGCAGCAATGGCGGCAATTTTTGGGTTCGTTCGTCCTGCGATGCCGATGCGCTTCAGAAATTCGTCGGCCAGATCCAATCGGCCTGCCTGAATGGCTACCCGCAGATAGGCAATCTGGTCTTCGGGGGTGGATTTGGGATTCTCCGCAACGGACCGGCGGTAAATCAGGGTTTCAGCGGATCCTGATCCTTCGTACATGTCGGCTAGCATGCGCAGAGATCGCAGGTTTTGTGGGTTGAGCCCATGTGCCGATTTGGCGGCTTGATAAGCCTCGATGAGGGAACCTTTTTTGAGATAGCCATCGGCCTGATCCATCAATCGGTCCGCACGCCAGCCTTTCAACGCACGGTAAGCGGGAATAGAGGCTCCGGCCAAAAGCGTTAGCATGAGAAGCGCCACCATGGCCAAGGCGATTCGGCCCTTCAATCGAGCCTGAAGGGCCTCCTTTTCCTGCATTCCCATGAACTCTTTCTAGCGAAAGGTAGCATCCAGCCCAAGCCCTCCCGCAGGCTTGGCGGAGGTGCCTTGGGACGCTAGAAAGTATCCTTTCCGGCAGTGTAGCTCAGCCTGGTAGAGCAAGGGACTCATAAGCCTTGGGTCGGGGGTTCAAATCCCTCCACTGCCACTTTATTTTTTGCGCGGGATTTTCGAGATGGCCCAATCGGGCGGCGGGGGAGAGGCCGAATTGACCCACTGGATGACGGCGGCCCATCCATCGCTCTCCACGTCGTGAGGCAGGTATCCGCGGATTGCTGTGACGGCCTCCCATCCATCGTGCAGATGGGCGGTGAGCACCGGATCCGTTATTTCGCCGGACTTCACCTTTACGATGTACTCTTCGGCTGAAATACGGGTTGAAACCTTGTGGTAACCCGGTAGGCGACTCCCTCCGACCATCCTCCATAGATTCTTCGAAAAGACCAGATTCCGGGCGGCCCAAGTCAGGGTTCGACCCAGGCCATGATGTTGGTAGGCAGGATGAACAAATAAATCTGCCCCGTAGAGCGTGTGGCCTGTGGGATCATGATCCCGGAACGTTCCCTCTGCGGTTAGGGTGTCCCAAGGGTCGTCGAGATGAAAATGGGTGAGCCAAATCAACAAGGTAAAGTGAGCTCCGGCGACAGCCCCAGTGGGTTGATGAATCGCAACGAACTGACCTTCGGGAAAAAGCCGGTGGTGTTCTGATAGTTCGGCTTCCGTATAGGGACGTTCCGTTGGGTAGACTTTCGCGCAGATCGCCGAAATTTCAGGGTAATCCTTTTCCGATAATGGGCGGATCAGAAAATCTTTTGGCGAAGGGATGGAATCCATGCAGAAATGTACCACTGGGGAAAAAGCAGCGACAAGCCGATGCACTCGTCATCGGAAAAGTTCTGCGCTAAACCGAAGAGGTGATCTCAACGGCTCTTTTACTTTTTCTTTTTGGCGCCGGCCTCCTTGGGGGAATTTTTGCCCAGGGATTGCGTCGCAAGGAGGGTCCCGAAACTCCTTGGCTCTGTTTGGGGGGAACCTTTGCCGGCGGGGCCTTTTTGGCCGCGGCTCTTTTTGATTTGGGTCCTGAGTCGGTTAGGGATCTCGGTGTGTGGATGGCGTTGGCGGTTGGGGGAGGGCTTTTCATGGGATTGAGATGGCTGGATCAGCGTGGGCATCATGCCCATGCAGAAGTTCATGGCCATGGCCATCACACGCACGGGTCCGGCTCAGCCACAAAACCATGGATTCTTGGGGGCATGTTGGGTTTTCATTCGTTGCTCGAGGGATTGGCACTGGGTTCGGTCCATGCGCCAGGTGCCCGGGAAGCGTTGGCCTTGGCCATCCTCTTCCATAAAGCGACGGATACCTTTGCTCTGGCGATGACTTTGGGGCGGTGGGGCGTTTCTTCAGGAAGAATTTTTCTGGCGACCCTTTTTCTGAGCGCTGCCAGCCCGGCTGGGGCTTGGCTGGCTTCCCAGGTCGATCTTATGGGGCCGCATAGGTTTCACGGCTATCTTTCCGCCGCCACGGCCGGCACATTTCTCTATCTCGCCGGATCCGATCTGCTGTTTCCCGAATTAAAGGAGGCGGAAGGACGGGCGGGGAAAATCGTTGCGGCTCTATTCGGGTTTAGCGTCGTTGCTGCAGCCACATTTCTGACGCACGGGTAATCTTGAGGGATTAATCCCTTTTCTTCGCTCCAGTAAAAACCCTTCGAATTACTTCTTCCACCGGAATGGTTTCAATCCGGATATCCTCCAAACCGGGAAGATCGAGGGCGCGACGGCTGATCTCCGTGACCCGTGCGGGCGGAACTCTGAGACGGACGGTGGCCGCATCTCGTGAAACTGGCTCGCCCCAATCCTCACCCTGAAGTTCGGGGGGAGGGCCGGCAAAGCGCAGGACGATCTCCTTCCGGTCGGAAAAGTCTCGGACGATCTGCTCCCAAGAGCCGTCATGAATAACGCGGCCATGATCGATAATAATGACCCGTTGGCATAAAGCCTCAATGTCCTGCAGGTAGTGGCTTGTGAGGATGGTGGTGATCTTCTCCTCCGCCACGAGTTGTCGAAGGAAGTCCCGAACGCGGTGCTGTGAGACGACGTCCAGCCCAAGGGTGGGTTCGTCCAAAAAAAGAACTTTCGGGCGATGCAGCAAGGCTGCGATAAGCTCCATCTTCATCCTCTCGCCCAAAGAAAGTTCCCGCACCGGCTTGTCGAGAAGCGGATGAACCTCCAGAACGCCAGCCAAGCGATCTATGGTCCTTCGTCCTTCGTCAATGGAGATGCCGTAGATCGCCCTGTTCAGCTCGAAACTTTCTCTCGCCGGGAGATCCCAAAGGAGTTGGTTCTTTTGTCCCAGCAGGAGGGAAATCTGTCGGCGAAATTCCGTCGTACGCTCCCAGGGCACATGACCGAGAACACGGGCAGATCCATGAGTGGGGTGGAGTAGGCCGGACAGCATCTTTAATGTGGTCGTTTTGCCTGCCCCGTTCGGACCAAGAAAACCCACCAATTCACCAGGAGCGATTTCCAGGTCGACGCCCTCCACAGCGATCAGACTCTCATACCGGCGGTGGAACAGTCCTCGTATGGCTCCTGCCAAACCCGGCTCTTTTTTTCCCACGCGGTAGATTTTCCCCAGCCCGCGGGTGACGATGGCTGGCTCGGCCTTCATGTCAGGATGGCGGCGACCTCGTCCGCGCGAAGGCGACCCCGTGCGGTGAGAAGAAAACGTCCATCAAGACGGCGGCCCCAGCCTTTTCTCTCCAACTCCAAAAGGCAGTCTTCACGGCCAGGAAGGGTTGTTTCCTCCAGGCCGGCAGTCGTGCGGAGGCCGAGGAGTATTTTTTCCGTTCGCATCTCCTTCTCTCCACGGAGTTCCTCGTCGACGCGTTCGGGATGGGGTCCGGTGATGGCTGATTTGGAATAACGACTTGTGTCCGGATGGTTTCGCCAGCGCCTGCCGGCCACGGTGGAAACGGCTCCGGGTCCCAGACCCAGGTAATCTTCACCTGACCAAATCGCCTGATGGTGACGGCACTCATGACCGGGACGGGCAAAGTTGGAAATCTCATAAGCTTTGAATCCATGGTTTTCCAGGATTCGATGAGTCAGAAGAAAGAGAACGGCCTCATTCTCCGGGTCGGGATGCCACTCCCCGCGCTCAATCATAGCGGCCAATTCGGTTCCGTCTTCCGGCGTGATGGCGTAGGCAGAAATATGGTCCGGTTGGAGTGAGCATGCCTCTTCGAGAGTGGCCTGCCATTCCGCTGGGCCCTGATCGGGCAGTCCGTAGATCAGATCCAGATTCACATCACGGATGCCGGCGGCGCGGGCGGCCTGGATAGCCGAATGGATGGAGTTCCGGTTGTGACGGCGTCCCAGCCATTTCAAATCGGCAGGACGAAAAGCCTGAACCCCCAGACTGATCCGGGTCACGCCTGCCTCGGCGAGTAGGGCGGCTTTTGTCGCGCCAAATCCATCCGGATTGGCTTCCACCGTCCACTCTTCGGATTGGCCCCAGGGGGAGATGGAGAGAAGTTCGCGCAGAAGAGTGGGAGACAGGGCGGTTGGAGTTCCTCCTCCGAAAAAAATATGTTTGGGATGGATGTCCATCTCGCGTTGTGCCCAAGTCCATTCGGCTTGAAGCCCCAACAAGAATTCCCTCATCCGGTTTCCTGCCAGACGCTCCTTCGGAAAATCGCAGTAGGGGCAAAGGTGCGTACAGAAGGGAATGTGCACATAGAGATTTTCAATGAGGGACTTCAAGATTTTCATCCTCCGAAAAGATCGGGCTGTTTCGGGCCCAGCTGGGCAAGGCGGGCTTCGGCTTCACGCGTGAAACGTTTGAATTCCAGTCGGCGGAAAAGCTCCACTTGGCGGGCAGGATCGGGTTGGAGCGAAAGCTGCTCGACCGGAACGGGCAGGGGAATCTTGGTTCGCAACTCCACCATCTTCCGGTTACGTCTCACGATCTCGGCTGACTCCTTGAGGATCGGACGAAAGCGCTCGGGTTTAATCCCATCCGCCCCAGCCAACACGCCCTCTGCAGTTTCGTACTCCAAAATCCATTTGGCTGCTGTCTTCGGGCCGACTCCCGGGATGCCGGGAAAATTGTCGGCTGCATCCCCGGTAAGGGCGAGAAGTTCGGGAACCTTCTCAGGAGGGACGCCCCATTTGGCCTCTACTTCCAGTGGTCCGAGTAGCTCATAGCCTTCGGACTTGGGCTGGTAGATTCGCACTCCGCGTGCGGCCAACACCATCAGATCCTTGTCGTTGGTGGCGACAATGCAGGCGTCACCTTGCGTGGCTGCAGTGTAGCTGGCGATCACGTCATCGGCTTCTTCTCCCTCCACGGAGACGGTTTTCCATCCGAGGGCTTGAGCGACTTCGTAGAGAAGGGGGATCTGTTTTTCGAGTGCTTCGGGGGTCTCCTTGCGGTTGGCTTTGTATTCCGGGTGGGTCTCCATCCTTTCCTGCGGAATGCCCCCGTCAAAAATCACGACTCCGAGTTTGGGTTGAAGGTCCTGAGCCATGCGAAACAGGGCTGAGGCAAAACCGAAGGCGGCGTTGGTCGGTTCGCCTTTGGAGTTGGTCAGGTTGGCGATGGCATAAAAGGATCGGTAGGCGTAGTAGTGCCCGTCCACGAGAACGAGACTCATTTGCGTGTCGTCTTGGATTCGGAGGGCGTGGGATCTGTTGGAATCAACCGCCATTCCATCCGCGGCCCTTTCACCACTTCGATGCGGAGACGGATCCGGCCCGTTTGGCCTTTCAGGGATTTTTCTGCCGAACTGAGAAGGCGGTGCGCCCTTTCCTCGGCGATATCCCAGGCATCGTTCCCGGGTTCGGCTCTACCGATAAGCTCTAGGGTGGAAGTTGGATCCAGAGCCGAGAGCGTGGGAGCCAGAGAGCCGAAAGCGGAAAAGGCCTCGTTGCCGGCAGGCACTCCCACACCGGGTAAAATACGGATTCCTGAGGGGTTTTTTTCCACGGCGGCCCAGGCGGGAAGTTTGGCCTGCGCCAGTTTTTCCATCATGGGGGCGAGGGCGGGGTTTTCTTTCCCCTTGTCCGATGCCGAGGCGGGGGATGCGATTTTGCTCTTTTCGTCCGGGGAACGTGCGGAAACGGCATCCAGTTTTTTGCGGGCCGTTTCTAGCTCTGTCTTTCTCTGCAGGTAGGCGGTCCGGATCTGATCGGTCGAGGCGGAGAGCGTTTGTAGGCGATGGAGGGATTGCCGAAGATCCTCGCGGGATTCGGCCAGGTCGGTCGCCCACTGCCTTTCCCGCATGATCCAACCGGAAGCCAACAGGGCGGCCAAGGTCACCATGCCCATGGCAATGGCCCGGTCCCGGGACGGACGGGGGTTTGGGGGTGGCGCTGTTTCCATCTCAAAAGGCTATGGTTGATGACAAACTTCCTCAAGTCGGGCGGTGCGCTGGCCTTGCGTCGCACCTCTTGCGGTTTCATTATTTTGAATGATGAGGTTTTTCTGGATTATGGGGTGTGTCAGCATGGTGACGCTCACGGCATTCGTCCGGGCGGAGGAGGAAAAACCCTATCTCTTTTCTCCCGTCACCGAGATTCCGGAGTGGAGGCTATTGGAGTCCTATCAGGGAACGATCACGCGGGCTCAATTTGAGGAGCGCTGGAGGAGAATTTATGACCCGGCGGGGGTTTTGGCTGGTTATATCCGTCTGACGGACGAGGGTGTGGAACTTTTTCGGGACACGGCCAAGACCCAGCCCCTTTTTAACCTCCGTTTCGCTTCTGGAGAGGGGCGGGAGGAGAAGGGGCTTTCGATGGGGTCTTTATCGCCGGAAAAACCCCTCCTAGGCAAAGTGATCTGTCTTGATCCGGGGCATATCGGCGGGGATTGGGCGGATGTGGAGGAACGGACATTTCAGATCGGCCGGGATCGTCCGGTCGTGGAGGGGGAGCTTAATCTTCAGACCTGCCGGCTTTTGGCGAAACGCTTGGAGGAGGCCGGGGCGCAGGTGGTCTGGACGCATCAGGGTTTTGAGCCGACCACCTTTCTTCGGCCGTCTGATCTCTATCCGGAAGCCATCCAATACATGTTGCAGGATGTGAAAAGCCGGCGGTTCCCCTCGTATTCCGCCAACGGCTTGATCCGCTGGAACGCCGAGCTGCTTTTTTACCGTACGGCCGAGATTCAGGCTCGAGCCAGAAAAGTGAACGAGCAATTGCGTCCCGATCTCACTCTCTGCCTTCATTATAATGCGGCCCCATGGGGTCGGGCGGGGCGGGCTTCATTGGCCTCGGCCAACCGGGTGGTTCTTTTTGCCCATGGCTCCTACACAGCGGACGAGCTGGCCTACGACGACCAAAAATTCCATCTCTTTCAGAAACTCTTGGAGAATTCCAATCCGGAGGAGCTGGAAATTGGGGCGGCGATTGGCAGGGAATTTAAGGAAAAATGGGGATTTCCGGCCGAGGATTGCGGTGGTTCAGGCTATGCCCACGCCACCGGAGTCAGTCCCTATCTCTGGTACCGGAACCTTATCGCCAACCGGCTTTTCCATGGGCCCGTGATTTTTGTGGAAGGGCCTTATATGAACGACCGTAACAGTTATGCTTGGATTCAGGCTGGGGAGTACGAGGGAACCCGCCTCATGGGGGGAAAGATGCGGGAGAATATTTTTCGCGAGTATGCGGATCGGGTTGCTGAAGGCGTGATCGGGGTGTTTCGGGAGAGGCAAAAGCGTTCCCCGGCATTCACAAATTATTCGCTCTAAGGCGTGCTTCCCGCTTGCGGCTGGGGGGAATGGTGTCAGTCATTAGACATGAGAAAGACCCTTTTGCCCGCAACTCTTGCCTTGCTCGTCCCTGCTCTAGCCATAGCTGATCTTCGTCTTCCGCCCAAGCCCACCATGATGGAAAAACTGGGAAGAGGTGTGGCGAATGTGACGATGGCCGTTTCGGAAATTTTCGATTCTCCTTATATTGCCACGCAGGAAGGTGGCGGGACCTACGGGGATACCTTTGGGTTTACCCAAGGTTTATCTAGAATGGTGATGGATACGGGGGTCGGAGCTTTGGAAATTGCGACTTTCTTTATTCCCACCAAATCCATGAAGATGCCGGCGCATGATACCGGCCAGGTGGAGCCTTATCCTCCGGCTGATCTGAAAGACAACTGGTACTGAAGCGGCCGGTCGGAGCCGGTGCAGAGCCGGTCGAGCTTCAGATCACGGAGCTCGCCTATGGGGGCGATGGGGTGGCTCGTCATGAAGGTCAGGTCATTTTCGTTCCCTTCACTATTCCTGGAGAACGTATTCGGGCCGTTCTGACGGAGAAGCATAAGACTTTTTCCCGGGCTCAAGTGCTGGAGGTTCTCGATGCTTCGCCGGATCGTGTCACCGCACCATGCACCCTTTTTCAATCCTGTGGTGGGTGTGTAACCCAGCATTTGGCTTACCCAGCCGAGGTCAAAGCCAAGGTCGCGCAGATCGAAGGGGCGTTAAAGCGGATTGGAAAGATGGCCAACCCTGTTCTGCGTCCGCCTCTCACGGGCCCTGACTATGGCTATCGGAATCGGATCACGGTGCATAATCGCGAAGGGAAAATCGGCTTTCTTGGCACAGACGGCCGGACCTTGGTGGATGTCCGACGATGTCTCCTCGCGGCGGACGACGTGAACGCGAAACTCGAAGTTTTGCGTTCCCATCCCCGGCCTCGCCCGCATTACTCGGTCCGTGCGGATGAGGTGAGGGGAGAGGCCTTTTATCAGTCGAATCGCCCCTTGGGACCCGCCTTGAAAAAACTTGTTACCGAGGCTGTTCCTTCAGGAGTGAAGTCTGTGCTGGAGGGATACGCAGGCACGGGATTTTTCAGCGGGCCGATTGCATCCAAGGGCATTCGGGTGGTCGCTGTTGAATCGGGTGAAGCGGCAGCGGCGGTGTTTCGCAAGGAACTTCCTTCGGCCGAGCTGATCGAGGCACGTTTTGAGGATGGTTTTGAAGAGGCGCTGGGAAAAATGGGACAAGGGCCGTCCGTCTGCCTCCTCAATCCGCCTCGGGGCGGGTTAAGTCCGGATGCACGGCGCTTGATGGCCCGTGCCCTCCCGTTTCAGGGAATCCTTTATCTGTCCTGTGATCCGCCGGCATTGGCGCGGGATCTTTTGGCCATGGCCGGCTTCTGGAAGGCGGAATGGTTTCAGCCTATTGATCTCTTTCCACGGACAGCCCATGTGGAGTGTCTTGTGTGGTTGTCCCCAGCCAGTTCACCGGAAGGTTCTGCTGTCCATTGACGGCTTTCTGTCTCGGAGTAGCAAAGATGGTGCAATGAGAAAGAAGTGGGGAATCCTTTTACTCGCAGGGATGGCGGCTGCTCCGGTTCGGGCTCTCCCGCCGAGTGATTATTTTACACCTCCCGAGACCATGTACGCCTTCGCGGACTTTTGGTTTGTCCGGCCTTTGGATCTGGCTGTCTTGCCGATTACCTCTCTGACTTGGGTGGCCAGCTTACCGGTCACGGCTGCAAGTGGAACACAGGAACAGTCATACAATCTCCTCGTCAAGGATATGGCCCAGCACATGATGGAGCGCCCCTTAGGAAGTTATTTTGACTGGGAAAATCGGGATCAGAGCCGTCCTGTCGTCATTAAATTCAAGGACAGTTATGCGATGGCGGAGCTATCGCCTCAGGAGGAGCGTAAGTATCGGAATGCCCTCAAGCAGCACGAGGCGAGAGTCGAGGCGATTGAGCGGGAAGCCTCGCTACCTGAAAAGGATCGGGAAGAGTTGGTGAATGCAGAGGAACGGCGCTGGGAAAATGTCGTCCGAGTGCTTCTGTCTCTTTAACGGCTATTGGGTTTCAAGGCGGGACACCCGGTCCCGCAAATCGGTAATCTCCACGCGCAGGCTTTTGAGCGTGGAGTCTAGACACTCCACTAAAGCATCTCTTTTCGGATCCCTGTTTTTTGCCGCTGAAGGGGCGGGAGAGGATCCTCCGGAGGATTTCAACCAACCTTGGGCCGCTTCCTCGAGGATCTGCGGGGGCAGACTGTTGACCAGCGGCGCCGGCGGCCGCGAGGCGGGGCGTTCCGCTGATTTACGGGTCGGGGCTTTTTTGATTTTGGCCATTCCTTAACCCCCAACCATCCGGCGGGCCTCTTCGGCCAAAGCCGTCGTCAGGTAGCGTTCTCCCGTGCTGCAGCCGATGGTGACGATGAGCTTGCCCTTGTTCTCGGGTCGTTTGGCGACTTCGAGGGCGACATGGACGTTGGCCCCGGTGGAGATTCCCACCAGCATGCCTTCCTCTTTGCAGATCCTACGGGCCATGGCGAAGGCTTCATCGTTGCTCACCGTGATGACCTCGTCGACGATGTCGAGGTGCAGATTGTCCGGAACAAAGCCGGCACCCGTTCCCTGAATTTTGTGAGGGCCGGGTTTGACCGGTTGACCAGAGCGAGTCTGGGAGATGACGGGGGAATCCTTGGGCTCCACCGCGATGGCTTGGAAGGATTTTTTCCGTCCTTTGATCACTTCGGCCACTCCGGTTATGGTGCCCCCGGTACCGACCGCTGAGACGAAGATGTCGACCTTGCCATTCGTGTCGCTCCAG
>Ga0214921_10004062_pt1 | contig 21922 bp, 15 predicted proteins | sample LL1505_MetaG_FD_177992 | JGI IMG/M metagenome (GOLD analysis project Ga0214921, IMG submission 177992) | Freshwater microbial communities from Lake Lanier, Atlanta, Georgia, United States - LL-1505 | ecosystem: Environmental > Aquatic > Freshwater > Lake | place: USA: Georgia | collected... | reverse complement strand
TGAGCGTGGTCTCGTTGCAGTTGGTCCAGGTACAGGAGACTGTGCAGCTGGTTCATCAATTGAGCGAATCTATGTTGCTTACCGTGCTCTCTCAATCGAGAGTGTTACAGTATCAGCAAAGCGTGACGAAGCTACAATGTTCGAAGTCTCATTTAGACTTCTTCCTAACGACAATGCGTCTTATGGAAAGATTGTAGATCGCACACTCGCATCATAATTTAATATAATCAGGACTGCTCAGAGTTTCGGCTCTGGGCAGTTTTGTTTTTGGTACAATAGATGTATGGCAACAGAAATTTATGAAACAGGAACTACTACACTAGTAGACGGAACAGAGATATATTTAACACCACTAAAGATTAAATACCTTAGAGAATTTATGAAAGAGTTTGAAAATGTTAAACTTGCAAAAGATGATGCAGAAGCAATCTCAGCATTAGCACAATGTGCGAGGGTATGTATGAAACAATTTTATCCATCTATAAAAACAATAGAAGACTTAGAAGACAACCTTAACCTTCCAGCTATCTATAGAGTATTAGACATTGGAGCTGGAATTAAAATTGACGGCGACGATGAAGAAGAACCAGTAAAGGATCAGGCAGTAGACAGTGGATCTACCTGGGAGACTCTTGATCTAGCAACACTAGAAGCAGAAGTATTTCTTTTAGGAATATGGAAAGATTTTGAAGATCTTGAATCATCAATATCTATGCCAGAACTAACATCAATACTTAACGTAAAAAGAGATTTAGATTACCAGGAAAAAAAGTTTATGGCTGGAATCCAGGGAGTAGACTTAGACAAAGAGAGTGGGTCTCAGGACTTGTGGGAGCAAAAGAAAGCTAAATTCTTTAGTGGTGGAGCAACCAGTAATTCAAATGACGTAGTAGCCCTACAAGGAGCAAATGCTGCCCAAGCTGGATTTGGAATAGGTATGGGATTAGACTATGAAAAACTAGTCGAAAACTAAACATCTTCTGTGATATAATTTAATAAGCCTAACAAGGAGGAAACAATGGCAACAACAATTAATGAAGCTACACAGCTCACACTTATTGACGGAACAGTACTTAATGTTCGTCCACTTAAGATCTCACTACTTCGTGACTTTATGAAGGAGTTCGAGGGTATTGCTAAGGTAGCAGACGATAACGCAAAGTCAATGGATATACTTATGAAGTGTGTTCAAATTGCAATGAAGCAGTATAGTCCAGAACTAGCAGCAGATGTAGCCGCTCTTGAGGACAATATTGATCTACCAACCGTTTATAAGGTGGTAGAAGCAGCATCTGGAATTAACCTTTCAGATACTGTAGCTGGTCTTATGGGCTAGACTAAAAAGGGGAAGTGTTAATGAATGGCTGAAGATGCAAATGCTAATATACGCATAGATATTGACACTACCGCTGCTACTGCAGCACTTAAAGCACTACAAGGTCAAATTGCAAGATTTCACACAGAAATGGCTCGTGGTGGAGCAGTTGCTGGTCAAAACGCTTCCAAACTACAGCAAGACCTAATAAACTCTATTAATGCTGGTGGTCAGTTCCAAGCTGGAATGACTAAGGTTCAGTCAACCACCGAAGCATTTACTACTGCCCTTGAGAAAAATAAACTTTCAATGGGGCAGTATTTTAGATATGCTGGGGCATCAACAAAAACATTTGGACGATTCTTTAGTAGTGAATTTCAAACAATTACAAAGGTAGCTACCGAAAGAGTCAAAGATCTTCAGACTCAATACGTCTCAATGGGTCGTGATGCTAACGGAGCACTAAAAGCAATTAAGGTTAGACCACTAACTCTTGATATGAATAACCTTGCAACACAGACAATGATTACTGCACAGAAACAACAATTATATAATCAACTTCTAAAGCAAGGTTCTACCAACCTTCTAAACTTTGGTAAAAATACTCAGTGGGCTGGTCGTCAGCTTATGGTTGGTTTTACACTTCCTCTTACATTATTTGCAAGTACTGCTGCTAGATCTTTTATGGAAATTGAAAAAGAAATAATTAAAATTCGTCGTGTTTACGGAGATTTTTCTACAACAGTTGCAGAAACGGACAAGATGATTGATTCTATTAAATCTCTTGCAAATGAATATACCAAATACGGTGTTGCAGTAAAAGACACACTTGGTCTTGCTGCAGAAGCAGCAGCTATGGGTAATACTGGTCAAGAACTTCTTGCTCAGATAGCACAAGCAACTCGTCTTGCAGTTCTTGGTAACGTAGAACAAACACAAGCTCTTCAAACAACAATATCTCTTACAAATACATTTGGCACTGCAACTGAGCAACTTGCTGGAAAAATTGACTTCCTCAACGCAGTTGAAAACCAATCAGTAACATCTATTGAAGATTTAACAACAGCTATTCCAAAAGCTGGACCTGTTGTTCAACAACTTGGTGGAGACGTAGAAGACCTAGCTTTTTTCCTTACAGCAATGAAGGAAGGTGGAATTAATGCATCTGAAGGTGCTAACGCACTTAAGTCTGGTCTTGCTGCACTTATTAATCCAACTGGCAAAGCAAAAGAAATGCTTAGTGGCTTTGGAATTAACATTGAAAAAATTGTTAATTCAAATAAAGGAGATATTAAAGGTCTAGTTATTGACTTTGCCTCAGCACTAGACACCCTTGACCCATTAAACCGTGCTCGTGCAATTGAACAACTATTTGGTAAATTTCAGTTCTCACGTCTATCTACACTATTTCAGAACGTAATTGGCGAGGGTACACAAGCAAGTCGTGTCCTTGAGTTAACAAAATCAACTACACAAGAACTTGCAATTTTGTCACAACGAGAACTTAAAAAAGTAGAAGATACAACTACTTACAAGTTTGAAAAAGCTTTTGCTGATTTTCAAGCAGCTTTAGCACCTGTTGGAGAACAGTTCCTAAAAGCTATTACGCCAGTTATTGAATTTGGAACAAAGTTACTTAATCAGTTTAACAATATGGGTGATGGTGCAAAGTCATTTGCAGTTATCCTAACTACCGTTGTAGCAGGTGTTGGTCCTGTTCTACTTATGACTGTTGGTCTTGTTGCTAACGGTGTTGCTAACCTTATCAAAATGTTCCAAGCACTTGGGGGTATATTTAAAAGATCTGGGGCAGACACAACAACTCTAGGTCTACAAACAGACTACATGAGTCAACAACAACTTGAAGCAGCTGCAGTAGCAGCATCACTTAATCAGTCACACAGCAGACTTGTACAAACGTTTAGCGTAGAGGCTGCAGCACTAAACAACCTAACACTTGCATATCAAAAAGCAGTTACTGCACAACGTGGTTTTGCAATGCCTGGAGGACGAATAGCTGGGTCAGCTACAAAGCCAAAGGCATATGCTGGTGGTGTAGTTAGCGTTCCTGGTCCAAAAGGTAAGGGTGATACAGTCCCTGCAATGCTATCACCAGGAGAAGCAGTTATTCCTGCAGCAATGGCTAAGAAATATGGCGGTCTTATTAGCGGTATGATTGCTGACAATATTCCTGGATACTATAAAGGATTTCAAGAATCACATATGGGTGCTGATCTTAATATAACTGATCCTAAAGTTATAGACCAGATTGAAGCAAGGTATCCAGGATTTAAAAAGTTAACACCAGATCAACAAGCATTGGTGGCAGCAAAGGGCAATCTAACAGTAACTCTTCCAGACTGGATGAATCAAGATATGCGTGAAAATGTTGGTCCAGGAATTAATGCAGACGCATTTAATCAAGAATGGAACAAAACTAAGGGAAAGCTTGGAAAAGCCGCAGTAGTAGCTGGTCTTGATGTGTCTAGTGAAGCAACAAGAGTTATTGTTCAAGGATTTGAAGATGGAATTGGAAAAGAAGCAGCTAGGCTTGCAAAATTAGAGGGTACACCAGTATTCGATAGACATCTCGATAAAGCAGCAGAAACAATTTTAGGAAGAGCAGCAACAAGTACTAATGCTGCTGTATCTAATGCTGCTACAAAATTAAGTAATCAAAGAGGGGTAGTGGGAACTATCAGGTCTAACCTTCCAAAACTACCTGGTGAAACAGATGATGCAGCACTTAAGAGATTATACAAAGAAGGAAAGCTTACTGCAAAAGAAAAAGGAATGTATCTTGGTAATACAGGTTTACAGGTTGGTAGAGATGCTATGCCTGGAAGTAGTGGTAAAAATGCAACTGCACAACAGATAGCACTTAGACAACAATCAGAACTGGCAAGAACAGCGTGGTGGGCATCAGGAGGAGATCCTAACACAAAGCCAGTAACTATGCGTGGAGCAAGTGTTAGTTCTGGTTCAATGAGTGTTGGTCGTGCAATTAAGAGTTATGAAAGTGTGAGCGATGCACAGGTCGCTGCTGCTGGAATGCCACTACAAATTTTAGAAGAAAGCAAGAGACCAAATAAAGAAACTGGCTCTAAGATTGCTTCACAAACAGCTAAACAAATTGCAGATGGTGCAGCAGCACAGGCACAAACAGCCTCTCCCTCAAGAGTTACTAGAAAAATTGGTCAAGATACAGCACAAGGATATATTAATGGATTAAATCAAGGTCAAACACAAGCAAGAAAAGCTGGTACAAGAGGAGTTGTTTCAAGACCACAAGGACCTGCTGGAACAGTACCACAAATTTTCCAATCTCAAGCAGAACGAGATGCACGACAGCAAATGATTCGTGAACGTGCAAAAAATGCATTTGGACCAAAAGCAAAATTAAGCAAAATTGGTGGAAGTATCGCTAATGGCGTTAAAGGTATGGGTGGTATGGGAGCTGGTATGGGGCTTGCTATGGCTGGCGGTATGGTTGGATCAATGGTTCCAGGTCTTGAAGGATTAGGAACTGCCGCATCACTTGCTGGTACTGCAATGATGATGATTCCTGGACCAATTGGACTAGTTGCGGCAGCACTAGTAGGATTAACTACAGTAACCTTTGCATTACTTCAAGCAAAAGAAGCAGAAACACAGAAATCTATTGATCTTGCTAAAGCTCAGGTAATGAATATTGATGCATTACAAACAATGTCTGAAGACTTTGGAACTGTTAGTGCAACAGAAGCTAGAAAAGCAAAAGAAGATGCCAAGGCTGCAGGTATTTCGACAAAACAACTTTCTGCTGGAGAGCAATACTTAACAGATATGGTAAGTGGTCAAAAGCTCGTTGCTGATGTAAAAGCACAACAGGCTGCTGGGGTATCTTCTGGACAAATTGGAAAAGATGTTGCTGCAAATATGGCAACAGCAGTTGCTCAAGGAGTAATAACTAAAGAACAAGCCGATGGTATTATTGTTGGTCTTGGAAAACTTTCTGGAGATCGTTCAATTACTACCAACGCAGTTGGTCAGTTTGGAACCTATATGCAAGATCCAACAAAAGCTTCTGGAATGGTTGCAAGAGATAGATTAGCACAACTTCAAGGACAATTTGCTGGAGCAACTTCTACTTATGCAACTGCAGCACAATATACAGATGTTGCTGGTTCAAGAGTATTGACAACTCCTGCAACAAGTAAGACAACTATAACAGACCCTAATGCTGCTAAAGGTGCAGTTGTTGGAACACTTAATGCTTATGGTCAGGCTGCTGGCGGTATTGATGCAATTAATGCTCAATATGATGCTCTTGTTAAAGAAGCTAAGACTAAGAGGGAAATTAATCAACTAGAAAAGAGCAGAACAGAAGATCTAAATAATCAAAAATCACTTGCCGCTGATCTATATAAAGAAGTGCAAAAACAAAAAATAGCAATTGGTGAAACAGAATTTGATAAAGCATTCTTGGCATCATTTGATAAAGATAGTGATTTATATAAGACAGCAGAAAAGATTACAGGACTTAAGAATAGTAAATTTAAAACACAATTTGAGGCAGATTTTGCTGGTGGAAACATGAGCCAGGCAGCCGCAGAAGCACTTATTTTGCGTGGTGAGGAAGGCGTTACATCACATTATAGTATTATAGCAAATGTTTCAATTAGTAATCAAGACAAGGCGTTACTAAATAGACTCGATACTAGTGGTACTGGAGATGCTGGTAACGAGAAACCTAAAAAGTGTGCTATCTGTGGTTCAAAAGCACATACAACAGCAAACCACCCATATGATGATGGTAGCAGTTCTGGTAGTAGCGATACACCACCAGAAGATAAGGTACTAACAAAACTTCAAGCAAAACTAGACAAGAGAAGTAAAGCCTTAAACATAATTTCACTACAAGAAGCTAAGATTAATAAAAAATACGATGAACGCAAAAAAGCTCTTGAAGAAATTGCAAAAATTAACGGTCAAATTGCAGAACAACAACAGTCGCAACTAGATATTGCTGATGCGTTGTCACGTGGAGATATTGCATCTGCTGCTCGTGCCGTACAAGCAGAAAGAGCACGTGCTGCTGCGTTTGCTCAAGAGCAACAGATGAAAGCTCTAGAAGAAGATAGACAAAAATCTTTGGGTAGTATTACATTTAAGGGAATGACGAGAGAATCTCTTCAAGCACAAATAGATAAACTTAATATGCAAATTGCACTACGTGAATATAAAAAAGCTTCTGGCGGAGGTATGATGAAGGGGTATGCTGGTGGAGGAATAATGAAGAGATATTCTGCTGGTGGAAGAGTTATGTCATACTTTGCTGGCGGAGGAAGTCCATTAGGCTCAGACATAATTCCTGCTATGCTTACTCCTGGAGAGTTTGTTGTTAAACGACCTGCCGTGCAAAATTTCGGGGTAAAGAAACTAGAAGCAATCAATAGTGGAAAATCTTCAGATGCTTCAGTGTATACTTATAATGTAAGGGTCAACGTAGCAACTAATTCTGATCCAGATGCAATTGCACGAACAGTAGTCACAAAGATTAGAAGCGTTGACAAACAAAGACTTGGAGGGAATAGTTACTAATGGGATATGTTTCAAATAGACAAAAGTATAATCGTCCTCAAGCTATTTTGTTTTCAGATAATGATGGCACAGCAGACGGTTCTGGCAAGGTTTATCCAGACGGATTTGAGGTAGGAGCCAATACCGCTTCGGCAACAACATTCTTAATTCTGTCAGATCATAATCGATCCCCAATTGACGTAACCCCACAAAGAATTGAAACTCGCCAACGCATGATTAATGGTCGTATGCGTTCATTCCATGTTGCAGATAAAGTGAATATTTCAGTTTCTTGGGAGATGCTGCCTTCACGTAGATATGCAGGAGACCCAGACTTTAATACTACTACTGGTGTTCCAACAAATGCTGCTTTTACTAATTATTTAACCTACCCAAACACATATCAAGAGTTTCAGTACACTGTAGACGGCGGTGCAGGTGGGGCAGACATTCTTGAGTGGTATGAAAATCATACAGGTCCATTCTATGTCTATCTTTCATATGATAAGCCACAAAACTTTACAACTAATAAATATGCACATTTACAAGAATATACAGAAGTAGTAGAAATGTACATCTCTGATATTTCTTATACAGTAAATAAAAGAGGACATGTTAGTGCAAAGCATGAATCAGAGTCAAACACTGGATTTGACTATTGGGACATATCTATTACTTTGGAAGAGGTTTAGAATTGTACGAAAATGCTTATCTTAAAACTCACTTGGCTCAAGCATCTACAGTAAAAGCAGAAGCTGCTATTTATGCTGAAATAAATATGAATGATGCAGAAAATATTAAAATAATTGGTAACTATAGAAACAGACCATCTGTTCCAGAAACAATCCAGGCTTCCTTTGATGAAGCAGACGTAGCAGTAGCATATACAGGATATACAGACTCAGACGTTGCTGTTGATGGTGGGTATGAAACAGACACAGATGTTCCAGTCCCAGTGGCATTTTCATCTATAGATCAAAAGAAAAAACTGCTATTTTCACTTGAAGATTGTTTTAAACAATTTAGACCAAGATCTGGAATCAATAAGGCTATGGCATTTGGAAGCTCTCTTGGTCACTATGGTCACTCAACATCCCCAGATATGATGAAGCGTCCAAGATATTATATTTCAGACAAGGACGATAAATTTAAGTATTGGACATCTTTTAGAAAGCAGCAGGTAGACAACACTTCGGTCACAGTAGAACGAGGCATTGCAAATAAAAAAGTAACAGGTAAAACGTACTACTACATTGATGATGCAGCACCATTCATTGTATATAACTCTGTAATCCCTGTTAACAGAATCATTCTTAAGATGCAGACGCATGTTGGAACTGGAAACTCCAGAAAGATTTTTGATGGAACCTCTGTTATTGGAGATCCATTCTATGAACCAGAAAATGAAATTGTTAACAGAGTTGTGCCAATAGATTGGAAGATACAGTATTTGCCACAAAATAGCAATATCTGGGCAGAGCTAATTTCTTTTAATGAAACAAGTAATAATATTTCTCCAGTGGTTGGTCGTGACGGATACCTTGAGCTTCATTACAGCAGCGGAGTCTGGTCACGTGGCAGTGAAACGGTATCATCCACAACGCCGTTGTTTGATGATTTTTTAAACACATCATCTTCTCAGTTTACTTATATCCGTGGGTTAAGAGTCGTAGTATCCACAATGAGTCGAATAGACTACCCTTTTGATTTAATAGAACTATCCCCACGCCTTGCAGTCGATCTAACTGATATTACTACAGACTACTCAATTAACAAGGTAGCGTCAGACCTTGGTGTAAGCGGTATGCCAGTAGGTCAACTACTAGCATCAGATGGATCAATTACAATTGCAGACTTTGACCAGGTACTAAACACAAACAATGCAAACAGCGTTATTGCACCATATGTAAAACGTAATATGCAAATAAAGTTTTATGAAATTATTAAAGATGTTCCGTCACCAACTCAACTTCAAAATTATTATGTTCCTCTTAAAACTATGTATGCTAACTCATTTCCAGAAATAAAGAGTGAAAACAGAATTGCAACAATTAATCTAAGAGATCTATACTTCTATTTTGAATCAATTACAGCACCAGAACTAATTGTTACTGATGCAAGCCTTAGCTATATCCTAGCAACACTCTTCGACTCAATTGGTTTTTCTAACTATGTATACCTAAAATCTGAGAATGATCCAGAACCAGTAATACCAAACTTTTTTGTTTCTCCAAATACAACAATTGCAGAAATCCTAGAACAGCTGGCGATAGCAACACAAACATCAATGTTCTTTGACGAGTACAACAATTTTGTCTTAATGAGCAGAAGCTATATGATGGCTAACGCTGGTGACAGAAATCCAGACAACCCATCTTCTGAAATCAACCTTGTTCTTCGTGGCACAAAAGATAGCAACAGGTCTGGGGTAGTAAAAAACTCAACGCCATCCGCAAACTTAGCGAACATCATTGAAATTAGTGATAAAAAGAATGATGTATTTAATGATGGAAAGATTACTTACGTATCAAGATACATTCAAAAAACTTATAAAGAGATTAGACAGGCTGCACTTCTTGACGAACAAAAAACTTGGACATATAAACCAGTTCTTTTATGGGAAATTGCACCAAGTGAAAATACAAAATCTATCAACGAGGAAAAAGCTTCACAGTCTGCATATTCATTGTCAGCTGTGCCTATTAACTCGGAACTTTCAACTACTGTTCCATACGCTGCAAACAATGCAGTAGTAAACAACACCCTCGATCTTGGAGACGGTGTGTATTGGCTGTCTCGTTACAATGGATACTTTTATGCAAATGGAGAAATTATAAGATACGATGCAGTAGAGTATAGTATTTCTCAGGCATCCACTACCGCAGAATTTACTGTTAACCTTGCAAACACCTCAACAAATGTTGTTACGGTAACTGCTGGCTCAACAACTGGCTTAAAGGTAGGCGATAAAATTTCTAAGACACTTTCAAATACTGGTCAGTTTGGATTAAACACAACGGTGACTGCAATTACAAACTCAACATCGTTTAGAGTTGTAAGCAATCACACTGTTAGTGGAACTGCAAATGTTGTCGGAAGATCGTCAACAAGCAACTATTGGATTAACGATGTAGAAGAGTATCAAAAATACTTTTCTCAAATTCCTTTTAATGGAAAGCTTTATCCAACAGGTCGTGTAAGAATTTATACAGAGCCAGCCTATGAAACCGTGGGCGGTGTTGTTAGAATTAAAAATGGTGCTGTAAAGAAGCACGGACGAGGAGAGTTTGGAACAAAGATATCTAGTCATTCAAACAAGCTTCCAACTTGGGTTAATTCAAATATTGGCGGTATTGAGATGAACTCTAAGCTATTGCTAAACGATACCTTTATTAGTACAAAGAACGTTGATGTTTTAAAAAATGCTGCAAACTCAAATGTTGGATATACTGGAAAAATTTTATATATTAAAAAGGCTGATAGAAAATATATAATTGTTGGTCAAAAAGTTACAGGAACAAACATTGCGGCTGGAACATTTGTATCGGCAAAAGTCTCTGGAGGTATTAAGCTAAACAAAGCACCTACAGGAGTTCTTGGAAATATAGTTAAGCTTAGCGGTAAAAAAATTTACAATAGCTATTTGGTCGAAACTAATCCAGACGGTGGCAATGGCTTTGGAACAGCAAACATAAATGCCTCAAACATTTCTACAAGCTATTCTTATAAAAAGAGTGAACAGGCAACCAGAGCCTCCCTAATAAAAAACTATATGTCAGCACCGTACTCTTCAGAAATTTCCACAACAACTCTGACAACTACTCAAACTGGAAAGATTCAGTCCTCAGCTTTGGTCTTTACTGGTCCAAACTTTGATACAGCAGATCAAGCAAAAGACTTTATCTCATACTCTTACACCGATATTGGAGAAATCTATAATCATTTTGGAACACGTTTAAGAGTTATAGGTACTCCAGAAAATAACGAAATGGCATATCAAACACCAACAGGAGGTATGCCGTACATTAACGGAGACACTACAGACGGAGTTTCTGCTATTACTATTAATGGTGGTTCAGGTGGTATAGGATTTATGGTAAATCCAACCAAAAATACTGGATACTTCTTAGAGCTTGCAGCACTATCATCAAGTAACATTTCAGACTTTGCTAACTCAGAAGATATTGCAAACATTCTCTTTTACAAGGTTGTTGCCAATGGTGGTGCAAACACTACTGCTACGAAAGCAGTCCCAGTCAAGCTCTGGAGTGGCTTAACAAGCGTCCTCGTTGACGACGGAAGATTTGCTGGACAGTACAGAATGAAGGGCGAAGAAAGACCAACCGTATACGACATTGCTGTAGAGGTAAAAGAGATCCGTGGTACAAATACTGAGTTTGTTCCTGAAAATAATCAGGGTACGCTTAATGCATACGAGTTTTATATTTATGTTAACAACAAACTAGTGGGACGTGTCAGGGATGATGATCCAATTATAAAAACATCTAAGACGGCACTTTTTGTTAGAGGCACATCAAAAATAATGTTTGAAAACATTTATGCAGTAAAAAACAGCGAAGCGGCAAACTACTTCGATACAGCAGAAACACCACTTAATGCTGCAATTTCTTTAAACGATAAGTTTCAAACAGACGACACATACGATAAATATGGCTTGCCACCTACAATTTCAGACACCTACCTTTCTGGCGTAAGCCCTATTGCTCCTCGAAGCGTAGATATATTCTTTGAAGAGTTTGGAACAATTATGAGAGAGTTGGCATACTTTAACATTAAGTACGACAAGGCTTACCCTGCACTTATTGCAAAGATTGCACCAACATTTAATAGGCTTCAGGGATACTCAATTTCTGGATTTGTTTCAAGTGCTTATGGTGCAGAGTTCTTGCTATTCAACACAACAGATAGAGTCCTTAGCCTTGATGAAACAAGTGGAAACTATTTAAGAATTTTAGGCGTAACGTTTACCCAAGAATCACAGCACGATCTTACTGTAGATGATTTCTTTAAAGAAAAGGGTAATGTGTCTGACGTAGATTCATACGGAACAATTGATGCAAACGAAGTATTTAATAATAAAAGAGATTATAGATCAATTAAGAATAGTAGAATTACTTATGGAAGAAAAGAATTCAACATCTCTTCTGAGTACATTCAAACACAGGATGCTGCAGAATCTTTAATGGGTTGGATGGTTGACAAGATTATTCAGCCAAGAAAGTCTATTGGTCTTTCTATTTTTGCAATCCCAACATTACAGCTTGGAGATATTATTAACATAAATTATAAAGATCAAGCCAATATAGATCAGGTGTCTAGTTCAGATACAAGATTTGTGGTGTATAATATTGAATACAGCAGATCAATGGATGGTCCAAGAATGACCATCTATGTTAGCGAAATTCCATCGGGAGGCTCATAATGGTTAGTGCGGTAAATCCTTTTCTTCCAGAGCCAATTTATACAAGAATAAGAAAAGGAATTCAGATTGCAAGCCCAGACGTTGTGCTTGATGATCCATATATTTCTGTAGAATCAATGGGAGACTATATTTTTGCAACAATCGGTGGAACCGAAATTCTCTCTGCTACAAGATCAGACCTTATTGATAGCCCACTTAATAGAAACTATACTGCAATACAAGATGCAGGTACAGCTTTTTCTAAAGAATCTGCAATTTCATTTAACGACAATTCCTCTAATACATTTCGTGGATTTGCGATAGACTTAAAAAAGCATGTCCCAGAAAATAATGTGTCGCACCCACTTATTGAGCCAGAACTTGACTCAGATCAAAATGCAAACGGTAACGTAAGGATAAACCTTAAAGATATTAAGCCAGGCTATTATGTTGACGTAGAGATTCTAACAAATGGCAATGTCATTAATGGTACAATATAATAGATATGATTACAACTACTGGGCAATCAATTATTGCAAAATACCTGGTCGATCAAGCACCAGCATATGCATCGTATATTGCAATCGGCTGTGGGTCAAGACCAAGAACTGCATACTCTGACGCTGTTACTTCTTATTCAATTACAACTAATGTTGCAAACGTTGCTGCAAATGCACACCCATTTTTGCCTGGGGACTTAGTAACAATATCTAGCAACGTTCTTTCTATTAATGGAACTTACACAGTAAAAAGTCCTGTAGGCACAGACTGGTTCACAGTTGATAAAACTGCCGCAAATATTGCATCACAAAATATTTCTGGAACTGCAGTTCTTAACTTTAAAAACAAAGAAGTTCTTGATTTTGAAATGTTTAGAGTCCCAATTACATCTAGGACATTTGAGCAAAACACCATAACTGGTGTAACAAATGTTATCTTATCTGGCGACTTGCCATCTCAGGAAAGATACTTAATAACTGAGGCTGGAATTTTTTCTTCAGGATCAAATCCAACTGCTTCTGGAATAGATAGTAGAATTATAAATAACTTTACAACGGCAGAAAACTGGGAGTATCACGGACTTACCCAAGCAACCACAATATCTACTCCAACTACAACAATATATGCTAATAGTACAGGGGTTATTGATACTAATGCAACAGGTGTAGTTTTCGGTATTGACAATACAAACCCAGTATTTGAAAATGCAGCTAGATCTTCAGTAATTAAAAATGAAAAACCAAGATTACTACAAGCATCAATTGCCTTATCTACTGGAATGTCTAGAATAGACACAACACCAGCTAATGGAATTTGGACAGCAACATATACGTCTTCAAACGTAGCACTGGCTCAACCACATATTCACTTAATTGGAAAGCAATATCCATTTGATAAGAATGCTTCATCCGATGAAATTAAACTTGCAATGTCTGTTTTGCTAGTAGACCCAGCATCCTCAGTTCCAGCAAACTTGCATATCCTCATGGAGTTCGGCTCTGATGAAACAGAGTCTGGCGTAGGATCTGACTTTGCAAAAGCACAGTTCACCATTTCCTCAGCTGATTACATTAGCAACAACACCTATTTTACAAAAACCCTATCTTTGGGAGACTTTAAAAAGAGTTCTGGATTTAACTGGGCAACCGTAGATATTGTTAAAATTTTTGTGTCTGTACCAACAGCAAACCTTGCTGTAACAACTAAGTCGCTAACCAATAATATTGCAACAATCACAACAAGCACTACTCCAAAAATGATTGTTGGTCAGATGTTTACAGTAAGTAGTGTAGATGCAACATTTAATGGAACATTCTCAGCCACAAATGTTAATACAATAACTAACACTATATCCTATGCTGTAACGGCAGCAAATGTTGGCAGCACAGCAGTTTCTCCAAATGGGGTAGTGCAATATTCAGACGGATCATACTACGTTGCACTAGATGGATTAAGATTTGAAAATAACAGAGATAGAGAAAACAACCCTATTTATGGAATGGTCTCATACTCTCCAGTTCAAGATGAATCAAATAAACCAATTCTTAAAGAGGTCAACTCCGCAAACATATTTGAAGCCAAATTCAATCTTGACCTAAACGTGGGGGTATAATGGCTACCGAAGATATCAAAATTGTTTCTATCCAGCAAGAGTCCTTGCAGAAGGTTGATGAAAACAATAAGTATGTATTAAGATTTAGAGTTTCTAATGAAGATGGATCACAGAAATCTTCATGGTCTCCATACTTAGATATAGATGCTAAAAAAATTCCAGCTGTATTACCAATAACAACTTCTCAAATGACAGCATCGATAGATAGCAGTGTTATCTCTCTTCAATGGACACCAACAACATCCTCTTACAGACCACTATATGACATTTTTGTAAGATGGTCTACAAATGGTGGATCAACATATACTGCTTATGAGTTTCTAGATACGGTTAGTATTTCTTCAGCAACAGTTTTTAAACTAGCTGGAACAAATCGTATAAAGTTTAAGGTTCAAGTTGCAGGTCTTGTTACAGAAGAAAACAACAATCTTTTACTTGGAGAGTCCAACGCATTCACGATTTAGTGCTATAATAGAATTATGAAATTACCAGTACCTCAGCGTGGTCAACCATTTGACATTTCTTTTGTATATAAAATAACAGAATCAATTAATGCACTATGGGATAAGGTTGCAGTAAATGTTTCTGCATATGCATCTTTGTGGACAAAAGAAGGTCCCAAACAGATAAGAGTTTCAGAAACAAAGATTATTACTGGTCGAGCAACCCTTAATCTTGGTGCTTCAGTAAAAGCAAACGATGACAAAGAATTTATTTACGACTTTGATATTTCGTTTAGATATCCACCAGTGGTTACTGTGTCTCCAATTTTAGATGGAACAGCAACTGCTGCAAACAAAAATGTTTACGCTGTAATTAGTTCAGTAACAACTAGCCAGGTTAAGGGATTCGTAAAGTTTGAAAAAGCTGGAGATGTTTCTGGAATGTCTGTAAATATTATTGCTGTTGGCTTACCTGTCTAATGGACAGAGACACTTATAATTCTGCCCAAATAATCCCAGGCAGCAAAAAAGTTTGGTTTTTAAATGGTGACCTTGTTCGCATCTACCACTTTAATAGGTCTAACGGAATTATGTCTGTATACAATATTATTAAAGATCAGGTAGAGAGCTGTTTAGTTACAGATTTTAAGCGTAATCGTGAAAGAGCCTATACAGTAGGAGAAACAGCAATTCTAGTAAACAGGCATAAAAAGTATATGCCAAGCCTGATGAAACGTGGAGTAATACCTGAGCCAATGGGTGCTCAGAAGGGCGGAGAGCGTGGCTGGCAGGTTCGATGTTATTACTCAGAATCACAGGTGCGTGACATTCGTGATATACTTGCTACCTACCACATTGGTAGACCAAGAAAAGACAAGTTGGTTACTAACGACATTACGCCTTCGCCACAAGAGTTGACAAGACGCATGGGAGATGGTATACTGACATATACGAGAACTGAAGACGGCAGGTTTGTTCCTGTTTGGTCTGAAAGTATTTAACTGGAGGGTATGAGATGGAAAACGAAAACACAAAGATTAACATTGCATTGGGCTATACGCTCAATCTTGGTAACTTTCAATCACTACGTATCGACTTAGGCGTTGAAGATTCACGTCGTGAAGGAGAAACCGTACAACAGGCATTTGATCGTGTGTACGAGTTTGTAGAAGCACGACTTGTTGAAAAGATTAACGAGTCAAAAGACGAGATCGATAGCAAGTAATGGCTGAACGCAAAGACCGAATGGCTTTGCTCAGTAGATACTCTAAGCTTTATCTTATAAAGTACGAGGAAAAGCCACTAGTAAATTTAAACGTAGAGCAGTGGGCTGCAGACGCTCTCATTGAGTCATACGGAATACATATGTGCTATGACCTACTTGAATATTATTTCGATGTAGCACAGAACCCAACGTGGAAGTATTTTGCACACTATACAGATAATCTAATATCTGCACAACAACAACAAAAAAATGACATATCCGAACGAGCAGTTCGCCGTGAACAAGCAAGGAAGTGGTTAGGTGAATGATTCAGAAGCAAAGCTTATCTCAGCAGTACTACAGGATAAGCAGGTACACGTATTACTACAAGCTAACGTGGAAAACATTCTTCGTACTCACAATGACATATGGCAGTTTATTAGGAACTACTCTGAGCATAACGGTACTGTCCCACCTGTTACCCTTGTAGTAGACAAGTTCCGTGATTTTCATCCTATTGATGGGGTTGGTGCAACCAAGCATCACTTAGAAGAACTACAGGCAGACTATCTTAATGACAGCTTAAAAGATATACTACGCAACACTGCCGCAGATGTGCAGGGTGGCAAGGGTACAGAAGCCCTAGAGTCACTTATTCAAATGACCTCAGAGCTTAAGAAGAATACTGCCTCAATCCGTGACATTGACGTTACAGACATTGACGATGCAATTGCTTATTATGAGAATGTGCAGAAGCAGAATGAGCTAGGACAAATTGGTATTAAGACTGGTCTTCCTGGATTTGACAACTATCTTCCTGCTGGCATTATGCCAGGACAACTTGGAGTCTTCCTTGCTTATCCAGGCATTGGCAAGTCGTGGTTATCTCTTTACTTTGCTGTACAGGCTTGGAAGCAGGGCAAGTCGCCTATGGTTGTAAGCCTTGAAATGAGCGAGACAGAGGTTCGCAACCGTGTCTATACAATTATGGGCAATGGTCTTTGGTCGCACCGCAAGCTATCCTCTGGCGAGGTGGAGATAGATATGCTTAAGTCTTGGCACGAGAAGAATCTTCAGGGTAAGCCTGAGTTCCACATCATCTCTAATGATTCTGGTGGAGAGGTTACGCCATCGGTTATGCAAGGGAAGATCGACCAGTACAAGCCAGACTTTGTAATTGTAGACTACCTACAACTAATGTCACCAAACCAGAAGTCAGACAATGAAACTGTTCGTATGAAGAACCTTTCTCGTGAACTCAAACTAATGGCTATCTCGGAGGAAGTGCCTATCATTGCTATTTCATCTGCAACACCAGATGATGTTAATAAGCTAGACACTGTTCCTACGCTGGGTCAAACCGCTTGGTCACGTCAAATTGCTTACGATGCTGACTGGGTAATGGCTCTTGGTCGTGGTGCTAACTCAGATGTTATTGAGTGTGTATTCCGTAAGAACCGTAATGGATTTATGGGTGAGTTTATGGTCCAGGTTGATTTTGACAAGGGTCTATATAAATACAAAGATTTTGAAGATAACTAGTTATAATGGAGTATGCAAAATCAGCATCATAAATCAATCAAGAGGTTTGGTTTAGATGGCATCATTCACGACGAAGCTGCAATATCAAGGCTAAAACAAGAATATGTTAGACTGTTAAAAACTGAAATGATTCTAACTGGGTACGCACCTAGGTTAGATCTTGACCCAGATTTTACAATCTTTTACAACCACGAGAAAGAAATTTTTGAATTTCAATTATCACTATATGGAACATACTTAGGAAAGAATAAAACACAATGGATAACAGGAATAGACGGAACAAAAATAGTTCCTACACACAAGAACAAATCAAAAGAGTCCTTACAGGATCAGGCGTAGATATTGAATCAGAAGTAGATTCAGACTACATTATCTTCTGCCCATTTCATACCAATCATCGCTCACCAGCAGGTGAGGTTGATAAGCAAAATGGGACATTTTTTTGTTTTTCCTGTCACCACGTTGCCGACCTAGTAGAGCTAGTTGTCAAGACATCTGGTCGTACATACTTTGAATCTGTACGCTTTATTAAATCTAAAGCAACTGAGTCCGACCTTACGTCAGAGATTAATCGTAAACTATATACTAAGCCAGACTATGTACAGTTTGACGAATTGTTAATTAAAAGATTAAATACGCAAGCACTAGAAGGACCTCGTGCAATGCGTTACTTTGCAGGTCGATCAGTAACAGAACAGTCAGTTAAAAAGTTTGCTCTTGGATTTTCTGAGAGACAAGATATGGTGACAATTCCTGTACACGCTCCAGATGGAATGTGCATCGGGTTTGTTGGTCGATCAATTGAAGGCAAGGAGTTTAAGAATACTCCAGGAATGCCTAAATCAAAACTTCTGTTTAACCTACATAGGGTCAAAACAGCAGACAAGGTATATGTAGTTGAATCATCTTTCGATGCCATACGCCTTGATCAAGTTGGATTTCCAGCGGTAGCAACTCTAGGTTCTAACGTATCCAACATACAGATTGAATTGCTAAAGAAGTATTTCAATAACATAATTGTTATTGCAGATAATGACGAAGCAGGAGGAAACATGAAGTCAAAGATTATTGATAAGCTTGGCTCTCGTGTATCCATAATCACACTAGAAAAACAATACAAGGATATCGGAGATATGACGGATGAAGATATTGCAAAACTGGATGTTGCATTTGACAAAACCATCATGTCTATGCTAAACTGATAACCTCAACAAAACAAGGAGAAAACTATGAGTGCAATTAAGGGACTTAAAAATCTAAACGCCCTACTCGAAAAACCAAAGTACGAAGGTACAAAAGTTCGTTGGCTTAAGCTTGCCGACGGACAGTCTGCTACAATTCGATTTGTAGAAGAACTAGATGCAGATTCGCCCTACTTCGATGAAAGTCGTGGAGAGGCTTGCGTATTTGCAGAGCACACCAACCCAAAGGACTACAAGCGTAAGGCTGCTTGTACAATTGATTCGGAAGGTCGCTGCTACGGCTGTGAAATGGCTCGTAAAGAGCCTAAGTCTGGCTGGAGAGCACGTAACCGTTTCTACTGCAACGTCCTCGTTGAAGACGGTCTCGAAGACCCCTACGTGGCTGTATGGTCGCAGGGTATCTCGAAGCAGTCTGCAGTACCCACATTGATGGAATACTTTGACGACACCAAGGGTATCTCAAACGTAGTCTGGAAGATTAAGCGTAATGGTCAGGGAACTGAAACCAGCTACACACTTCTTCCCAAGGGACCAGACACAGAGCCTTTCGACTGGTCTTCTGTAGAGGCACACAACCTCGAATCAGTTCTTCGTGAGATTCCTTACGCTGAACAGGAAGCATTCTACTTCGGTTTTGATGCTCCATCTATTACCTCTGCTACTAACGCAGACTGGTAATAAAGGCTGTGCTGGGTAAACACATTAAACTGCCCACCCTAAACTTTTCTATTTCTAACGTAAGGATTTTATGAGTTACGCTGGGCTTCACGTCCACTCACATTACAGTCTATTCGATGGAATAGCTACCCCACAGGAATATGTGGATCGTGCCGTAGAGCTAGGAATGCCAGCCATTGCTATCACAGACCACGGAAGTCTTTCAGGACACCGTGAGATGTATCGATCTGCTAAGGAATCTGGCATTAAGCCAATTCTTGGTATTGAGGGGTATATCACTAAAGATCGCTTAGACCACACAGACAAGAAGGATAAGAACGATCCCCTTGATCTCAACTATAATCACCTTATTATTCTTGCAAAAAACACAAAAGGTCTTGAGAATCTCAATAAACTTAATGAACTTGCTTGGACAGAAGGCTTCTACAAGAAGCCACGTATCGACTGGGAAATCCTTGAGAAGTACAAGGAAGGTCTTGTAGTTACCTCTGGCTGTTTGTCTGGGGTATTGGCTAAAGCAATTGAATCAGACAACTTAGCCTATGCTAAAGAACATATCAAATGGTGTAAGGAAACATTTAATGACGACTACTACATTGAGGTAATGCCACATAACCCTGCTGAAGTTAACAAGATGCTTCTTAAGCTTGCAGACGAGTTCGGTATCAAGCCTGTAGTCACACCTGACTGCCACCACTCTGACACTAGCCAGAAAGAAATCCAGGAACTTAAACTAATCCTTAACTCATACTCAAACAAGACCGTTGGCGATGTAACTTACAACGGTACAAAGAAGTATGATAACCTTATGGACAAGCTTGACTACCTCTATGGTGCAGACCGTCAGATGTCATTTAACAAGTTTGACATTCACCTTTTGTCAGATGAAGAGATGCATAATGCAATGAAGGCACAGGGCATTGACCGTGAGGATATGTATGAAGCAACCCTTGAGATTGTAAACAAGATTGAGGATTATGATATCCAAGACTATCGTGACTTGCTGCCTGTCCAGTACCAGGACCCAGACGGAGAGCTCCTCAGCCTTGCTCTGGAGGGCTTAAAGGCTAAAGGCTTAGATCAGAACCAGGAATATATTGACCGTCTTAACGAGGAGTTGACGATCATTAAGGACAAGAATTTTGGTCCATACTTCCTAGTTGTACGCTCTATGATTGCTTGGGCTAAGAAGGAAGGCATTATGGTTGGACCAGGACGTGGTTCATCTGCTGGCTCACTCCTCTGCTATTCTCTTGGCATTACAGACATTGACCCTATCGTACACGGTCTGCTGTTCTTCCGATTTATTAATCCAGAACGTAATGACTTTCCAGATATTGATACAGATATTCAGGACACACGACGTGAAGAGGTTAAAGACTATCTAGTTCGCCAGTACCGTCACGTTGCTTCTATTGCTACATTCTTGCAGTTCAAGGATAAGGGTGTGGTACGAGACATTGCTCGTGTTCTAAACATCCCACTTCCTGACGTTAATAAGGTTATGAAGCTTGTTGACACTTGGGACGACTACTGTACCTCACAGTCCACGGCAGAGTTCCGTGAAAAGTATCCAGAGATTGAGCTATATGGAGAGCAACTTCGTGGTCGTATCCGTGGCACTGGTATTCACGCTGCAGGTGTTGTTACATCTAAGGAGCCTATCTTTAAGTTCGCTCCAATGGAGACTCGTACAGCACCAGGAACTAAAGAACGTATTCCTGTGGTTGCGGTAGATATGACAGAAGCAGAGCGTATCGGTTTAATCAAGATCGATGCTCTTGGTCTTAAGACCCTATCTGTTCTACAGGATACGCTTGCTATTATCAAGAACCGTGAGGGTAAGAACATTGACCTTCTTAAGCTTGACATGGAAGATAAGAATGTCTACGCCATGCTATCGGACGGATTCACTAAGGGTGTCTTCCAGTGTGAAGCCACACCATATACCAACTTGCTAGTTAAGATGGGTGTCAAGAACTTTGCAGAACTTGCAGCCTCTAACGCTCTTGTTCGTCCAGGTGCTATGAACACTATTGGTAAGGACTACATTGCTCGTAAGCACGGCAAGCAACGCATCACCTATTTGCACGAGAAGATGAAGTCGTTTACTGACGAGACCTACGGCTGTGTCTTGTACCAAGAACAGGTTATGCTTGCCTGTACAGAACTTGGCGGTATGTCGATGGCTGAAGCTGACAAGGTTCGTAAGATTATTGGTAAGAAGAAAGATGCTCGTGAGTTCGATGTGTTCAAGGAACGCTTTGTTAAGGGTGCTTCACAGCACGTTCGTCCAGAAGTAGCAGAAGAGCTTTGGCATGACTTTGAGGCTCACGCTGGGTACTCATTCAATAAGTCCCACGCTGTAGCATACTCAACACTGTCCTACTGGACTGCTTGGCTCAAGTACTACTACCCAATCGAGTTTATGTTTGCACTTC
>Ga0214921_10004060_pt1 | contig 21934 bp, 17 predicted proteins | sample LL1505_MetaG_FD_177992 | JGI IMG/M metagenome (GOLD analysis project Ga0214921, IMG submission 177992) | Freshwater microbial communities from Lake Lanier, Atlanta, Georgia, United States - LL-1505 | ecosystem: Environmental > Aquatic > Freshwater > Lake | place: USA: Georgia | collected... | reverse complement strand
AACCGATCGTAAAACTCCAAGGCCTCTTTATTGCAAAAAATCTTATGCGGCTGATACGCCTCCAAAAACAATCCTTCCAGACTGCGAACACGCGAAAGCGCCACGTAACTCATACTCGACTCAAACACAGAATGCCCAATATCGATCACCGCGAAATCCAATGTCGACCCCTGAACCTTATGGATGGACAAAGCATACGCAAGAATGAACGGAAACTGTACGATTTTGTACAAGACTTTCCCATCCTCTTCCATCACAAACTCGTGTCGCGCAAAATGCATTACGCTTCCATTCAAAAACTCGACAACCAACGACCCGTTTTGATAATCTCGAATGACCCCGCGACTTCCGTTCACCAATCCGGAATCGCAGTCCAGATTCACAGTCAACATCACCTGTGCACCGACTTTAAGGTAAAGAACGGAAGTGTTCTCTTTCATATCGAGATCGAATTTCTTGCGCTCGTCCTGGTCATAGCGTTCGTACGCCTCGCCTTTGACGACCATCGGGCGAAATAGAAGCAACTCATTCGGGTTCTTCTCCAACTCTTCCATATTTTTTTCGTGGACGTCTACCTTCTTGCTATACAGAAAGGTTGGGCGGATGGAAAAATCGTCGTTTTCTTTCTCTTTCGCTACGTAATCTTTGTATGCAAAGAAGCGCTTGTAGAGCTCCTTGTTATCATCTGGCGTGTGACGGGCCATTCGAATCCGTTCGAGCATTCCGGTATAGACCGGGTCTTTGACGCGGTACATCTTTGTCAGATAGATAAGTTTTAGTTGGAGCGACGACCATACGTGAGAGTTGAAACAGAACGTATCATTCACAGGAGGCAATTGTAAGAAATCGCCCGTAAAAATCACCTGAATTCCGCCAAATACGGTCATCTTCCCGCGGATTCGCTGGAAGACGGCGTCGAGCATCTCCAAGTAGTGCTCACCGAGCATGCTAATTTCGTCGATAACAAGGATCTCGCACGCGTGAATTCGGGTCATGGCGTTCTTGTTTTTGCGGATTTTTTTGAGGATGCTGTCGACAGTGTCTCGCGGCTTCATAGCACCTACGCCGGAAAACGAGTGGATGGTCTGGGCACCCAAATTAAATGCCGAGACGCCGGTCGTTGACGTGATCGAGAGGCGGTCTTGGAGCTCTTTTTTCAGTTGGTTGATGTAGTAGGATTTGCCAACGCCGCCGGGGCCCGTGAGGAAGACGTTGTGGCCCAAAAACAGATATTCTTTCAATTGTTGGTATTCCATTCTATTCGTTTGTATTAGAATAGAATAAGTCTAAAAATAATATCAATTTTATATCTACTAAATATATAATTTTATAAAAAAAGTAGAAATAGAAATAAGAAAAAAACAAAAACCAAAAAGTAGCGCTACGCGATGGACCGACACACACACAAAAACGGTGTGTGTTGATGGTTTTTTAATCTCGAAGAAAGGGGAAATCTTTTTTTTCGTTTTCGCGTCGTTTTTCACGTTGTTCGTGATATTTACGACGACGTAAGCGCCGATAACTCCGAGCGAAACTTACTGTCGTCCTTCTCGAAACAAGCCAGCTCCATAACCTTTGGCGAACAATACTCGTACAATGTCGAATCCACGTGGCCGTCTTCCTTCGTCCATATCTGGTTTCCCACTTCCGCGGCCTTTTGTTGTATTTTACTATTAATCAACGCCTTCGTCAGTTTCTTGGCCTTTACATCCCTCTCTACGTCTCCGTCGTTATTGGTAAACTCAAAGGTTTGACGACTTGAATCAACGCATACATACGCCTTCTTTCCGTCGGGCCCCGTCAACATCTTTTCGCAGACCATCTTCGCAAGCCCTTTCTGTCCACCGGCCGCAACCTCTTTGGTAAAGTGCTCGTCTAGGACCTTTGACACATGTTCCTGTGAGAGGTTTAGGGTGTTATTGTTGACGACCACGTTTGTGGTTGTCTTTGTGGTCTTAGGTTCGGAAGCTGCCGCGATTACAGCATTCTCAAACTTTTCTAACTTTGATTTTAACTCCAAAATTTGTTTATCTTTCTCTTGGAGTTTCTCTTTCGTTTGTTCATCTTTCTCTTGGAGTTTCTCTTTCGTTTGTTCATCTTTCTCTTGGAGTTTCTCTTTCGTTTGTTTGTCTTTCTCTTCAATCTTCTCTTTCGTTTGTCTTTCTATTTTCTTTATTTCATTTTTTAGGCGTTTATTCTCTTCTATATATTTTGATTCATTTTCTTTTGATTCCTTTTTAATTTTATCTTTGCATATTTGATGATGGTCAGATAGTCTCTTATTTGAAGTAAATAGTTTTACACAGAATTCGCATTTAAATTTGTCATTTTCTTTTCCCTGTAATTCTAAACAATATTTGGCCGTTTTTTGATGAGTTGAAAGATTTGTTTTTGTTGAAAACTCTTTTTTACAAAATTCGCATTCCATTTTATTTATACCTTTATTTAAATGGATATAAAAATATTTGACAAATTTTATCAAATATTTAACTTTATTTTTCAAATATTTTACAATTATTTTACAATAAAAATAATTTAAGCCAGGAAACCGATACACTCGTCGATAGTTTGACTAAAATATGAGTCATCTTTGTCGTTAGGTAGAATAAAACGATCACGATTTGCTTGTTCGCGGTAGTCTCGTAGCTTTGATAAGATCATCGTTTCAGCTGTTTCCATGTCTTCTTCACTTTTACACTCGCGGTAGTGAACGACTGTGTGGTCACATGTCTTGTTATACGTGCTAAGACGGCTAGTAAGATTCTTTGCTTTACCGATAATGTATGTACGACGTTGAAGATGGTCATCTGTCGTAAGCATATAAATCACATTTCGTTATGGATATTCAATACGACGTTGTTTGCTAAGACACACCGATTCAAGCTGTTTAATACGATGGTCTTTAATACGCATGTCGCGTTCTTTTTCACGTAACAGATTGAGATCGATTTCGATAGATCCTTGGTTGAATAAGGTACGAATCCATTTACTGACTTGAATGGCAAATTTAGGAGAAATCCATTGAGCAAGTTGGATCGACAACTCAGGGTGGATCCACGAACCTTGATTCGATTTATTATTTCCACCTCGTTTTGTCTCTACCAATGCCGATGCCGTGATTCCGGCATCGGTGGATAATTCACTGATCAACTCTTTTGTTGTATCTAATGAAAACCAATGGCTAAACTTCTTCCCACCAGCTTGGCATAGTTGGGTTGCGTTGACATAGTGGTCAATGGGACGAGAAGTAATCACTACGTTATTAAGAGTGATATTTGAGTAGTGTTCTTGTTCGTCGTCATCTTTAATTTCTTCGATGACGATTGAACTCATCTGTTCGTGAAGAGGAATAGGTATTTCTGTCTTATTTTCATATTCCGTGTTGACGACAGCGTTTGTTGTTGTCTTTGTGGTCTTAGGTTCGGAAGCTAAATTTACAACTGCCGTCTCAAACTTGACTAGACGGGCTTCAAGCTTGGCGATGTACTCGTTTTTCTCTTTAATGATACTTTCAAACCCTTTTATACGTTCATCTCGATTGCTGATAAGATATTCTAATTCCTGTATTTTTAGTTCATATTTACTTTTAATGTTTTGTTCAAATTCTTTCTGTTGTTTGATATTGTTTTCTCTTTCTCTTTCTTTGCATGCATGTTCAATTTGATTTTGATGAGATGTAAATTTTTTATTACAATATTCACATTCAAAATAAGTAGGCTGTTTCCCTTGCATTTCAATACAGTATTTTGTCGTTTTTTGGTGAGTTAGCAAATTACTTTTTGATGAAAAGGTTCGTTTACAAAAATCACAATCCATCTTTATTATATATAAAATTAATTATTTTTGATTAAATAATAATTAATTATCAAGCCGGAAAACTCGATATTTCTTTGGACGGTCTAATCATCGTGACAAACGGGGTACAAAGGGTTATCGTCCTTTCCTTCGCAAGCGTAAACACCGTACAATTTCATATCCGTTCCTTCCTGACAATGATCGGCGCTTGTATAATCTATGTCATAATCACCCAACAAATTCGATAGCCCCAATTGGGCAATTCCAGCTGTTCGTTCGACGTTGATCCGTTTGCCATTGGCGTCAAATAAAGGTAAAACGACAAATACACGTGCGCGGGCGTGCGGGCGTCCGGCGCCACTAGGCGCGCGCAGTGCCTCAATCAAATTTGTAAGATAGACAGGATACCTAGAACCGCCCAATTGTAAACGGAAAATGGCGTCTACCATATTCGAGCCGGAGCTGGTATCATAATAAAGACCAGTTTTAGGGTCTTTCTTACAATCCGTGCTATATAAATTATTGTGGAGATTGTAAAGAAGATAATTTAAGGTTGTTGTGTAAGGTTTCAAGTTCTCGACGCTTTCCCCTAAAAAGAAAATAACACGTCTTTCGACCTCGCTTTCCTTCTCTTTCGGTGTCATGTCCTGATCATCTTCGCGCGTAACAGTAAGATATTCTATTATGTTAGACTCTTTCTGTTCGACTACATCGTAAGAGTTTTGACATTCCTGTGACGATCGCGGACGCGATAATTTATGTATATTATGAATATTTGGATAATTACGAGCAACATGATTTGCATTAAATCGTTCAAGGATATCAGGAACTGCATTTCGATCTGTAAATAATACATCAATGTTTTCCCCCGACGCATTTCTTTTGACCGCTTCCATTAATAGTTCTTCTTTTATCGTGTCGTATTGTTCGGGGTCATGTAGTTTAATGTACTCTAATAGTCTTTTCACAACAGGGGCGTGATCATGTTGAGAAGCGAGTTTAATCGCGATATTATCGTCGACGCTCGGGTCAACACGAGGGTCGGCTAACAACCGTTTGACAACCTCGGTGTGGCCATTTTGTGCGGCGAATATAATTGCGTAATTATTGTCAGCGCTTGGGTCAACACGAGGGTCGGCTAACAACCTGGTAACAACTGCGATATGGCCTGCCTGTGACGCAACTTTAATTGGTGTATTGTCGTCGACACTGGGGTCAACACGTGGGTCGGATAACAGCAGTTCGACAACAGGGGCGTGTCCGTATTGAGAAGCGATTTTAATCGCGATATTACCATCGACGCTTGGGTCAATGCGCTCATCACTCAATAACCGTTCGACAACCGCGGCATGGCCATTTTGAGAAGCGACTTTAATTATATTATTACGATTGACTCTTGGTTCAACGCGAGGTTCGGTTAACAGCCGATCGACGACAGGGGCGTGTCCATTTTGAGCCGCAAATCGAATTGCGAAATTATTATCGGCGCTTGGATCGACGCGAGGGTCGGCTAGTAAGCGCGCGACAACAGGGGTATGTCCATTTAAGGAAGCCGCTCTAATTGCAAAATTATTGTCGGCGCTCGGGTCAACTCGGGCGTCATCTAACAACCGGTTAACAACGGCGATATGGCCTGCTTGCGACGCAACCGCAATTGCATAATTGTCATCAGCGCTTGGGTCGACGCGGCGGTCATCTAACAGCCGGTTGACAACCGTGATATTACCATTTTGAGAAGCCCTGATAAATTCTATAAACGGATTCATTTTATAATAAATAAAACAAATTTTTATGAAGAGATAAATGACGAGCTGTCAAATTCGAAATTATAGACCACAAAGATATAGCGAAGTTTCTGGTGCCGAGTATATCGTGAAAAAAGATTTTATCACAAAAACGAAATTCCAAAATTACGGACTACCGTCTGGTGTATACGGGTTTATAACAAATGAAGATCAGAAAATAAGTGAAGATGAAACAAAAAGGATCGGCCGTGAACAAGTGGCCATACATGAATTGAAGAATGCATTCTTACTAGATGACAAAGAAACTAATATAGATAATGATGATTCCGGTAACAAATATAATAGAGGCGAACTATTTAGCAAGTTATCACACGGAATGATATATCAAGCGCAAGTAGAATTGGGTAAAAAAGATGAGTTTGACATACGTAAAGAAACGAGTGAATATCATATTAGTAATTTAGAAAAATATAAACAAGAACTGGGAATAGATAGCGGCGATGTTACAGTTAAAGATGCAATTAATGAGTTTTTAGAAAAATATAAGTCCGCAAGCAATAATAATTTATTATTATCCCCAATTAGGTATTTACTAAAAAAATATGATGGAATATGTAATTACGCTAGTAATAAGGCTAGCGGAGGGTCGGTTTTGTTTATAGATCCAAACCCGCGTGCTGGCACCATGGGCGAGTATGGTAATTTATACACGTTTAAGTCTAAAAAGGCTAAGAGCCCGAAGAAAAAAAGTAAGAAAAGTAAGACTAAAAAAAGCAAATCAAAGAAATCCCCTAAGAAGCGAAAGAGTGTTAGAAAGTCTAAGAATCCAAAGAAAAGTTTAAAGAAAAGAACAAAACTTTATAAAATTGTTTAATAATTTATGAATTTATAATATATCTGAATATAATGGAAACGATTGAAGATGAATTAATGAATCTATCCGTTGAGCCTATATCCTCAATATCAAACGCCGAGAATGATGACATAAAAAACGATGAAAATGCCTTTCTAAATATGTTAACCGAATGCGTCGGCGAATACCACCGTTACGGCCCTCGATCATCTAAAAAAGTAGATATGCTACATCGCTATCTTAAAGAATGGTTCCAGCGTTCGTGTGAAAAGAAATGCGGATCGCTACAAGACTACACTTTTGAATTGGAAAAGGGTTTGCCTTCATGTAATGCGAGCCAAGAGAAGCGGTGTGATATCGTCGTGTTGCGACAAGGGAAGCCGTTTGCAGTCTTTCCAGTCAAATTTACGATGTCGAACTACTACCAAAACAAAAACAACAACTGGGAGGTGTTAACCGGTGAGTGTACCCACCTTAAACACCATCCAAGCAATCAAGGACTTCGTATTGTCCCCATTAACATTATCTTCAACCAAGTTCCTTATTTGGATGAGAAGAAGACTATTAAAAAATGGGAGGAAATCACGTACGCAAAATCGTTTCAAATTATGGAGAATCTTAAACAATGGGGGTTGGTATTTGATGCCATGAATTATATCATCGATGTACAGCATACGTCAGCAGCTGGTGAGCCGTATCATAATGTCCCGCGTATGATTGGTTTCAATCATGAGACGCCATACCGAACCCATGATTCATTTGGTCATTTGTGGGAATGATGATGGGTTGGAAAATATGTCTGTTATAATAAAAATGATGTTAAACTTTTTTATTTTTTTCCTAATAAAAAATGCTTCGTTTACTCGCAGGTTTATTTCTCTTGACATCGACCTATGCCTATCAACAAGACCTTGCAAAAGTTCCAAACGGAAATACGTATGGCATCACACTTGGACACCCGGGTGGTGCAACTAAGAAAGCTACCATTTTTGCCAATTCCTTCTATTCATCTGGACAGAAGTGGACCAAGGCGTTTTGTCAGGCGGACGCCGACGGTGATGGTCAGTCTAACGGTTTTGAGATGGGCGATCCATGTTGTATTTGGACTGTCGGGCAGAAGCCTATGATCACGACAGGTTTATCTGATCCCAATTCTGCTTCGTCAAAGACAGTACGAATGATGCCCAACTGCGTACAATCTAATCATATTAATCATATGAGAAATATGTATCATATGAAGCAGCAAGTATTGCAATGTCCTGTTTGCGTCCAAGCACTTCAATTAGAACTGGGCAAACCATCAGATAACGCCGTTGATTTTGCTTTATTATCGGTAAAGTCTTGTAAAGGCGCTGCCCAAGATGATCAACAACAAGCGCTTTGTGTGAAGACCTTGATTAAAAATGCCGATCAACTGTTCAACGATCAGAAAAATGGCGTTACACCAACACAGTCGTGTACAAATTTAGGTCTAGCCTGTGTACAGCCGGCAACACAGGCACCTTTACCGACCACACAAGCACCTACGCCTACTAGTAATGCCCCTGTTCCTATTCCTACTACACAGGCTCCTTTGCCGACCACGCAAGCGCCGATTCCAACACCGCCTCTTCCGCCAATTATTGTGTATACCCCTGGTACCTCTGGTAAAGTCTCAGCTCCTGTTGAGACCGCGCCAGTCGAAACCGCGTCTACAAATGTTGCTATGATTGTTATGATATCAGTGATTTCTACGCTTGCTACCGCTGCTATGGTATGGGGTGTATCACGTTTATGTAATTCTAAAAATAAAGAGCCAATGCTTAATATGCTTGACGGCGTTAATGATAATGATCAATCTTTTTCCGCACTCCCGGATGTGGACTATAATACTAATACTTGATTTAACGACCTTCGAAAATTATATAATTTATATAATTATATAAATGAAACGTGTATACATCGTTATTGCTATTATTGTCACCGTGGCTATTGTTCTTTATCTTTACTCGACACGTACAAGCGAGTCATATATCGATTCTCCCTTTAATGTAATGGTCGTTGACGGGAACGGAAATATATCTCCTATTACGATCCGCCCGCCAACTCTCGACGGAATTCCATCCACGTCCCGTATTATTTACGTGGACGAAACTGGTAATATTGGAGTAATATCGGTTGAAGACGTATATACTTCGTATCAAGGTAACTCGTCGAACAACGTCCGAAATCTATTAACAGTAGACGCAAATAATAATTTTTCACTGCTTTCTACTCTTAACTTCAACCCTTGTCACGTTAGTGGCGATCCATACACAAACCCAAATGCTCCAAACAACGGAACGCCCCAAAAAGACGGAACATGTAAATGTCGTAATAATTGGTCCGGCACAGAGAAAGGCAACGGGTGCGCTATATGCGATACTTATCCTGGTAGCAATGGCACTACTCATGTTAATGATACGAATTTCGGTACTTTTGCTGGTCCCGATTGCGAGTACTCGGCAAAAGTAAATTGTCCTGGGCCGAATAGACGATTAAGATTATTGCAAGGTAAACTAGATTGCTCGCCGATTACTCCTCCGCCAACTACTACTCCTCGTGTAACTTCCGGGCCCACGAATACTCCATCACCGGCTATTGCCTAAGTTTTACCGAAGTGTGTGCGACAATAGTTTTCGATCCACTCACGTTCGTAGGATGGTATTTTCTTATGGCCCGAAAAATCGTAGAATTCGGTATAAAATAGGACGCGTGTTCGCCTATCACACATAAAGCTGTATGTAAACCCAAGTCGAATAAAATTGTTTTCGTTTCGAAAGATCATATATTCTCTGGTGAATCCATCGATTTCATCATGTTCGGTTTCATCATGTTCTTGTATAAACTGTACGTAATTGGAGGTTTGGTTTTCAATGATAAACATTTTACATTCTTATATATAAGATTACTTATATATAAATTTTATAATATGAGCGATTTTATGCGGCGATCAAAAACGGGTACTTTTTATAGAGATAGAGGATGGCGACCTCTTTTGATTTTGCCTCCACTTCAATGTCCAAATTGACGCCATATTTTTGTGGAAGAGATAACAAATATTCGGGAATGACCTCGATCATATCGCTATGCGCGCCAATTCGAGAATCCGGTCGTTGCTCGGAGATATGAAATAGCGGTGTGATACCTCGCGAGGTCCATGTTCGAACGACGCGTGCCATCATTTCATCGGTAAACTCGATTTTTTCATCGTTCTTTTCCTTTTTTAGGATATTGTAACAATCGAAGTGATGGGTGTCAAAAATGAGGGGGATTGAGCACGCCTCTGCGATGCGAAGACAGTCGTTAACAGAATAGCACTTTTCGCAATTTTCGATACAGAGACGCTTCTTGACATTTTCGGGAAGGCGCTTGAAATTTGAGATCCATCGGTTGACGGTCTTTTCTTTGTCATTGTATACTCCGCCGCCGTGGACGCACAAAATACCGTCAACGCCTACCCCCATGGCATCAAGGATGTCGGCATGCATCTTCAAATCTTGGCACGTTTTGACAAAGACCTCTTCGTCCTTCGCACCCACCTGATTGTATTGCCCAGGATGCATATTAATCCGCTGACCATACTTTTTGGCGGCCTCTCCGGCTTCACGCAACGCGTCCATCGCAAAGGAAAGATCGTACGATTCGACTTCGGGGTCGGTAAAATGGGGAAGGATGTCCGATGATAGGCGAAGAACGAAAATGCGATTGTTGTAATTCCACTCGCAAAGTTTGGCGATGTCGCGGATGTTGGCAAGCGCAAGTTCTTGGGCTTTTTTAACGGTAAAATTTTTACGGATCATTGTCCGCGAGCAAAAGATTCCATCCTTCCGCAGCTCTGAATTGATGCAGCAAAGGCCAAGTTGAATTTTCATGTTACGCGTCGTGTATTTGCGTGTGTGTATATATTATATAATATAATATACACGATTTCATTTTTATTTACGCTTTTTTCGAACTTTTCTTGACTTTCCTTGACTTTTTAGTCTTTTTTAGGCTTTTCTTTGTTTTCTTTGTTTTCTTTGATTTATTTGTTTTCCTTGATTTCTTTGTCGCCGACTTCGCTTTACTCTTTAATTTTCTCGCCGATCGCTTAGCACGGAACGCAAAAGTCGCCTGTGTTTCATCCAATAAAACTTCGGTAATAGGTTTGGTATTTGAAGGTGTTAATAATGCAAGAACTGCGGTATGCTTATCTCGATTATTTGCGGTTAACGTCAGTAATTGATTGATTCTTTTTTGTAGATTACGAGAAAGGGTGAGATATTTTTGATAGATTTCTGAATCTTCGGTTATATCACCCATTTCACCCAATAGTTCGTCATTTGTATTGAGAAGTTTACGTTTAATATTTGGGTAAACTTTTGGGGAATCTTTTGCGTTCACACCACCTTTGTATTCAATGTAATCATATGCTCCTAATGGGACAATTTTCTCTGGTAAAATAAGGGCGCTTTTACCGTCAATTTGTACTTCTTGTAATGGAATTTTGATGCATTGAGAATTGCTAAGATCAATTTTTAGATTTTCATCAAAGGGGGCAATCATAGCTGTTCCATTTTTTGTTGTGTAAAACTTACCAGGGCTATACATCTCCACACCCTCCATCTTTAATAATTTGATGATATTGGGAACATGAGCGGCGCCGACGTAAGCGATCACACGGTTAATAGGTCCAGATGGTTGATCGGGAACTTGTGCGAAATTTTCAAACAAACGAATGACAAAGAAGATATCTAACATGGCCGACATGTCGGCGATATAGTTATTGGTACGCTGATTCATATCTTTCATTTTGGCGATTGTTTCCATAAGCATTTTTTGTAAGGGTTTATGTAACGACGGATGCGTTTTTTTGATCATGTTGTTGAATTTGTATTGATAATAGGGAACTCTACCATATGTGAGGAGATATATACGATCCTCGTAAAGCATCGATTCCCGATATATTATGTCAAATGATTCTCCGTTAAATGGTTTCATAAAAAATTTTAAAATGCTTCCGTAAGATTCAAGCGGGTTTTCACATACCTTTCTAACCAACTTACTAACAAACATCAATTGAATTGATAGCAAAAAATGAACCCAGCATAAAATAGAACGTCGTTTCTCGGTTTGATCCGTGTTTAACGCTAGGATCGATTGGATCGCTTCGGCAATGATACCAAGACGGCCTGGATATCCTTCTAGATATGTCTTAAAACTATCTTCATGATGTGCAAACTCGGGTTTAATTTCTTCGATTTGCGCGGATATGATACGTGCTGACATAGTCGGGGATATACTTTCGATCACGTAGTTGACGAATTGGGATTCGGTAGAGATTCCTCCCACTTTTTCTATGATACTGTTATATTTTCCAAAATCTGCGGCGATTTCTTCTTTAGTTTTTGGTTGTCCATCTTTTGCACTTCTCGGGTTTCCGTTTTTATCTTTATCAATGTGGACAGAGCTTTTTAGTTTCTCCAAGAAACGATTGGCCACTCTTTTTTTATCTTCTGAAATCGCGCGATCCAATTTGACAAAGATATCCACCACTTCCTTTGGAATAGTAAAAAGGTCGCCCATATCAAGTTGTCTGGATACGTTGGCAAACTCCTTTTTGCATTCATATTGAAGAGTTTGGCGGAAATCGATATTATGAAATCGACTATTCGGGAAATTTGCTAAGCAACGACCATCAACTGGCTGCTTAAAACAGCCTTTTTGGAAAAATTGTGTAAAGGTAAAGAAAATATGAGCAGCATCGGTAGGTGTGTCTTTTACAAAAGTATTTTCTTTTTCGGAACCAAACCCAATTTCTGCAAAGAAATCGGTTTGGTCTTTATCTTGAAAATATCTTAATGTATTACCGATAAGTCTCGAATGATGAATCTCTCCTTTTCCGCATGATGTGATATTGACATGCATATCACCGAACAAATAGATGTTTTTTTCTCCATCTGGACATTGTAGGCGAATAGGAACATATGTAATGGGACCTTCTACGTCTTTATGACGATACTGACCCACATTTGCCATTTATATTATACAGCGAATTTTTATAAAAATGTTATATTTTTATATTCTTACACATTCTTATACATTCTTATACATTCTTATACATTCTTATACATATGAGGCGTGAAGATTTATGGGACTCGGTCAAATCGATCTTATCGATATTGGCGACGTTTCTTTTTTACTATGACATTTCTCTGTACGCTGTTTTCTTATCGACTTGTCCGTCTTTCATCGAACTGTTTTATAAATGGTACCGGGGAAGACTACGACTATCACCTACCACCGTCCTAAAAGTCACGGCGTTATTAGCATCAACGCTAATTCGTTTCATAAAAAAAGATAAATAACTTATTATATAAAATGACTGATACGAATGTCACGAATGTCACGAATGTCGCGAATGCTCCGAATTCCCCAAACAGTGGAAACGGTGTCAGTGCCATTGCCTCTATTATCGGCGGGCCAAAAAATGAAATAACGGGAAAAGCCGAAGGTCCCCTTGCGAAAATAAAAGAGTTTTTCATGGAATTGAAAGAGTCTCTCCATAGCCCCAAAGAGGCATTTGAGGTGTTTGAAAAGAACTTGGTGTTCTTGAAAAGTTTCGGCGTGGCCGTATTGATTATTCTGGCTATTGTCAATTACCTCTCTTATAAAAACGTCGGGTTAATCTCCGAAAAACCAGGTCTGTTTGCAGCCGAATCGGCCGTATTTGGTATAAGTGGTGTGGTACCTTTTTTGATGCTATGCTTTCTCCGCAACGGTGGCCGCTTCGATTCCAAGCAAGTGGCAACTTTCTCCGTTGCACTATTCGTTGTCTTTTTCATCCTCAACTACATTCTCGAAATGGGCGGTCTGTACGCTGCTACATTTTATCATCAAAGTAAGGAGCAAGAGGAAGCTGAGGCGAAGGCGGTTTCTGCAATGGAAGCCAATATGTCGTACATGGACAAGTTGAAGACAAGTTTAAGCAAAACGTCCAATGTGGTAATGTTATTGGTATTCGGTTCAGCGCTGATTTGTATGATAGTGGCCGCATTTTTCGTACAAGATTTAAAACCGTCCTATGTTCGTCTACCTGGTGTGAACCCGTACGTTGTATTTGCCGTCGAAATGTTATTGTTTGGTGTTATGAGCGCTGTACCAATCTATTTCATGGCCGCTAACCGAAATGCGCTGTCGGCTCACACAACAAAAGAGTTTTTTATGATTACTCTTAAATTCTGTGCCATGCATTGTATCCTACAAGCGTCTGGTTTTTACACGTATCTTTTCACAGGTGCGCATTACACAGGTGACAAACAGAAAACTGGTTAAATACCCTATTTTAATAAATTTTTATTAAAATGATTTTTTATTCGTATTCCTTTATTGTTATCATTCTTATCATCTTAACATTCTTATCATGCGCATTTACGATTCAATCCACGGCTACATCGATGTCGACCCGATCCCATCGATGATTGTGAATACCCATATCTTTCAACGACTTCGTCATATCAGCCAGACCGGTGTTCTTAATTATGTCTTTCCAACGGCCACTCACACACGTTTTGAGCATTCTGTTGGTACCTACCATCTCGCGAAACGAATGATTTCTGAAATCGCGCGCAAACAACCCGAATTATGTATCACAGATGAAATGATTATGATGGTATCAATTGCGGGTCTATGTCACGATCTCGGTCATCTTCTGTTCTCTCATCTATTCGACGAGTTTCTAGAAAATATCCATTTTACCGACGCCAACGCCATCCACGAAAACCGTTCGATCGGGCTTTTACGATATGCGGTCGAAACATACGGTATTCCTCTTTCCACCGAACAGCTTCATGTCATCGGCGACCTCATCTACCCCAAACAGGCGACATACGAGACTTGGTCACCGCAATATCAAATTGGGAAATGGATCTTTCAAATCGTCTCTAACCCTTTGAACTCCATTGACGTCGACAAGTTCGATTATCTAACACGAGACACACGCGCGGTGGGTCTTAAACTCGGTTTTGACTATTCACGGCTTCTTATGGATGCACGGGTGATCGAGGAAGAGATTTGTTATTCATCGCAATGTAGCGAAGATATTTACCAGATGTTTTTCTTGCGTTACCGGCTTCATCGCCAAATTTACAACCACAAAGCAGTTAAAGCAATTGAGATCTTAATTGTTCGTCTTCTATACGAACTTGAAAAGACAGTTGGTATTTCTCAGTATTTGAACGACCCGGAAAAAATGATTCAATTGGTTGATTATTTCGTATTCCAACATCGCCATCCAAATATTCAAAAGATTCATACACGAAATCTTCCGAAACTGGTGTATCAAGATATATCTTCCTGTCACAAGGAACACGTGGAACAACTTGAAAAAATGAAAGGTTTTGATGAGTCGTCGTACCACATTATGCGTTTTACAGTTGGTTACGTGGGAGGTTCGGCCAACCCGTTGAATAATGTCCGTTTCTATCAAGGAAACACGCTTTCACAAGGAAATTTCTCACTACTGATTAACCAGGATCATCGAGAATATGTGTTCCGGATCTATTGTCTTGACGATAAAAAGGATGAAATGATCGAATGTCTTGGAAATGTTTAGAAATGTTTAGAAATGTTAGAGAAAAATTTAGAAATATTAGAGAAATATACATTTATTTTAAAATGTATATACGTAAAATCATTAAAATCATCTATCAACTTTCTTACTTACTCCATATCATTTGCCTCATCCAAAAACTTCTTATTTCCCGCCGAGTGACGCAATGTATAAAGTGACTTCTTCTTCCAATCAAACCCAACCGCCTTCTGCGACGAAATGTAAACATCCCCATGCCCAAGCGACAGCTTCAACGTCTTGCTCACCACTTCTCCATTATGATACCAACGGAAATGCAATGGCATCTCTTCACCCATTCGCGCGCCAATCACAATGCGACGTTCGCTATCCCCATGGTACCCAATACCACACTTCGTAGCATCGTAATAATAATTGCCTTCTGCTACTAAATTCTTACACTTCTCACCGAAATTCCCCGAAATACCATCACGAACCTTCTTCAAACACGCAACATCTTCAAAATTCACAATCGTGCCCTTACCCTCTTCAAAATTAGCTTTCTGCGAACAATCGCCAAAACACAAATTGTGACGCGCGTGCTTATCCACCACACGACCATACATCTTTGCCTTTGAATCTTTCTCCAATGCATCTTGCTCCTCATAAAATTCATTAACCCCATCCTTACCATTATCAAAAAAAGCCGCCAACCCTCCTCTCACCACAATCGTAACCGCTTCGTTACCACCTCTCTTTTCTTCGTCAAGCAAATCGTGCAAACGGTATTGCTCGACTTCGTATCCTTTGAAAAATGTCTCTCCAATCTTAATTACATCCTCACAAGACAACCCATCGACTAACGCAACACCCAATTTTTGCATGCCAGCGTGATTTTCAGCCTGATCGCCAAACGTCAACGTAAACGTTTTCTTTTTTTCATTTTTTTTATCATCTTTTTTCTCTACCTTCTTCTCCACCTTCTTCACAACATTTTTCTTTTTCTCAATATTCTCAATCTTCTTCACCACCTCATTTTTCTCTTTCTCAATAACCTTCTCCTCAAAAAACAACATCGACACCTCTTCCTTCATCTGCTTCCGCTGCTCCTCCGTAAATTTGATAGACGCGACCTTCTCAACAATCGTAATCAATTGAGAAAACATATTCTTGGTAAAATGTTGTAAATGCTAAAAAAAGAATATACAAACACACACAGATTCATTTTTATTTATGGTCATTCGTCTGGGTAATTTTTAAAGTAAATATGGGTGGGTTTAATGAGGTGTAGGAAACATTTTGAGAATTTTTTATAGTGAACATACTTGTCAATTTTTTGCTGATAATATGTGTTGTCTATTTTATCAACTCTTCTCCATATCAAATAGGGATAAAATGCGCGATTCTGTAAATAACTGAGATTTCGGTTCATCTCCTCCTTCGTTTTTTTAAGTGTCGAACATATATCCGCCATTTTTAGCTCATGAACCATTTTCCAAATCAGTAACTCAATATGGATATCCATTTATAACAACGCAAACGTTTTCTTTTTACCTCAAATTCTGCGTGTAAATGGAATTTAAAGGGATTTACTTTAAATAAAGCGAGATAGCTCAGTTGGAAGAGCGTTGGGCTCATAACCCAAAGGTCGGTTGATCAAAACAACCTCTCGCTACTTTTTCAATTTGAAAATTGAAAAAGATAGGATAATAAAATAAAAATGATTTCCATCCGTAAACAGCTAGTCTAAATTCATCTCATACCAACTCTCACAATGGCTTTCATCTCAAACAAGAAGAATACGTCCCCGGCGCAGACCGAGTTTTGCAAGGCTGTTGCCGATCTTTTCCAAAACGCACGTGAGACTCAGAACTCCCATGATACGCGTCGTGAAAAATTTGAGCAGGACAAGAACGAGCGTTCTGTTCAGTTCAATCGCACGGTTCCGTGCCGTTTTGGCGATAAGTGCAAGAAAATCGATCATCGCACCGGCGTTGATACCTGTTCGTACGCCAATACTCTCGACAAGCTTCGTGGAAAGCCGTGTCGCCAAGATGGTGTGTGCGATCAGTACAAGAAAGGTTCATGCAAATGGTACCACGAGAAGCAAGGACAGACAATGGCGGAGTACGCCGCCTTCAATGGATGGTTTCAAACGGTGCCGATCGTTCAAGATATTCAAGATATTCACACCGAGACTGATCTTATGAAGCAGGGAGTCCCGACTGAGATTTACGCCGCGGAGTGCAATCGTCGTGTCAGTAAGTTGTACGAGGAGCAATTTGCGGATGAAATCGAGCGAGAGATGGAGGAGGTGTGCGACGAAATCGACAAGGAGGTTCACGAGTATGAATTCGAGCAAGAGGTGTGCCGTATCTATCAAGATCCCGATGAAGTCGAGCTCGACGAAAAGATCGCGATCTCTGAAATGCACCAGCTGACATGTGAGCTTCATCAATACATGTACAATGTTTACGGTCTAGTATACTAAAAATACTAAAAATACTAAAATTACAATACCAAACTATTACTAAAATAATAAATACCATATTATTACCCTTTGGGTTATAATATTACAATAATTACAATAATTACAATAATTACTTACTCCTTACTTTTTTTAATCAACCACGAAGATGATTGGATTTTATCGCCAAGTCCATCAATTAATTCGATTCCCAATTCGTGACAGATTGGAGCCTCTGGAATGGATTGGTTGTTTTGGTCGCCTCCGTTTGCAAAAATATCAGGACGTGGTGAAATCGTACGAAGTGTTTGGCACACCGTGCGATCCGTATCAACCGATAATACAACTTTGTCTACCATCTTCAACGCTTTGACAATTTCGACACGTTCCTTTTCTGGCATAAATGATTTTCCTTTTTTAAGGGATGCTTGATGGTCATTATTTACAATCACAATAAGATAATCACCTAGCTCCTTCGCCTGTGTCATGTATTCTAGGTGACCGACGTGGACTGGATCAAAGTAGCCTGAGATACAAACGGTTTTCATTTATCAGTATACCCAAACGTTTAAATAAATTATTTTTGTAATTCGTCTAATTCGTGTATATTATCTACTAATATACACATACGAAACACGCACAAAATTAGCAAAAGATAAATTGCGAGATCAAATGATTGATATCGGATGGGGTAGACGTTATTGTTTCGTCGAGTATATTTTTCATATTAGTTGCGAAATGACTTTGAACGTGTTGATAAAGTTTTGCGTGTTGAGCTGACAGAGTTGACCGAAATTCTTCCGTCAATGTCACACCGCACAAGATAAGAAACTGGATCATGCTGTCTGAATAACGAATCTTTTCGTTAATCGAACTTCCCTTTTCTCGGCCAAAAATCGTTTGAAGAAGGCCGTGGATATCATAGCCGGTTTCTGTCAATAATGAAATAATCTCTTCCGGGATATTACATTCTCGGTCTGAAATCATGCTCAATGGAAAGTTTGAAATGAGAAGAGATAGAACAGACAATGCTAGTTCCTCATTTACAAATGAATAGCGAATCACATGTCGCGTTACGTCATGGCATATCAACTCACAAGCGACACGCGATATTTTGGCCATCTCGTAAATAGCCCGAAAAACAATACTGTCGTCTACGATGCCGATCAAACGTGTTACGATATCTACCAGATTGGTTGGATTTTCTATAACATTTTTCTGTGTGTCGTTATTACGGTCGTTTTCGTCGTCGCTATGGTGATCGCTATGATCATCGCTATGAACGAAAGAAGGCTCATCCGTTTCTGTTGATAATGAAGAACCTAACACCAGAGGTCTCGGTGGTGCGCGAACACCGAATATAAATAACGAACTCTTGCGAACTGGTAGATATGGAGTGTCGTGTGTATCTTCTTTCCCATACATGTGTTCTCGTTCGTCAAATTGCGACGTATTCTGTTTTACAATTTCTTCTTCAATTATCGTCGCATCAAATGGGGTATCGCAATATTCACAGTCATCCTTAACTAACCGCTGTGCGAGAGGGGATGGTAAACGTTTATTATCATAAGTTGTAATTACGGAAGGCTGATAGGTAGACATGTGATTAACCAATTTAACAAGTTCATTCAACATTTTTAGGTCTGTAGCATGTCGCTGAAACATTTCAGTCACAAAACGAATACCATACACACGATCCTCTTGAAATGTGGTATGAGATGATGAAAGTTTGATTAATGATTGCAATGCGATTACGGCGTTCTTAATTCCATGGTTTGATAACGCCATACAAACAAGCTCTTGACCTCCTAGTTTCACAATTTGTCTTTCCATTGTTTCGCTGCATGCCAGTAAATGTAAAACGTTACATGCCTTGTTTTGAAGTTTGCGGTCAAGAGGGTATCGGTACATCACACGTAGGATGTATGGGATGATATTTGTTTTTTGCAGAGAATACCAGCGATAATGAGCCGCTTTCCCACACGACAGGCTCCCAATCAAATCTAGTAGTTCACAAAGAACCGTTGTGTCATCCGTATGATTAAATATGTGAATCAATTCACACATTCCTTTCGTTGTAATGAACGTGTGTTTATTATTTTCGTCTAGACACACATTGTAAAACAGGCTCAGCGAATTAAGTTGGATGTTGGTGTTTTGTGTGTGTAACCTCATGATTTTGTAGACTTCTGCCCACCCGTCAAATTGTTTTTTCGAACAATTCATACGAGTGACACATCGCAGTACGTCAATAGTTGTTTGTGTTTTTTCAGGGTCATAACGTACATTAGGAATGGTAAGCCATCTAATAAGATGATCTGTAATAAATCGCCACATTTCAAGATGATCCACGAGACATAATGAATAATCCCAATCATTGTCAAACATTTTTACGTATATTTCCAGGATACTTTGGATTTGATAAAACTGATCTTTATTATCTTTATTATCATCATCTTTATCATCATAATATTCGCCGAATTGCCGAACGAGACCTTGTGTGTGAGTAAGGAGGCTCATTGATGCGTGTAGTAATGTGTGTAATGTATATATAGTATATACATAAAAATCATTTTTATTAAAAATTTAGACGTGTTCGATCAGCCACTTTTTCATATCTTTGGGAAGCCATTTAATAGATTGATAGGGAATCGTCGTCAATTCCGTGCTATTATCTTTCGTTGAAAATGGGATAACCAAGGTATTTTCTTTCTCATTATACATAACAGACAATGTAAATTCCACATAAAAGCGCTTGAAATAAAATGGCTCGCTGACATTTTTCAATACCCAATCGCTTGAGTATTGCAAGAAACGATGAAAATACTTTCTCGTATCACGATGAACTACTTCATGGGTTACGACAATCCAATCATCGCCAACGCGTACCGGAATTGCCGAACCTCGAATATTTGATAGGTCATACTCACTATACTGTTCCTTTACAACCGTTGTGTCACCGGTTTCAGTGTCAATACGAAGAATCGTAAGAGGATGGTGAGAATAGATCGCACACAGATCTTTTCCATCAGAAAATAGAACCCAATTTTTCTGACACACGTCGTCTTTGTAAGTAATCGGTGTCACACGGTCAATCACGTATTTATCATTTTTCTGGGGAAGATGGAAAAACACGATAGAAGGGTGGTTGTGTGGACCATATTCCCAGTGTACACCTACGCCGTACATTTTATCATTGTGACGACATATGCGGACATCCTCAAACCCTTTAATATGCGAATCACGCACTGGCTTTCTATCATCTACACACACCAATTCATAGTTGAGTTTCTGTGTACCATCTGTGTCAAATTCGGCCCAATAGTTCTTGGTTCGAACTAGACCCTTTGTATCACGCATTGTGTATTGAAATTGGTCATTGAGACTGTAATTTACAGCGCGTACGACGCCTTTGTATGTTCCATCGGTTAAATGAAAACAAGCGCTTGATGAGATATACGGCTCGTCCGTTGATACAGAAAGAACTTTATGAGAGGTTGTTTCAAGTTTGGGAATGTAAAAGAAACTATTGGACAGCGTTGAATCTTTTAAGAATTTTGGCACCGATGGTGTCAGGTTTAGATATTGACAGGCGATAAGTCCCTCATGTTTTTTATTGACATAAAACCCGATGATACTCAATTCTTCGACTAATTTATAATCGTAAATTGGGTGCTCGATAAACAATACTAAATCGTTAGGGTAAGGAATATTGATCGCCTGCTTCAAAAAGAGATAAGCAGAATGATTTTTGCCATTGTACCGATAATGCTGAATGATTCGGTAAAGAGTCTCATTACGCTGTGGTAGCGACTCGTAGCCTTTGATCCATTCAAAAACAGCTTGATCATGTTTTCCTTCCTTTGAGAATAGTTCGCCGCGACGTTTGTGTGAGATAAAAATCTCTTCATTCCATCCGCCCACATCAATCCGCTTTTGGTACCATTTCAATGCATTTTCTACATCGCCGGTGTCTGCGTAAGATTGCGCCAAATAAAAGTAATAACGTTCATTTTTAGGCTCGTCTTCGACACCCTTTGTAAGAAGAGCAATGTCACGTGTAAATTTATCCGCTTTGCAGCCACCATCACCGCGGTCATCAAGATGGACCGTATTTAATTTACCTTCCGTCTTGTTACCATCGCATCCCCAATACTCGTGTGTGACACCGATACACTTGTATGGGAGATCGGCGCGGAAGAGGCGTGTATTATAATATTGGATGGAATCCGTACGTTGTTGAACAAGCCATGCATCTTTATCTGCGATGTCCTTTTTGTTGAAATCGTCGTGAAAACAAAGAAGCATGTCAGCGTCGATTGTAATAAAATAAGTAGATGTTGGGTCAATGCCAGTTTCTTTAATCCATTCTTGGCCGTTCGTTACACTTTTAGAACGATTGTAGCCGAAATTTTTCCATTCATCGCGAAACACTTTACCCGGAATCTTATTCTTAGTTAAATACTCTTCGATCAGTTCAGGTGTAGAATCGGTTGAACCGGTGT
>Ga0214921_10004059_pt1 | contig 21936 bp, 20 predicted proteins | sample LL1505_MetaG_FD_177992 | JGI IMG/M metagenome (GOLD analysis project Ga0214921, IMG submission 177992) | Freshwater microbial communities from Lake Lanier, Atlanta, Georgia, United States - LL-1505 | ecosystem: Environmental > Aquatic > Freshwater > Lake | place: USA: Georgia | collected... | reverse complement strand
GCACCACCTGATTTAGACAGGTAAGATGTAATAGCAGCAGTTAATGTTGTCTTACCGTGATCAACATGGCCGATTGTGCCGATGTTGACATGGGGTTTGTTGCGTTGGAAGACTTGTTTGGTCATATATTTAGACTTTTTTCAAGTTAATAAACTAACAAGGAATACATAAAATAGACCTTGAATATTACAAAGAGTTTGAATTTTAAGCTTTGTTTGAGAGCTTTCTTTGAGGGAAGCCCAGCAATCTACGAGGGAAGAAATAAAAAGCAAATAAAAATCTTTAAAATAATTACAATTGTTTTTTTAGGAACAAGAGATACTGAAACAAGATCAGGATAACGAGATGGAAAACTTACCAAATCTATCATCCCGAACCTGCTTCAGGATCTCTAAAACTCAAAACTAACTATTATAATACATTTCAAACTCAATTGGATGAGGCATTTGCTCATATCTTTCAACTTCTTGCATTTTTAGTGCAATATAAGCATCAATTTGCTCATTACTAAACACGCCACCAGCAAGCAAGAAATCTCTGTCTTTATCCAAAGATACCAAAGAATCGCGAAGTGAACGCGAAACGGTTGGAATTTTTTTCAAATCTTTTTCTGGCAAGTGGTAAAGATCTTGATTTCTAGGATCTCCAGGATGAATTTTATTTTTAATTCCATCAAGACCTGCCATTAAAAGAGCGGCAAAAGTTAAATAAGGATTTGCCGCTGGATCTGGAAAACGAGTTTCAATTCTGCGCGCTTTTTCATTCGTAACATGTGGAATGCGAATAGAGGCAGAGCGGTTTTTCGAAGAATAAGCCAAAAGAACTGGGGCTTCATAACCCGGAACCAATCTTTTGTAACTGTTTGTTGTTGGATTAGCGAAAGCATTTATTGCCTTAGCATGTTTAATGATTCCACCAATGTAATAAAGCGCTAATTCTGAAAGATTAGCATGCTCTTTACCCATGAATAAATTTTGACCATCTTTCCAAATTGATTGATGCACATGCATTCCAGAACCATTATCACCAAAGATTGGCTTTGGCATGAAAGTTGCAGTTTTGCCGTAAGCTTGGCAAACATTGTGAATTACATATTTGAATTTTTGCACATTATCTGCAGTGTCCATCAAAGTGCTATATTTAAAGCCAAGTTCAAATTGAGAATTAGCAACTTCGTGATGATGCAAAAGCGGAACTATGTTAACTTCGCGCAAAGTTTCAATCATTTCAGACCTGATATCTTGACCAGAATCAAGTGGAGTTGAATCAAAATAAGCGCCTTTAATTTGCGATCTGCGACCTAAATTTCCACCTTCAGTAACTTTGGCGCTATTGCGAGGATCTTCTTCAGAATCAACTTCATAAAAACTACCATGTGGTTTATTTTGAAAACGCACATCATCAAATACAAAAAACTCTGGTTCTGGACCAAAATAAGCTACATCACCAATACCACTTTCTTGTAAATATTTTTCAGCTTTTTTAGCAGTATTTCTTGGATCTCTATCATAACCTTTGCCAGTTGTTGGCTCAATCACATCGCAGATAATTGCCAAAGTTGGAATTGTTGCAAATGGATCAATAAAAGCAGTTTCAACTCTTGGCATTAGAATCATATCTGATTCATTAATTTCTTTCCAAGCTGGCACTGAAGATCCGTCAAAAGAAACGCCATTTGTAAATTCTTCATCACCAACTGCATCATGACAGTGGCTGATGTGAAGCCATTTTCCATTATAATCAGAAAAACGAAAATCGACAAATTTAATATTATTATTTTTAATCATATCATAGATATGAGAAAAGCCAGAAGCCTTGGACATGGTAGTTACTAGAAATTAAATTTAGGTCAGAAGGGGAAAAACAGCGAATTTTTAATCGCCGATCTTTGTAAGATGGGACTAATTTTTTAACTTTTATTGTTTCAAAAGTACAGGGGTTTTTTAAGAAAAGTTAGGATTTTATTTAACGCCTTTTGAATCTTCTAGTATTTGCGCCAACTTCTCAACGGAGTAGGTCTTTGCATCTTTATCGCTAATAGTTCCATCTAAGATATATTTCACAACGGTGCATAAAACAATGGCTTGAGGATGTTTTGGATTAATTTTTAATGCGCTTTTACAATCTTTAGAAGCCTCTCTATAATCTTTCAATGAGAACTTGGTAAAAGCCTGAAGATAAAGAGCAGATCCATCATCAGAAGTAGCGTTATTTACCACAAAATTATTAACATAACTTTTAATTGGCATATTATTAATGTAAAAAACTCCATCACGAGATCCAGTAGTAATAATGTTTCCAATCGGCATTCCATTTATATAATATAGCCCGTTAATATAATAAGCATTTACCGTTACACCATCAGAAGTTATAGTTCTGCTTTTTTGCTGATCTACCTGATTGCATTGATTTGCACAATTACATCCGCCTATACTATTAGCCTCATGAGCAAAAGCATCAACCAATAACAAACAAGATATAAAAAAAATAACTAAGAATTTCATGGATTTTATGAATTTTATTTGTGCGTCACCTTTCAAATAAAGGTACCAAGTAATGTGTATAATTTATTTAAATTACTCAAGCAGTTTTATCAAAATAAACTTATCCAAACTTTTCATTGATTTTTTTTCTTAAGCCCTTTAGAAAGCGCGCTCCACTTTTTAAGCACAGTTTTGCGCCCTTAGCTCAGCTGGATAGAGCAACAGCCTTCTAAGCTGTAGGTCAGACGTTCGAATCGTCTAGGGCGCACCATCATTTAAGTTAAATTCAAACTGCGTTTGAATTTAAGGATTAAGTTGAGTTGCTACAGGCGAAATAAATTCGCCTATCCGCAACAAGCTATTTATTCTTTTCTCTTTCTCCAAAAATTGCTGTACCAACTCTGATATAATTTGCGTTTAGAGCAATTGCCTCTTCAAAATCAGTGCTCATTCCCATTGATAAATTTTTTAGATTGTTTTCATCAGCTAGTTTTTTTAGTAATGCGAAATATGGCGAAGCTAGTTCTTCGTTTGCCGGAATGCACATTAATCCAGTTACATTCAAAGCACATTCATCGCGTGAAAATTTTACAAATTCTTTTAAATTCTGTGGTAAAATTCCATTTTTTTGAGGCTCTTCGCTGATATTAACTTGAATAAAAATCTCGATATTTTTTTGCTGCTTTGTAATTTCTTTTTTCAAAACTAAGGCCAATTTTTCGCTATCTAAAACTTGAATGACATCAAATAATTCAACGGCATCAGCAGCTTTGTTGCTTTGCAAATTTCCTATAAAATGTAATTTAATTTGCGGATGTTTTTTTAAAATTTCGGGCCATTTTTCTTGTGCTTCTTTAATGTAATTTTCACCAAAAACATTACAGCCAGCAGCAATTGCTTGATAAATTTTTTCAGCCGTTTGAGTTTTAGAAACTGCAATTAAATTAATTTTTGTCTTGTCTTTTTGGTAAAGCTTGCAAGCTTGATTAATCTTGCGATTAATTAAGAATAAATTGCGTTCAATTTCATTAAGAGTTGTGTTTGCCATGAATCAAAAAGTTTCGTTTGAAATAAAAAAATTTAATAAAAAAAATTCAAAAAAAGATTTACCAGTAAGTGTTTTTTTTAGCAATCGCGCTGTCATAACAAGCCTTGAATCAACTATAAAACATTTGCCAAAAAATTCTGCAATTATAATTCGCGAATATGATTTAGAAGAAAAAGATCGCGAAATTTTTGCTAAAAAAATTGTGGCTTTAGCAAGGCCTTTGGGCTTGAAAATTCTGGTTGGAAAAGATTTATCTTTGGCTAAAAAAATTAAAGCTGATGGCGTGCATTTTTCTGACTTTGACAAATTACCATTACAATTTATTTCCCAAAAAAACTTTCCAGAAAAATTTCCAAGGAAATTTATTTTTAGCTTTTCTTGTCATAATTTAAAATCAGCTTTAAAAGCTGAAAAATCAGGCTTTGACATGATTTTCATTTCACCAATTTTTCCAACCACCAGCCATTTAAATACAAAAAATATAGGTTTGAAAAATTTGGCAAAAATTTCTTTAAAAACTAAAAGCACGCCTTATTGTAAATCTTCATTTTATGCCTTGGGCGGAATTAATTCCCAAAATCTTTCGTCAATTCGCAAGCTTAATTTAGCAGGATTTGGCGCCATAAGTTTATTTTTAAATCATTCATGAAAATTACTCCTGTTATTTTATCTGGTGGCTCTGGAACAAGATTATGGCCACTTTCTCGCAGTTTGCATCCAAAACAATTTTTAGATTTTTTTGGCAAGAATTCCTTATTTCAAAAAGCTGCTTTACGAGTAAAAAATTCTGCAGTGTTTCATAACCCAATCATCATTTGCAACAATGAACATCGATTTATTGCTGCTGAAGAATTACAAAATATTCAAGTTTTTCCTAAATCAATAATATTAGAGCCAATCGGCAGAAATACTGCACCAGCCGTTACTATTGCCGCGTTAAACATCGCTGATAAAAATGACGACTTAATTTTAGTAATGCCTTCTGACCATATAATTGAAGATGAAGAAAAATTTATTTCTCATGTAAAAAATGCCGCCAAAGCCGCAAATGAAGGCTATTTAATTACATTTGGAATTATTCCAGATAAGGCGGAAACTGGCTATGGTTATATTAAACAAGGAAAGAAATTAGAAAATTTTACAGAAGTTTTAGCTGTGGAGAAATTTATTGAAAAACCACAAAAAGAAATTGCTGAAAAATTTATCAAAGATGGCGGATATTTGTGGAACAGCGGAATCTTTATGTTCAAAGCCTCTGTCTATTTAGAAATTTTGCAAAATTTACAAAAAGATATTTTTAATTCTTGTGAAAATTCTTATAAAAATGCCGTAAAAGATTTAGATTTTATTCGTCTTGCTTATGAAGATTTTGAAAAATGCGAAAATATTTCTATTGATTATGCGTTGATGGAAAAAGCCAAAAAAGTTGCCGTAGTGCCTGTAAATATTGGCTGGTCAGATGTTGGAAATTGGCAAGCAATTTCAGAAATTTCAAAAAAAGATGCTGATGGAAATAGCTTAGTTGGCGATTGTACTGCGCTTAGAACAAAAAATTGTTACATTAATTCAAGAAGTGGAATTGTTGCCACTATTGGTGTTGAGAATTTAATTATAGTTTCTCTTAAAGATGTAACTTTGATTGCTAATAAAAATAATTCTCAAGATGTGAAAGAATTATTTGAGATTTTAAAAAATCAAAAAAGAGAAGAATGCCATCAAAATCCTAAAACTTTACGCCCGTGGGGAAGTTTTGAAACAGTTGATCTTGGCGATAGATTTAAAGTCAAAAGAATTACTGTTAAGTCTGGCGCTTCTTTATCTTTACAAATGCATGAAAAACGCTCTGAACATTGGGTTGTGGTTAAAGGAGAGGCGACCGTTACTTGCGGTGAAAGAGAATTTATTTTGAATGAAGATCAATCAACTTATATTCCTATTGGTGAAAAACATCGCTTAGAAAATAAAGGAAAAAATCTTTTGGAAATTATTGAAGTACAAACTGGAAGTTATCTTGGAGAAGATGACATTGTAAGGTTTAGCGATATTTATGGAAGATAAAACATGTCAATTTTCCTAATAATTCTTAAGCAAGAATTCACTTTGGCTGGCAGGAATTTAGCGAAAATTTTTCAGAATTTTTTATTCTTTTTCGTCTCTTTTGCAGTTTTTTTTCTCATCTCACAAAACCAACAAAATCAACTGTTAAGCCCTTATTTAACAATTGATGCAATTTTATTTTGTTTAATTTTTAGCTTAATTTTTTCTAACAGCGATTTTTTATTCGAAGATTTTTCCGACGGAACTCTTGAACAAATAATAATCTCACAACCTAATTTGGAAATTTTTGTTCTAGCAAAAATGTTAGGAAATTGGCTAATTTTTTCTTTGCCAATCTTGATTTCTATACCACTGATAAGCATTGGAATTGGCTTGAATCAGAATTTTATAACTGACTTTTTTATTCTCACAACTCTTGCCAGCCTAACTATAAATTTTATCTGTGCTTTTTGCGGATCTTTAAGCATAGCACAAAATAAAGCTCCAATGATTGCTGTTTTGGCATTACCTTTAATTATACCGGTGTTACTGATTGCTTGCGGAAGCTTTTCTACTACTGAAATTTCTGATGAAGATTTCAGATCTGCTTTAAAAATTTTATTAGGAATTTGTGTTTTTGTGGGATCTATTTGCGTTCTTGGAACAACTAAAATTATCAAAATTGTTTCTGAGTAATTTAAGAACCTGCTTAAGTGGCTGTGGCGAACTTCCCCCTAAACTAAACCTCAAACTCCATAACAACTTGACCAATTCCTACCGGTTCACCTTCCATAAATTTAATCTTCTTAATCACTACATTGTGATCAGTGCGAATTGAATTTTCCATTTTCATTGCCTCAATAACCACAAGCTCTTGACCAGCTTTTACTTCTTCACCTTCTTGCACTTTAAAGCGAATAATTTTTCCTGTAATTGGCGAAGTTAAATTTACTGGCTTAGCATTTTTCTGAATCTTTGGCATGAATTTGCTAAGTTCAGCATTTCTTGGCGACATTACGCTTACAAAAACATCCGAACCAGAATATTGCAATAAATAACTACCAGTACGATTATTCTCTCTGATTTTTACACCAATTGATTTTTCATTAACTAAACCACGAAATAATTTTTCACCATTATTCCAAGAAGATTTCAGTTCAATTTCTTTCTTATTGCATTCAACTTTAATATATTCGCCTGATTTTTCTAAAAGATTAACCAAATAAGGCTGATCATCAATCATTACTACCCAACGATCTGATATTTGTTTTTCTCTATCATAAAGCTGTCCAGTAATTTTACCGTTTCTTTCAAAATTAGCTAAAAATATATGCATAGCAGTGGCGATTAGAACTTCTTGTGCCGCTGAACTAATTTGATTACCAGAAAATCCTTCTGGAAATTCTTCTTTAATAAAGCTGGTTGAAAGATTTCCACTAATGAATTTTTCATTATGCATTATAGTTTCAAGGAAACTGATATTGTGCGAAACGCCGCCAATAGCAAAGCCACCTAAAGCATGACGCATATGATCGATTGCTTCTTTACGAGTTTTTCCGTAAGAACAAAGTTTAGCAATCATAGCATCGTAAAACATACTTACTTCGCCACCTTCATAAACCCCAGAATCAACACGCACATTCTCATTTTCTTGCGGCTCAATATAAAGATTGATTCTACCACTTGAAGGAAGGAAGCCACGAGATGGATCTTCGGCATAAATTCTAGATTCCATCGCCCAGCCTTCCAATTTTATATCTTCTTGCTTGAACGGCAAATCTTCACCAAGAGCAATTTTAATCATCAATTCAACAATATCAGTGCCAGTAACAAGCTCTGTAACAGGATGCTCAACTTGCAAACGGGTATTCATTTCTAAGAAATAAAAATTCTTATTCTTATCCATAATATATTCGATGGTTCCAGCAGAAAAATATCCAACTTTTGCCGCCAAAGCCTTTGATTGTTCATACATTTTTTGACGAGTTTTATCATCTAAAAATGGACTTGGAGCTTCTTCAATAACCTTTTGATTATTTCTTTGAATTGAACACTCTCTTTCGCCTAAACACACAATATTACCTTTTTTGTCAGCAATAACCTGAATCTCAATATGTCTTGGATTTTCAATAAATTTTTCGATAAAAATACGATCATCAGAAAAGCTATTTCTAGCTTCATTTGAGGCAGATAAAAATGCTTCTGACATTTCTTCTTCCTTCCAAACAACTCTCATACCTTTTCCACCACCCCCAGCAGAGGCTTTAACCATTACAGGAAAACCAATTTCTTTAGCAATTTTTGTAGCTTCTACATCATCTTTAACAACGCCCATATGACCCGGAACCGTACTAACACCAGCGGCAATTGCTATTTTCTTCGATTCAATTTTATCACCCATCATTTCAATTGAATAAACTGAAGGGCCTACAAAAGTTACACCATTTTTTTCCAAAGCATTGGCAAAGGCACGATTCTCTGATAAAAACCCATATCCTGGATGAACAAGATCAGCGCCAGTTTTTTTGATTGCTGCTAAAATTTTATCAACATTCAAATAGCTTTGCGAAGATGGAGAATGCCCAATATTTACAGCTTCGTCCGCCATTTGTACAAAAAGCGAATTATTATCTGCGTCAGAATAAACTGCGACAGTTTTAATGCCCATTTTGCGACAAGTTTTAATAATACGACAAGCGATTTCGCCACGATTGGCAATCAATAATTTATGTGATCTTTGCATTTATAGGGATTGTTGATTTACTGAATTTACAGATGTTTAATGACACTCTTCTTTAAGGTTTACCATGCTAAATTTGAAGATAAAAAAATCAAACTAAATCTATGAATCAAAATATTTATAATTATTTAAGCCTAACGCGCCTCAATCGCCCAGTTGGAATTTCTTTGTTATTTTTACCATGTCTTTTTGGAATTTTTTTATCATTAAAAAAAGTTGATTTGAATTTAAGCCAAACTCTTTGGACAATATTTTTATTTGGCTCAGGGTCAATAATTATGCGCAGCGCTGGCTGTATAATAAATGATATTTTTGATCAGAAATTCGATTCTCAAGTTGAGCGAACAAAAAATAGACCATTAGCTGCAGAAAAAATTAACCGCTCCAAGGCTTTGATTTTACTGGCTTTTCTATTGATTTGCGGATTATTAATTTTACTACAATTCAATAAAACAACAATTTTATCTGGATTTTTTGCCTTAATTTTAGCCGCAACTTATCCTTTGATGAAGCGCATAACTTATTACCCACAAATATTTTTGGGGCTGGCTTTTAATTTTGGAATTTTAATGTCAGGCTTTGCCATTCTTGAACACATCGATTTTAGCTTCATCATATTATATTTCACTGCCATAATTTGGACATTAATTTACGACACAATTTACGCCTATCAAGATATTGAAGATGATTTAAAAATTGGCGTAAAATCTACCGCCATAAAATTTAGCAATAATCCCAAAAGAATTTTACTATCTCTAACTTTATTAATGTTTTTTAGCATTTCTTATCTTGGCTTTAGAGAATCTTTTGAATTAGGATTTTTTATTATTAATTTTGCCGCTCTTTTTTTATTAGCTCAAAAAATTGCAAATTGCGATTTTAAAAATCCGCAAAATTGTTTAGCTGTTTTTAAAGCCAATTTCTGGATTGGATCTTTAATTTTAATTGGAATTTTTCTTGGATAATGAAAGTTGGATTATTTGGTGGAAGCTTTAATCCACCGCATCAAGGACATCTTCATATTAGCAACTTGGCCATTAAAAAACTTGGGCTAAAACAAATTTGGTGGATTCCAACGGCGCATAATCCTTTTAAAGAAAAATCAATTTATGAAAACTATGAAGCTCGTTATAAAAAATGTGAGAATTTAACCAAAAATCATCCAAAAATTTATCTAAAAAAATTTGACGAAATTAAAACTGAAAAATTAATAAAAAAATTACAAAAGAAATATCCGAATTATCAATTTATTTGGATCATGGGAGCGGATAATTTGCCCAGATTTCATGAATGGGATAATTTTAAAAATCTGATAAAAATGCTGCCTTTTGCAATTTTTAGTCGTGATAATTTTTTAGCAAAAATTTCTCAAACAAAATCTTTTAAAATTTATTCCAAATTGCAAAGTTCTGATCAAAAATTCCCCCAATTTTTTAGACTAAGAACCAAAACTGTAAATATTTCATCAACAAATCTCAGAAAAAATGTTTAATTATATTGTTGATACACATTGCCATCTTGATCTTGTAGAAAAACAGGGTTTGCAACTGGAAGAAGTTATAGCAAACTCTTTAAATAATCAGGTTAAAATTCTGCAAACAATTTGTACCAGAGTTACTGAAATTGATAAAATTTTAGCTTATACCAAAAAATATGATTTTGTTTATGCCTCAGTTGGAATTCATCCTTGCAATGTTGCGGAAGAGCCAAAAATAACTGCCGCTGAAATTATAAAAATTTGTTTAGAAAATCCTAAAATAATTGGAATTGGCGAGACTGGATTGGATTATTTTCATGATAAATCCTCAATTGAGCAGCAAAAAATAAGCTTTATTGAACACATTAAAGCTTCTCAAGAAACTAACCTGCCATTAATAATTCACAGTCGCGATGCTGATTTAGACATGATGGAGATATTGGAATCTCAACAAAAAATTAAGAAATTTCCTGCTTTATTGCATTGCTTTTCAAGCTCCACAGAGTTAGCAAAAAAAGCTTTAGATTTGGGAATTTATATTTCTATTTCAGGAATAGTTACTTTCAAAAATGCTGTAGAATTACAACAAATTGTTAAATCTTTGCCGCTTGAGTCATTATTGATAGAAACAGATTCACCTTATTTAGCGCCAGTTCCAAATCGTGGTAAAATCAATCAGCCAGCTTTTACAAAATATGTTGCAGAATTTATCGCTGAGTTAAAAGGCTTAGAAAATGCAGAAGTTATTTCAAAAACTACTGAGAATTTCTTTAAAATATTCACTAAAGCTAAAATCCTAAGCTAAAAATATTATGAAAAATAATCATTTTATGGAAAGAGCTTTGCATCAGGCAAAATTAGCTTTTGAAAATAATGAAGTTCCAGTAGGTGCAATTATTGTTGAAGATGGAAAAATTATTGCTGAAAGTCATAATAAAAACATTTCTTTAAAAGATCCTACCGCCCATGCTGAAATTCTAGCCATAAGACAAGCCTCTTTATTTAAAAACTCACATCGCCTTGATAATTGTGATATTTACATAACTCTCGAACCTTGCCCAATGTGCGCTTCGGCAATATCTTTAGCAAGAGTTAGAAGAGTTTACTATGCCGCATCCGATCAAAAATTTGGCGGAGTTGAAAATGGTCCAAGAATATTTCACAGTAGCTCTTGCCATCATAGACCCGAGGTTTATTCGGGAATTAATGAGGAAGAATCTAAGGAATTGCTGACAAGTTTCTTTAAATTAAAGAGATAATCTTACATAAAGTTAAATCACCCGTCTGATTGCTTAGCAATCATCCATCCTCTTTTTCAAAGAGGGCTAAAAGCGGCAAGCCCTCTTTGAAAAAGAGGATGGATCAAATGCGCCAGCATTTGAGACGGGTGATTTATCTCCAACCAGAAAATCACTTTTTTGAATTTTCAATAAAATATTTTCAATGTTTCACGTGAAACAATTTGACAGAAAAAAAATAAGATCTAATTTTAGAAAGTAGATTTTACTAAAAACTAAAATAATCTTATGAGTCATCATCACAAAAGAGCGCAAGTTTTTTCTATTGTAAATCAAAAGGGTGGAGTTGGAAAAACCACTACCGCCGTCAACCTTGCCACAGCTTTTGCAGCCATAAAAAGAAGAGTTTTGATAATAGATTTAGATCCGCAAGGTAATGCCAGCACTGGCTTTGGAATTAGCCAATCTCAAAGACAAAAAACAATTTATGAAATTCTAATCGGAGAATGCTCAGCAAAAGAATCGGTAATACCAACCAATATTCCAAACTTAAGTATTATAACTTCAACTGTTGATTTATCAGCGTGCGAAATTGAATTAGTTGGATTAGATAATCGAGAATTTATTTTACGAAAAGCTTTAGCCAAAATCATTCATGACTATGATTATATTTTAATTGACTGCCCACCATCTTTAGGTCTTTTAACAATTAATGGCTTAACTGCTTCTGATTCAGTATTAATTCCAATGCAGTGCGAATTCTTTGCTCTTGAAGGATTGAGCCATCTATTAACAAGCTTAGATTTAGTTAAAGATAATTTAAATCATAACTTAAGAATTGGCGGAATTATATTAACTATGCATGATCGTAGAAATAAATTAACAGAGCAGGTTGAGGTTGATGTTAGAAGCTTTTTAAAAGATAAAGTTTTTAAACACTCGATTCCTAGAAATGTTAAAATGTCAGAAGCTCCTTCGCACGGACTTCCTGGTATTATTTACGATTCTAAATGCACAGGTTCTGTAGCTTATATTAAACTAGCTAAAGAAATATTAACCAAAGAAGAGTCTTCTAAAAAATAGTTTCATGTGAAACATTAAATCAAAATTACTTATGAAAGAACCAGCCATTCAAGAAAAAAAATTAGGTCGCGGATTGTCAGCTTTACTTGGCGAAAGCAAATCTAAAAAAACTGACAATATTCAAAATGAAAATGTAAAATCAGGAGAGATGGTTGAGTCAATTTCAGTAAATAAAATTATTGCTGGAATATATCAACCAAGAAAAACTTTTAATCACGATGAAATCGACGAACTAGCAAACTCAATTAAAGAAAATGGCTTAATTCAACCAATCATTTTACGCAAAGCTGATGATGAAAATCATTACGAAATTATAGCTGGCGAGAGAAGATTTCGCGCCGCAAAAATTGCTGGCTTTACTAAAATTCCTTCAATTGTTAAAAAATTAAATAATCATGAAGCTCTTGAGCTAGCCATTATTGAGAATGTTCAAAGATCTGATTTGTCTTTAATTGAAGAGGCGGCCGGATATAAACAATTAATTGAAGAATTTTCTTATACACAAGATCAGATTTCAAAGAGAATTGGAAAGAGCAGAAGTCATGTTACAAATCTTTTAAGATTATTAACATTACCTCAAATTGTTAGAGAGTTGTTGGATAAAAAATTAATCTCCATGGGTCACGCCAGAGCGATTATAAATTCTAACGATCCAGAAACTTTAGCAAAAAGAGCAGCTAATGAATCTTTAACTGTTAGACATGTTGAAGATTTAGTTCGTGATGAGAAAATTGAAAAAGTAAAAAATAATACACTTTTAGTTAGAACAGAATCAAAAATAAGATTTGTTAATAGCCAAGAATTAACTAGAATAGAAAGTGAATTAGCTGAAATTCTCAAAACTGAGGTAAAAATTTCTTATAATTCTTTTAAAAATAACGGAAAAATTACTATTAAGTTTTCTGAATTAGAGGAAATTCAACAATTAATCGAAAATATAAAAAAATAATAAAATGACACTAATTCCACATTCTCACTTATCGGAAATTGAAAATTACAAACCTGGAAAGGCAAAGGTTGGCGGCAAGGATAAAGTAATAAAGTTATCATCAAATGAAAATGCTCTGGGATCGAGCCCCAAAGCCATCGATGCTTATACCGATCACATTAAAGATGTTTTTCGTTATTCTGATGGCTCTTGCTCTGAACTTCGCGAGGCAATTGCTAAAAAGAATAAAATTGATGCAGAAAGAATTGTTTGTGGCGCTGGTTCAGATGAGATCTTAGCATTTTTAACTACAGCCTTTGCTGGTATTGGCGATGAAGTTATTTATAGTGAATATGGCTTTTTAATGTATCCAATTTCAGCTAAAAGAGTTGGTGCTAATGCTGTAAAAGTTAAAGAGAAAAATCTTAAAACTGATATTGATGCTATTTTGGCTGCAATTAGCAATAAAACCAAAATCATTTTCATTGCCAATCCCAACAACCCAACTGGCTCTTACTTAAATGAGTGTGAAATTAAAAAATTAATTGAAAAAACTCCCAAAAATATCCTCATAATTCTCGATCATGCTTACGAAGAATTTGTCATGGAACATGATTATCCAAATGCCATTAAATTAGTTAATGAAAATTCTAATGTTGTTGTAACCAGAACTTTTTCAAAAATTTACGGATTAGCTAGTTTACGCCTTGGGTGGTGTTATAGCTCATCTGAAATTGCGGAAATTTTAAATAAAGTTCGTGGCCCTTTTAATGTTAGTGGACCAGCGCAATTTGCTGCCAAAGCAGCTTTGGAAGATGAAGAATTTTTCCAAAAATCAATTGCTCATAATAAAAAATGGCTAGAAATTTTCTTCACAGAATTTACAAAAATTGATAAAATCACGGCTCTTCCATCTATCGCAAATTTTATTTTGCTTGATTTTGGCGATATTGAAACATGCCAGAAAGCTAATCAGGCTTTGCTTGAAGAAGGAATAATTCTTAGGGAAATGCAGGCTTATAACTTACCAAATTGCTTGAGAATGACAATTGGCACGCAGGAAGAAAATTTGCATCTGTTAAACATTCTAAAAAAGATATAATGAATCTTAGCTCATCAGATTGGCAATCTTTTACATATTACGCATTAATTCTGCTGTTTTTGTTTACGGGATTAATTTCACGCCAAGATTTGCCTTTTAGTAAAATTTTCAAATATTTATCAATATGGCTGGGAATCGCAATTATCATAATTTCGCTTTATAGCTATCGTTATGAATTTTATGATTTTAAAAATCGTATTTTAGGAGAAATAAATCCTTCCGCTGCACGCATTAATGAAGAAGGACAAATTTCCATCAATATCTCGCGAGATGGACATTTTTACATGGATGTCAAAGTCAATGGCGCAATGGTAAAATTTATGGTGGATACTGGCGCCAGCGATATTACACTGAATTTGAATGATGCTAGAAATGCTGGAATTGATGTTGAAAATCTTAACTTTAACAAACGCTATCAAACCGCCAATGGTATATCTCTAGGAGCAAGCGTTATTTTAAAAGAAATGGAAATTAGCGGCGTGAAATTTAGGAATATATTGGCTTCAGTAAATAGCGCCAATATGGGAGTTTCTTTGCTTGGAATGAGTTTTCTAAAACAATGTAAGAAATATGAATTTTATCAAAACCGCTTAGTTCTTACCTTTTATTAGTTTTATCTTCTGTGATTAAGAGCTTTGTTATTATATACACAAATCAAACTATCCGCTAATCTTAAAGTGAACTGTCTTCCAACCACAGGAACTACCACAAAACCATCCCGAATTATATAATTTAAAGGCTGCTCATTACCATGCACATCGGCTAAACTAATTGATGGAACAATTAAGTTGTCATTAGAAAATTGGAAGAATGTTTCTTTAGTGTCGTCATAAACTTTTGATGGCATGATATTATCAGAAGTGCCCGCCAAACTAAAATCAAAATTTAGATCAGAGCCTTCAGGATTTCTACCAATAATTCCTGACAGTCTTTCATCAACTCTAGCTTGTGGAGCTGGAGTTCTGATTATAGATTTAGTAGGAGCTGCCACCGCAGCAAGATTTGGAGTTGATAATCTTGGTGGAATTGGCAGAGGCTGCCCAACTTGCGGATAGAAGAATCTCACAGTGTAAACCAACTCTTCATCGGCTTTTCCATCATATTCACCAGATCTAATATCAAAATGATAAGTTCTTTTATTGCTGATGATTGTCATATTAGTATGTCCAGCAACTTCAAGAGGTCTAACAAATAATCTTTTGCCCGCAGGAGTTAAGCGCCACGCGAAAGCTTCGCCAATTGAGATCATTTCAATTTCTTCATCTTCAGCAAATTCAATGAATGACTGATAGCCGTAGTAAAATTTTAATTCATAAACCTCATTAGAATTATAAACTAAAGTTCTAATTCTGGAATCAGTTGTGACGGGAGCTTGTTGAGAAAAAGCTGTGGATAAAAAACCAAAAGAGAAAAATGAAAATATAAAAAACTGCAATAAAAAAACTTTTGAGTATCTTGTAAAAGACATCAGGAAGCTGATTAATTTTGCCACTATTTTGATATTATTTTTTATCACTAAAATTATAAATTTGTTAACAGATTTCGAAGGTTAATATTGGAAAACCTCTTCTGCAATTAGATATTTACTAACTTGAAATCCAAGGGGATTAATTAACCTTTCTTCCATGGTTATATTCATGTTGGTAAAATAAAAAGTCATAGTAATAACTTCATCCTTTGTTTCTGGATTGGCAAGAGGATTTTCTAATTGCTTGAATATGCGAATTTGTGCAGTGTTATTATCGGGGAATTGAATTGATTTTATTCTCACATCAATTTTTGAATCAACGCCTAAATCTTTAGCGCTAATACGATTACGAAACTCAGCATATACTCCTGGAGCTGAAAATAATCTTACCTTATCAACATCTGATTTATAAGTCTTTGGGTCATATCCACTGGCAGCGTGAATGAACTGATTGATAAAATATTTACGAACCATTTGATCGCCAGTAAAATTTTGCGATGTTAATTGATCAACAATTGTAGCAACCCCAGTCTTCTCTTCAACCTCTATCACATAAGGCTCTAAAGACTTTGATTCCATAAGATTTTTAACAAAAATTACTGCGATAGAAACTGAAATCATCGAAATTAATGTCAAAAGAAAAAGTATATTTCTTTGCACCACAACGATTTGATAGCGATTTGAATACCAACTTTTAATTTTTAGCTTATTTTTTTTATTTGATTTCTCTGCTTCTGGCATGCTTTAGAAAAAATTTATTAGCAATTTTTACATCATTTTTTTAGATTTATTTTAGGCAAAGTAAACATCTTGATTAATAATATCAAGATGTTTTAATGCGCCTCCCTTCCTGCTTTGACAAGCTTTTTATATATTAAATTTTAGCAATGCCATTTAGCGATCAAGAAAAAATTTCTATGTCAGAAAAACTAGAACAACTGAATTGGTTGTTAGTTTTTATGATCACAGTTTTGTCTTCTATTGGATTTTTGATGTTATATTCCGCTGGTGGCAGCAGTTTCAAACCTTGGCTTGTAAAACAATTAGCCTTCTTCAGTGTATTTTTTGTTGTGATGATTTTTATCGCAATTACCGATATAAAAATCTGGTTTAAATTATCTTATTTATCTTACGCCGTCGCTCTCGCGATGGTTATTACAGTTGATGTAATGGGACATAATGCCATGGGCGCAACTAGATGGTTTCGACTTGGGCCACTTACAATTCAGCCTTCGGAAATTATGAAAATTTGCACAGTTTTTGCCTTAGCGCGTTATTTTTATAATATTGAAGCTGACAAAATTGGTAAAATGAAATTTTTAATTGTTCCAATTTTGATGATAGCAGTGCCGGTATTTTTTATATTCGTTCAGCCTGATTTAGGAACTGCGACAATTCTAGCCTTAGTTGGGGTGTCGGTTTTATTTTTAGCAGGTGTAAAAATTTGGAAATTCGTTTTAGTGGGAGCTGCAGGATTAATAGCGGTTCCATTTTTATGGATTTTTGTTTTATATGATTATCAAAAACAACGCATTTTGACTTTTCTAAATCCCAATAACGATCCTTTGGGAAGCGGCTATAATATCATTCAATCTAAAATTGCCATTGGCTCTGGCGGAATCACTGGAAAAGGCTATTTGAATGGCACTCAAGGACAATTAAATTTCTTACCTGAAAAACAAACCGATTTTATTTTTACTATGCTTTCAGAAGAATTGGGCTTCATTGGCAGCGTATTTACAATTGTAGTTTACAGCGTAATCATTGGTATTGGCATATATATCGCCATGTCAACTCGCCATCAATATGGTCGTTTATTAACTATGGGAATTGTTAATATTTTCTTCGTTCACATGTTTGTAAATATTGGAATGGTGACAGGGTTACTTCCTGTTGTGGGTGCGCCACTTCCTTTGATATCTTATGGCGGAACAATTACTGCATCAATGTTGATTGGATTTGGATTGGTTTTAAATGTAGATTTGAATAAGAATTTTGATTTTAAGATGAAGTAAGATGTTGTGAGTTAAATCACCCGTCTCAATCGCTATGCGATTGATCCACCCTCTTTTTCAAAGAGGGCTTACCGCGATTTTAGCCCTCTTTGAAAAAGAGGGTGGATGACTGCTGAAAGCAGTCAGACGGGTGATTTAACTAAATCTACTCATCATCCTTCAAATCATACTCTTCCAACAGCTTTAAATCAGAAGATTTCTTCCCCTCAATTCCTAATTCAGAAATATTTTTTATTGCCGAATAAACACCGCGATTAAGATTTTTAGTCAACTTTCCATAAGACGACAAAGCTTTATTCAAAGACTTACCAACCTCTTTTGATTCTTTAAAAACCAAAGCCACGCCATCAAGCAATTTCATCACTTCAATCTTCAAATTCTCAATATTTTTATCTTGCTTAATGCGATCAATTACAAAACGCGCTTGTGATAAAAAATTAATTAAACCAATTGGAGTTGCCAAGATAACTCCGCGCTCTAAAGCCTTTTGTTCAAAGCTTCCGTCAATCTCTCTAATAATCTCCAACATTTTTTCTGTTTGCAAAAACATCACAATAAAAATTTTATAATCTGACTGATTTTTACTGCGCAATTCTTCAAATAAAAACTTGGTGTAATCCTTTCTGCACAAGCTTTCCAAATGCCTTTTGAAACTATCTTTTATTTTACCCAAAATTATTTTCTCTTGTTCTAAATCGCCAATTTTTCTTACTTGTTCAAGCTCTAAAAAATGGGGAGAAGATTTACTATCAATGACTGCAATTTGATCGTTTGGGAAAAATAAAATTGCATCTGGTCTTTTAGATTCGGGATTGTCGCCGTTAATTGCGCTGCCAAAATGTGATTGCAAAACATAATCTCCGGCATCGTCGAGGCTAGATTTTTCTTTCAATCCCGAACTTTTTAAAATATTTTCAAGAGTAATTTCAGCCGTTCTACCAGAAGATCCTGGACTTAATAAAGCGTTTTTAACTGAAGCGCTTTCATCAGCAGATTTTTTTACTTCATCTTTTAAAGCCATAACTTTTGCGGTTACGCTTTCAAAATCTTTAAATAAATTTTCAGTAATTTTTTTGATATTCTCCTGCTGATTGATGCTAAGTAAATTTTGCTGCTCGTTATTTTTCTTAATCAACTCTTCTGAAAGTTGAAATAACATAGTTTCTTTATTCTTATTCCACTCTTCTTTTTGATTTTGCAACTCTTGCGCCGTCTGCTTTAAAAGTTCATTACGCTTTTCAAATTCTAAAATTTTATGACGCAAAGCATTGCTTTCTTCAGATAATTTATTTTTCTCTTCTCGTAAAAAATTTATCTCACTTTGCGCATGTTCATATTTGCCTTTGAAAGAACTTAATTGACGATTTTCTTCCAACGAAAGCTCAAATTTTTTATTTTGCTCTTGTAACTGGGCAAGAAGATTTTTAACTCTCTCATCAGAAACTAAATTTTCTGATTGCAGATTTTGCGAATTTTTATTCAATCTGAAAAAGAAGATACTAGTTGCGACTAGAACTAGAGATATTACTGTTAGAATTATTTCCATATTTATTAGTTTATTATAAACGCATTCGGTATTCCTGCTGAATAACTACATTAACCCACTTTAAACATGACAATACAAGAAATAAAACCACAAATTCTTTGCGCCATACCTTTGCGAGATTCAGTGGTTTTTCCTCAAATGACCACAACAATTTTAGTCGGTCGTGAAAAATCAATTAATGGAGTTGAGGAAGCTAAGCGTTTAGGCGCACATATTTTTGTAGTTCTGCAAACTAACCCCGATCTTGATGATTTTGAAGAAAAAAATATTTATAAAACAGGTGTAATTTGCAAAATAATAGAATCCATCAAAACAGTTGATGGAACCCTTAAAGTCATTATTCAAGGATTATTTAGAGCAGAAATAAGAAGCACTTCCAACTCACAAAATTATTTCACCTGCGAAGTTAATATTACACAAGATGAGAAATTTATTCCTGATGCCAAAAATGGCAAAGAAGTTCTTGGCTTAATCAAGGGCTGCGTTGAAAATTTTAGTAAATATGCCGCTTTTAACAAAAGAATTTCTTCTGAAACTTTAGCCTCTTTAGTTAAAGTTGGATCACCTTACGATATTGCTCACATAATTACTGCTCACTTAAATAGCAAGAGTTCTGATAAACAGAAAATTCTTGAAGAAAATAACTTAACCAAAAAACTTTATAAAGTTTTTGAAGCGTTAAAAACCGAAATTGAAATTGTTCAATCGGAAATTCGTATCAATAAATCAATTCAAGATAAAATTGCCAAAGCGAATAAAGACCTATATCTAAACGAGCAATTAAAAAATATTAGAAAAGAATTAGGGCAAGATGAAGAAAGTGAAATTAAAGAATTATCTGCAAAAATTGCTAAATTAAAACTACCTGAAGAAGTTGCCAAAAAGTGCAAAGCTGAAATTGCCAAACTTGAAAAAATGAATCCTTTTTCATCAGAATCTGGAGTGGTGCGCAATTATCTCGATTGGATTGTAACTATTCCTTGGAGCGAAAAAACCAAGCCTAGCAATAATCTAGATAAGGCTCACAAAATTTTAGATCAAAATCATTTTGCTTTAGACAAAGTTAAAGATCGTATTTTGGAATTCATCGCAGTACAGATAAAAACCAAAGCTATGCGTGGTCCAATTTTATGTTTAGTTGGCTCTCCGGGAGTTGGAAAAACATCGCTTGCCAAATCAATTGCTGATTCACTAAATCGCAAATATGTTAAAGTTTCTTTGGGCGGTGTGCGTGATGAGTCTGAAATTCGTGGACATAGAAGAACTTACATTGGATCAATGCCTGGACGCATTATTCAATCAATGAAAAAAGCTAAAACCGTTAATCCTTTAATGTTGCTTGATGAGATTGATAAAATGTCCTATGATTTTCGTGGAGATCCTTCTGCGGCACTTTTGGAAGTTTTAGATCCCGAACAAAATTCTATTTTTTCTGATCATTATTTGGAAGTTGATTATGATCTTTCGCAAGTAATGTTTGTTGCTACAGCCAACAGTCTTGCCAGTATTCCAGTTCCACTTCGTGATCGCATGGAAATCATCAAACTTGCTGGCTATACTGAAAATGAAAAATTACAAATTGCTAAAAAACATTTGATCAAAAAACAACTTGAAGAAAATGGCTTGAGCGATAAAGAATTTTCTATTTCTGATGAAGCAATTTTAGTTTTAATCCGACAATATACTTTTGAAGCTGGCGTTAGAAATTTAAATCGTGAACTGGCTAATTTAGCGCGCAAAACTGCTAAAGAAATTGTGACAAAAAAATCCAATTCTTTACATTTTACCAAAGCAAATATTCAGAAATTTGCTGGAGTTGCTAAACATAATTTTGGAATTGCCAAAGAAACTAATTTAGTTGGAGTTACAACTGGACTTGCTTACACTGATTTTGGAGGCGATTTACTTGATATTGAAGCATTAAAATTTGAAGGCAGCGGTAAAATTCAAACCACTGGAAAATTGGGCGATGTGATGAAAGAATCAGCTCATGCCGCTTTAAGCTACACCAGATCTATTGCTGATAAATATAAAATTGATGCAAAAAAATTTAGCAAATATGATTTTCACATTCATGTTCCTGAAGGCGCCACTCCAAAAGATGGACCTTCTGCTGGCGTAGCTATTTGCGTAGCTTTAGTTTCTTGCATTACTGGGCTTCCAGTAAGAAAAGATATTGCCATGACAGGAGAAATTACTTTAACTGGCAAAGTTTTAGAAATTGGAGGATTGAAAGAAAAGCTATTGGCAGCACTTCGGGGTGGAATTAAAATAGTTTTAATTCCTGAAAGTAATAGAAAAAATCTTGCCGACATGCCAAAAGAAGTTTTAGATCAACTTACAATTAAGCCAATAAAGACAGTTTCTGAAGCTTTGAAAGAGTGTTTAGTAAAAACCAAAAACTAAAATGTCTCGGGAAAAAGAATATAATAAACAAATTCATATCATCGCTGGGCCAAATGGTGCGGGCAAAAGCTCACTTGCTCGCGTCACACTTTTGCCTGATTTTCTAAAAAGTAATGAATTTGTGAATGCCGATGTAATTGCTAAAATTTTATCTCCTGAAAACCCTGAAGAATCTGCCATAAAAGCTGGTCGTTTAATGTTAAAAAGAATGGAGTTTCTTTTAGAACAAAATATGGATTTTGCCCTTGAAACTACGCTATCCGCAAAAATTTATATCAAATTTATCCACAAGGCAAAATCAATGGGTTATAAGGTAAATTTATTTTTCCTAAAACTTGAAAATTATGAACTTGCACAAGAAAGAG